>Ga0207797_1001028_pt1 | contig 20786 bp, 17 predicted proteins | sample PRCRCaboRojoPR_6_FD_187275 | JGI IMG/M metagenome (GOLD analysis project Ga0207797, IMG submission 187275) | Marine sediment microbial community from Cabo Rojo, Puerto Rico - PR CR 10% Liquid 1 (SPAdes) | ecosystem: Environmental > Aquatic > Marine > Coastal > Sediment | place: Cabo Rojo, Puerto...
GTGGACGACGTCGAGCTGGAGGTCTGTCCGTAGGAACAGGATCCCGAGGGCGAATAGTTCCCTGCCCTGTCGAGAATAGGAAAGGATAGAGCCATGCGTGACCCTGACTGGATGGACGACACGATCCGCAGCTCCGGGACGGAGCCGGGAGAACCGCAGCGAAGCGAGGGAGGCTCGCGCTGGTCGCAGATCCCGCTGCGCGTGTGGATCTTCGCCGTTGTCGCGGGCGTACTCCTCTTCGCCCTCTTCGGCTTCTGGGGACTCTACCTATTTCGGGGGAGTTTGGGGGCAGAAGCGCCAACCCCCACAGCCATCATCTGGACGCCAACGCCGTCACCCACCCCGTCGGTGAGCCCGACGCCGGCGGCAACGGAGACGCCTCAGGACGAGGAACCAGGCTCCGCTACCCCCACCGCCCCTGCGAACATCACCATCGGCGGCTACGTCAAGGTGAGCGGCACGGGCGGATACGGCCTGAGCCTGCGGGAGGGCCCGGGGGCGAACGCAGCCCGGATGGATGTCGCCGCTGAAGATGAGGTCTTCATCGTGGTGGAGGGACCGGAGACGGCCGGCGGCTCTCCCTGGTGGCGACTTCGCGACCCGGAGAACGAGGAACGGGTCTGGTGGGCGGTGGGCAACTACCTCGAGCCGGTGGAACATCCCTAGGTTCGGATATCGACGCCTGACCACGCCTATTCACCAACCGGGTGTTCGGCTACTACACGAAACAGACGCTGGAATCACCTCTATTGCCTTGGAGACGTCCACCCAGAGAGCACGATGATCACGGAAACTATTCGCCAACGCGCTGAAGACCTGCGAGAGACGATCCGCCTCCACAACTACCGGTACTACGTCCTGAACCAGCCCCTGATCAGCGACGCTGAGTACGATGCTCTGATGGACGAGCTGCGGGAGCTGGAGAGCCGCCATCCGGACCTGATCAGGCCCGATTCACCTACGCAGCGGGTAGGAGCTGAACCCGCGGACGCATTCCAGAAGGTCGAGCACCCCGCCCCGATCCTCAGCCTCGATAAGGCATCGAACGCTGAGGAGATCCGAAGCTGGTGGGAACGGGTGAGCAAGCACCTGCCGGACGACGCGGCGGAGGACGTCGCCTGGGTAGTCGAGCCGAAGCTGGACGGGCTGACGGTCGTGCTGCACTACGAGGACGGACTGTTTGTTCAGGGCGCCACCCGGGGCGACGGGTACGTGGGCGAGGATATCACGGCGAATCTCCGGACGGTACCGACGCTTCCCCTCCGCATTCCCGTCCCCGGCCGCGGCGCAGGCGGTACTGAAACGCCCGAGGTCGACGTGCCGAGCCGGTTGGTGGTGCGCGGGGAGGCCCTGATGCTGATTGAGGACTTCGAGGCGTTGAACGAGCGTGAGGTGGAAGCCGGGCGAGAGCCTTTTGCCAACCCGCGCAACGCGGCAGCCGGGAGCCTGCGTCAGCTTGACCCGAGAGTGACCGCTGAGCGCCCCCTCACGCTGCTGGCCTATGCTATCGTGGATGCGGCGGAGGTCTCGGTGCGGACCCAATGGGAGACCCTCGCCTATCTCGAGGCCCTCGGTTTCCGGGTCTCCGAGTACGTCAAGCGCTTCGAGGCATTGGAACCGCTGACCGACTACTGTGCGGATTGGATCGAGAGACGGGACACGGTGGCCTACGAGGTCGACGGCCTGGTGATCAAGGTTGATGATCTGGAGAGGCAGGCGGCCATGGGCGTGGTGGGGCGGGCACCGCGAGGCGCTGTCGCCTTCAAGTTCCCCGGCCGCGAGGCCACGACAGAGCTCCTGGATATCGGCGTCAACGTGGGCCGAACGGGTGCTCTGGTACCGTTTGCGGTTCTGGAGCCAGTGGAGGTTGGCGGGGTGACGATTCAGAAAGCAACACTACACAACTTCGAGGATCTGGAGCGAAAGGACATACGCATCGGCGACCGCGTCCTCGTCCGGCGAGCCGGGGACGTTATCCCTTACGTCGTCGGTCCCATCGCCGAGGCCCGGACGGGGGATGAGAGCGTCTTCGAGGTGCCGGAGGTCTGCCCTTCCTGCGGCGAGCCGGTGGTCTCCCGGGAGGGAGAAGTGGGCGTTTACTGCATCAACGTGGCGTGCCCCGAGCAGCGGCTCCAGCGCATCACCCACTTCGTCGCCGTGATGGACGTGGAGGGGATGGGCGAACGGACGGTCTCGCAGCTTATCAGAGCAGGGCTGATACGGAGCGCCGCCGATCTCTACACCCTGAAACGAGAGGAAGTAATGGCTCTTGAGGGATTCGCCGAAAAAAGCACGGACAACCTGCTCGATGCCATTGAGGCCACGAAAGATCGGTCGCTGGCTCGGCTGATCGCCGCCCTGGGCATCCAGGGCGTGGGAGGCGTGGTAGCGCGGACTCTGGCCCGGCACTACGAGTCGATCGCCGATCTCCGCGATGCCAACCGCGAGGAGCTGGAGACGATCGAAGGGATCGGCCCCCACACGGCCGAGGCGGTGGTGACGTGGTTCGATCACGAGCACAGCCGCGCCTTCGTGGAGAAGCTGCGGCATGCCGGCGTGAGTCTGGAGCGGGAGTCACCGGTGAGACCCGCGACCGGCCCGTTGGAGGGTCTGACCTTCGTCATCACGGGTACGTTGTCCCGGCCGCGCCGGGAGATCGCGGGGTGGATCGAGGAACACGGCGGCAAGGTGACGGGCAGCGTGAGCGGCAATACCGACTTCGTGGTCCTGGGGGACTCTCCGGGACGATCGAAACGGAGCAAGGCTCAAGAACTGGGAACACCGATGATCGACGAGGCGCAGCTGCGCCGGATGATCGAGGGGGACGAATCGTGATGGCGCAGAGCGAGGTGGTGCTGAGGAAAGGCCGGGCCAAGCCGGTGGTGAACCGTCATCCCTGGATCTTCTCCGGCGCCATCGACCGCGTTGAGGGCGACCCGGCCGGCGGCGAGATCGTCGAGGTCTATGACGCCGGGCACAATTGGCTCGCGAGGGGCTACATCAACCCCCAGTCCCAGATCACCGTTCGTCTTCTTACCTGGGACAGAAGCGAGTCGATTGACCAGGCATTCTGGGAGCGCCGCCTGGAGCGCGCTATCGCCGCACGCCGCGCGCTGGGTTTGGGCGCGCCGGGAGAGCGCGGTGCGGCGACGACGGCGTATCGTCTCGTCCACGCCGAGTCCGACTACCTTCCGGGGTTGATCGTCGATCGCTACGGCGAATGGCTCGTCATCCAATTCCTGACGCTGGGCGTAGACCGTCGTCGCGACACGATCGTGGAAGCTCTGGTGAGGCAGCTCGGCGGCGACAGCATACGCGGGGTCTACGAGCGCTCTGACGTCGACGTGCGAGAGAAGGAGGGTCTGGGACAGAGAACGGGGCTTCTCTGGGGAGAGGAACCGCCGGAGATGGTGGAGGTCAGAGAGAACGAACAGCGGTTCTTGGTGGGGTTGCACGCGGGGCACAAGACGGGATTCTACCTCGATCAGCGGGAGAACCGCGCCCGACTGGTGCACCACTGCGGAGGGGCGGACGTACTCGATGCGTTCGCCTTCAGCGGCGGTTTCGCCGTCCACGCGGCTTCCGGGGGCGCCTCGCACGTGACGCTGGTGGACAGCTCGGCTGCGTCGCTGGAGCTGGCGCGGCGTAACGTGGCGCTCAACAGCTCCGGGCTGTCGGCCAAGGTGCGCGATCCGGGGCTCCTCGGGGCCGAGCGCCGATTCGAGTACGTGGAGGGCGACGTCTTCGAGGTCTTGCGCCGTTTTCGGGCGGAGGATCGTCATTTTGACGTCGTCGTCCTGGATCCGCCCAAGTTCGCCCATACACAGCGTGAGGTTCAGCGGGCATCGCGAGCCTACAAGGACATCAACCTCCTGGCGCTTCAGCTTCTGCGCTCCGGCGGTGTCCTATTCACCTTTTCCTGTTCCGGCCGGGTTTCCGCCGATCTGTTCCAGAAGATCGTCTTCGGCGCCGTGGCGGACACGGAGCGAAAGGCGCAGATCATCGGGCGAATGTCGCAGGGGCCCGACCACCCGGTGGCGCTGACCTTTCCGGAGGGCGCCTACTTGAAGGGACTCTCCTGTCGGGTCTGGTAGACGGTGATTGGCCTTTGTCCTCTACCGAGCTTTGATATACAATGGCCGCTACGAAGCGCAACCGCATCGAGCGGAGCATCGCAGTCCTCTCGACTCGGAGTCGAAGCTTGGTTTGGCTCGGCCCCCGATGGCATCTGATTCCTGTTCTTCTGTTGGCCAGAGGTTTGGGAAGGTGAGATGAAGCGAACGCTGCGCAGAATCGCCTGGTTAGGCCTCATCGCCTGGGTGGGAGCGGGACTCATCTTCGGCATCGGCACGATCAGGGCAAGGCTGCGCAACCCTCCCTGGAAGGTCACCCAAGCAGCCGAGGACCGGGTGATCTGCTTCACACTCTACACCCTGCACGCCGACATCCTGAAGATGTCGGCACAGCTCTATGAACTGCCCCCGGGAGCGGACCGGACAGTCTATCTGGAGACAAGCGAGAACGGCGGCTGGACCCAGGTCGACGAGGCCGAGGTCTCGGAGCCTGGATGGCTCGCTCTGTTCCGGGTGGAGGATTGGGATTCGACGCAGGACCACGACTACCGCGTTCGCTACGATGGCGGAGAGGGACACGATCTCCGGGCCTTCTACACGGGGACGATTCGGAGAGACCCAGTGGACAAGGAGGAGATCGTCGTGGCCGCCTTCACGGGCAACTCCAATCAGGATCGCGGCCCTCGACCGGACCTGATCGAGAACATTCAGGCGATCGATCCCGACCTGCTCTTCTTCTCCGGCGACCAGGTGTACGACCATCACGATCACTTCGCCTCGTGGCTGCTCTTCGGCCGCCAGTTCGGGGAGATCACGCGCGACCGGCCCACGGTCGTCACGCCCGATGATCACGACGTCGGCGTCCGGAACCTCTGGGGCGAGGGAGGAGCTGTGGGGCCGGGCGGGTACAAGGACCCCGACTACGTTCGCCAGGTGGAGCGCGCTCAGACCGGCCACCTTCCCGACCCGTATGATCCGACACCCATCGAACGCGGTATCGGCGTCTACTACACCTCCTTCACGTGGGGGCGGATCGGATTCGCCGTTCTGGAGGATCGCAAGTTCAAGTCCCAGGTCGACATCCTGGATCGAAGTAAGCTGGCGGAGGCGGGCGTCGAGTTCTCGCGCAGCGATCACATTAAGACACTGCCCCGTCCCGAGGTCCTGGACGTGCCCGAGGCCGAGCTTCTCGGCGAGCGGCAGCTCGCCTTTCTCCGCGACTGGACGGCCGACTGGACCGGGCACGATATGAAGGCCGTGCTCTCGCAGACACCCCCGGCAATGAGCACCCAGGTTCACAGCTCGAGGAGATACCGACTGGCGGGGGATCTGGACTCGAATGGGTGGCCCCAAAGCGGACGCGATCGAGCATTGAAGGAGATTCGCAAGGGCTTCGCCCTGATGATCGGGGGTGACCAGCACCTGGCGACGGTCATCCATCACGGTGTCGACGATTGGGGCGACGCCGGATACTCGTTTGCGGTCCCATCCATCGTCAATCACTTTCGGCGGTGGTGGAGACCGTTGGAACCAGAACGAGAGGTCCCCGAAGGCGCCCTGGAACACACGGGCAACTACATAGACGGGCTCGGGAACCGGATCACGATGGTCGCCTACGCAAATCCGGATCCGAGCCGCCGCAGATATGATAGGTGGCGGGCGCAGGCCGCTGGATTCGGCATCATCCGCTTCAACAAGCGAACGCGCCGTATGACCCTGGAGTGCTGGCCGAGAGGTTGTGCTATCACCGATCCCGAGTGTGAGCAGTACGCGGGTTGGCCTGTCACGATCAGCCAGGAGGAGAACTACGGGCGAGAACCAGTTGCCCATCTGCCGACGCTCGAGATCTCGGGTCAAGAGGATCCGGTGGTCCAGGTCATCGAGGAGGCGTCGGGCGAGATCATCTACACGCTCCGGGTCAACGGGACATCCTATCGCCCCAAGGTTTTCAAGGAGGGCACTTACACCGTCAGAGTCGGCGAAGGGGCGTCCGTGCAGGTCTTTGAGGGAATTGAGCCCCTAGAAGCGGGGGAATCAGACGTGCTTGAGGTCTCTCTCTGAGACCGGCCTCAGGCTTTGGTCTGGAGGAGGAAGCTATGACCCTGGAGCGCCGCGTGAGACGCCGGGCCGTCATCTGGGTGGCGGTGCTGACGGTCTTCGTCCTGCTGCTGCTGCTGGCCAACCGCTTCACTGAGGGCGAACGGTTCTATGACATCGCTTCGTTCGCGGTCGTGGCCATCGCGCTGGTCGGTCTGCTCGGCCTCTACCGCGCCACGGCGGGTGAGGGCATCTGGAGAGTCCGCACACGCCACATCGCCGTGATGGCCGGCGGGGCAACGGCGTATGCCGCCGTCGCCTATGCTTTCAACGAGCTGATTCCCGTCTCCATTGGACCGATTTCGGTCCAGCCGCAGGTGTGCATCCCGGTCTTGCTCGGCTACGCGTTCACACCGACCGTCGGCTTCTTCACCGGAGCGGTAGGAAGCCTGATGGGTGATTTTCTCAGCGGATGGGGCGTCTTCCCCGCCTGGCACATCGGGAGCGGACTGACCGGTCTCGTCCCGGGCCTGGTGGCGCTGGTATCCTACGAGCGTCAGAACCTGCGCTACCTTTCAGCCCTGGTGATCGCGCTGATGGGGGTCACCGCCGCCATCATCTTTGTCCATCCCCGGGCGCCGGAGCCGTGGACGGGCCAGGTCCAGAGCTTCTTGTTCTGGGGCTGGATCCTGATGGTGGGGAGCCTGATCATGGTCGCCAACAGCTTCCTGCTGGAGAGGTTGAGCCTGGCCCTGGCCGGGCTGAATCTCTGGGGCGCCTTGGGCATCATCGTCGGCAACGGCTTCACCTCACTGGCCCACATCTGGATCAATGAGTATGGGCTTGCCACAGCCGTGATAGGCGAGTTCGCACCCTCCGTCGGCGAGGACCTTCTCAACCTGGTGATCTTCACGCCGCTGCTGCTGGCTGGTTACAGCGCGGTGCGTTCTCGCGGGCGTTGAGAGTCCGCCCGCGACGTGCGGTTGGAAACAACCGAATCTCGCGCGCTTTGTGCTTTCGTCGTGTTTGATATAGAATCGGACGGACGTGAAACCCCAATGAGAGAAGCCTCGCGGTGGAGGCCTACTTCGAAGGAGGTCTTCAGCAGGGAAGCGATGATCAACTACCCTTCCATCAGCATAGCGGGCGAGAGAGATCGAGGTCTCTGCCCAGACTGCTTCCGATCGGTCTGTTGTATCGATCTGGCGAACAAGATCGTGACCGACTTGATTCTTCGAATTGCTGTTCGAGACTGACCAGCCACCGAGGAGGTGATCCCCAGACAACGACGCGGCACGCAGTCTGATCTGATACCGTCCACCTACCATCCACCAGCTTAAGGAGGCAAATGGCATGATCCTGAAGAGGCGCGTGGCCATCGTGGGCGCAGGATGGTGCGGCTTTCGCTCCATCTCGCCCGATCTCTCGTATAAGGAACTGATGTATGACGCCGCGGTCCAGGCTTACGAGGATGCGGGTATCGATCCTCGGCGCGATGTGAGCAGCTTTGTGAGCGTCGGCGAGGACTACCACGACGGTGTTAGCATCCTAGACGAGTACATCCCCGATCAACTCGGAGCACTCCATCGCCCGGTCCATACCATTGCCGGTGAGGGGATTCACGGCTTAGCGGCTGCCGTGATGCAGATCCTCACGGGCCAGTTCGACATCGTGGTCGTGGAAGGGCACAGCAAAGCCTCAAACATCCTCACACTGCCGTACATCCAGGCCTTCGCCTTCGATCCCGTGTTCAACCGGCCCTTGAACGCTCATCCCCACTTCGTGGCCGGTCTGGAGATGCTGCGCTACATGGCCGAGACCGGCACGACGCACGAGGAGTGCGCCGCCGTGGTGGCTAAGAACAGGAACGGGGCCCTGCTCAACCCGACGGCTGGTTTCGGCGCTTCCGTTACCATCGATGACATCCTCACGTCGGAGCCCGTTGCCGAACCCCTGACGCGGCTTGAATGCGCAGACCACAGCGACGGGGCTGTCGTCTTCGTGCTGGCATCCGGGGAGACGGCCCGCGCTCTCACCGACAAGCCGATCTGGGTGCGCGGCGTTGGTTGGGCGAACGATACCTTCAGGCTGGAGAGCCGACCGTGGGGAGACGCGCGGTACGCCCGTGCTGCTGGCGAGATGGCGTTCCGGACCGCGGGCATAAAGAGCCCGAGACAGGAGATCGACTTCGCTGAGGTGGACGACACGTTCGCCTATAAGGAGCTCCAGCATCTGGAAGCCCTGGGTGTCTGTCCCGCCGGCGTTGCCGGTGAGTGGACGTTGGCAGGCGGGACCCAGCGGGGAGGTGACTTCCCGGTCAACCCCTCTGGCGGCGCTCTGGGCGAGGGACACCTGCTAGACGCGACGGGTCTGGCTCGCGTGTTGGAGGTCGTTCTCCAGCTTCGAGGTGAAGCCGGAGAGAGACAGATTGACGATGCCGAGGTCGGACTGGCCTTCGGTTGGCGCGGCGTGCCCACCACGAGTGGTGCGGCTGCCGTCCTGAGCAATTAGGAGGCGACCGATGTATGGAAATCGCACGCGGCACAGCAGCCAAGACGTCGCCGTCGTCGGGGCGGGGATGACCAAATTTGTGCGCCGGGCGCAGGAGACGCCGAAAGAGCTGGCCTGGGAGGCAGCCCACCTGGCTCTGAAGTCCTGCGAGTTGACGCTGGATGACGTGGATGCCGTGGTCATTGGCACGGCACCTGATGCCTTTGACGGCGTTCACATGAAGGGCGAGTACCTATCGGATGGAAGCGGCGCATGGGGAAAACCCGTCATGCGCGGTTACGTGGGAGGAGGGACGGGGGTCTTCTCTGCGATACAAGGCTGGTATCACGTCGCCAGCGGGTTGTTTGACACGGTTCTCGTCGTCTGCGAGGAGAAGATGTCCTCCTGCCAGCCCCATCCTCAGGCCGCCTTCCTCACGATCTTCGATCACACCACAGAGCGTCCGTTGGAGCCGAACTTGCTCTGGATCTTCGCTCTGGAGATGAACGCCTACATGAACCGCTACGGGTTGAGTAAGCGGGACATCGCTACCGTCTCGGTGAAGAACAAGAAGAACGCGGCCGACCATCCCGCGGCGCTGCTCGGTGACCCCGATATCACTGTTGATGACGTGCTCGACTCACCGGTGCTGGCATGGCCGGTGCAGCGACTGGACGTCAGTCCGATTACCGACGGGGCTGTCGCTTTGGTCATGAGCACCAGTCACGTGGCACGCCGGGTGACGGACAAGCCCGTCTGGGTCGAAGGTGTGGGGTGGAACCTGGATACGGCGTACTGGACGAACCGGGATCTCTCCTACCCCGTCTACGTCGAGGAAGCAGCCCGAATGGCCTATGATATGGCCGGCATCACGGAGCCACGCAAACAGATTCATATCGCCGAGCCTTATGATCCCTTCGACTACAAGGAGCTCCACCACCTGGAGGGGCTGATGCTGTTCGATAAGGGCGAGGCACCGAGGGCAGCCGCGGATGGCGTGACCCAGCGCGATGGGGATCTGCCCGTCTGTCCCTCAGGGGGGTTGCTCGGTGTTGGCAACCCCATCGCTGCTGCCGGGCTGATGAAGGTGGCGGAGATCTTCTGGCAGCTCCGCGGAGAGGCCGGCGCCCGACAGGTGCCCGGCAATCCGAAGCGGGGTCTGGCACAGGCCTGGGGCGACCTGATGCAGGTCGGCACCGTGGTCGTGATGGGCGTGTAGGGCGCTATCAGGCTTTCCAGGGACGGCGGTCCGCTAGCTGACGGCCTGCTTCGAGGGTCTCGGAGCCGGTGCGCGAGCTGGCGGTCCTGCTGACAGCTCTGGAGCCTAGAGGAGAACGAGAAATGGAAGAGTTCGTCTATGACAGCAAGTATCTCCGGCGCGATGACTTTGAGGAGGGTCGCGTCCTCTTTGAGACGTGGGATCCGAACGCCCAGTACGCGTGGGATGCCGGTGTCGCCATCGGCCGCTACCTGCAGGAGCTGAAGGCGGGCCGGTTGGTCGGACGCAGCTGTTCGGCCTGCAACCGCATCCTGATTCCTCCCCGAATGTTCTGCGAATCGTGTTTCCGTCCAACCGACCGCTGGATTCCCCTGGAGGACACGGGCACGGTTCTCACGTTTTCTCGGTGCTACGTGACCTGGAATATGGTCCAGCTGGAGAAGCCGGAGATTCCGGCGGTGATCGAAATCGACGGGGCGTCCCGCGGCATGGGCATCATGCACATGCTGGGAGAGGTCGATCCAGACACATTGGAGATCGGCACCCGGGTCCAGGCGGTCTGGAAGCCGCCGGAGGAGCGGACCGGATCGATTACGGACATCGCTTACTTCAGACCGTTGGAGCCGCTGGAGGAGGAGTAGAGGAGGCCCAGATGAGCTTGCTACACCGCATACAGCACGCCGGCGACGCGTTGTCTCGGAAAGGCGACATGCCTACGGAAGGACGGTACACGGCGGGAATCGCCGGCGAGAAGTTCTTCCGCGCCATCAAGGACGAGGGGCAGTTCCTGGCAACCGTCTGTCTGGATTGCGACGTCACCTATATGCCGCCCCGCCTCTACTGCGAGGAGTGCTTTGCTCACCTCGAGGAATGGGTGGAGGTAGGCTCCGACGGCCACGTGCACACGTTCACCGTGGTCCATCACGATCTGGATGAGCAGGAGCTTCCGGAACCACGTATCCTGGCCTTCATCACCCTGGACGACACCGACGGCGGCCTGGTGCACTACCTCGACGAGATTGATCCGGAGGAAGTGTACCTGGGCATGCCGGTCGAGCCCGTCTTGAAGGAGCAGGAGGACCGTGAGGGAAGCATCATGGACATCGAGTACTTCCGACCCGTGGGGGGAGCGTAAGGTAAGGACCTGGGTCTGCCACCGACGGGACAGATTTCGACTGCGAGCTGCCGGTCCGGCCATGCCCCCCGGCAGCTCGCATTGACCTAGGTTTCATCAGCTATGGTACGCTCTCTGCGCAAGGGCCTGAGGCGAACATACGGCGACCTCTGGAGCTCGGAGACCGCCGTCATGTTCTCGATGGCTCTGCTCGTCGGCCTGGGAAGTGGGTTCGGGGCTGTTGGCTTCCGGTGGCTCATCGCGACCACGGACGCCTTCTTCTTTGAGACGCTGCGGAATCGGTGTGCTTAAGATCAGAGTGCAGGATCGGCACGAAGCCGTCGGCAAGATGATCCAGGATTTGGACCTACCGCCCCACTCCCTTATTGCCTCGGTACGTCGGGGTGAGCAAGTGCTTATCCCCCGCGGCGACACGAAGCTGGAGGCCGGTGACGTTATTGTTGCACTGACCACCGAGGAGAAGAAGGCATCACTGCGAGATCGACTGACAGAGACGGGCCATTCGCAGTAGTCATTGACGTTGTTAAGTATCATCAGTCAGGAGAACCATCACGCACGTATGAACACCCATTATAAGACGATACATCACCCCGCGATCATCGTCCACGGCGGCGCGTGGGACATACCGGAAGAGCTGCACCAGGACGCCGTGGATGGCTGCTCTCACGCGGCGGCCGCCGGCTGGGACGTGCTGACCGGTGGCGGATCCGCCCTCCGGGCGGTGGAGGCCGCTGTACGCCTGCTGGAGGACGACCCCACCTTTGATGCTGGCCGCGGGGCTGTCTTGAACGCAGCGGGCGAGATCGAGCTAGACGCAATCATTATGGACGGAAGTCACTTGGACCTGGGCGCCGTCATGGCAGTGAAGGGCATACGTCATCCTGTCTCCCTGGCGCGGCTGGTGATGACGCATTCGGAGCACGCCGTCCTCGCCTCAGGAGGGGCGGAGGCCTTCGCCCGGGAGCACGACGTTCCCTTTTGCCCTATATGGGATCTGGTGGTGGAGCGTGAGCTTGAGCGCTGGCGCTCGTGCTCGTTGGGCGCCGCCGGGGCCGCATCTCCTGGGGACACCGTCGGCGCGGTGGCGCTGGACGCCGACGGCCACGTGGCGGCCGCCACGTCGACAGGAGGGACGCGGAACAAGCACCCCGGCCGTGTGGGAGACTCCCCCCTGGTCGGTTCCGGGGCTTACGCCGACGACCGGACAGGGGCGGCCTCTGCGACCGGAGATGGCGAGCACTTGATGAGAATCATCATCGGCAAGACGGCCTGCGACTTCCTGGGTGCCGGGCTGAAGGCGCAGGAGGCGGCCGAGGCCGCTATCTCGCTGTTGATAGAACGCACCGATGGGCAGGGCGGGATCATCGTACTGGGGAAGGAAGGCGATATCGGATTTGCGCACAACACGGGTTGTCTCGCCTATGCGTATGTCGCGGAGGGAGACGCGGGGAGCGGCATTCACGCTTAGGCGAGGACTTGCTTCTGGCGAAGAGACGACAAAGGAAGGTGAGACGATGGAGGTTCTCCAGACCGGAGAGGGCGAGCTGATCGGCTGGCACGATCCCGATGACCATCGCGCGTGGGTGGCCGAGCATAAGTCGCGCGCCCTGAAGGACAAACGGACCACGCTCAAAGATGCCGTCGACGCCTACGTGGACGACGGAGCGCTGATGGCGTGCGGAGGGTTCGGACACATACGCGTCTCGATGGCAGCTATCTACGAGATCATCAGGCAGGGGAAACAGAACCTGACGCTCTGCGGCAAGACGGCGGTGCATGACGGCGACATTCTGATCGCCTCCGGGTGCGTCAATCGCGTCGAGGTCGCCTATGCGTTCGGCCACGAGCTGCGCGGTCTCTCGCCCGCGTCTCGGCGGGCCGCCGAGAGCGGTCGGTGCGAGGTTGTGGCCGATATCAGCAACGCCAGTTTCCAATGGCGGTTCCTGGCTGCGGCGATGGGGCTGCCCTTCGTCCCCACCCGGGTGATGCTCGGGACCGACACGTTGAAGCGCAGTTCCGCCAAGGTCGTGGAGGATCCGTTCAGCGGCAAGCCGATCTGTCTGCTGCCGGCCTGCTATCCCGATGTGGTGCTGATGCACGTCCACCGCTGCGACAAGTACGGGAACGCCCAGATCGACGGCATAGGCGTGGAGGACTTCGAGCTGGCCCGAGCGGCACGCCGGCTGATTATGACGACCGAGGAAGTGATCGAGAACGACAGGATCCGGGAGTCGCCCCAGGACACGTTCATCCCCTACTACGTGGTGGATGCCGTGATCGAGGTACCGTACGGTTCTCACCCGACGCTGATGCCGGGACGCTACTACTTCGATGAAGAGCACATCGGCGAGTGGCTGAGACTCTCGAAGACGGAGGAAGGTGTGGCGGCATACTTCGACCGGTACGTTCACCAGGTTGAGACCTTCGCCGAGTACCTGGAGCTCGTCGGCGGCGCTGAGAAACTGGAGCATCTGCGCAAGGTTGAGCACCTGGAGGCCCCTTTGGAGGCTCCCTGGCTCGAGGAGAAGAGAAAATGACCGAGGCATACAACCCCACTCAGCTTCTTGCCTGTGTCGCTTCCGGGCTGCTGGAGGACAACAGCTCGGTCTTCGTCGGCACCGGCATGCCGATGATCGCTGCGATGCTGGCCCAGCGCACCCACGCTCCGAATCTGCTCATTATCTTCGAGGCTGGGGGCATCGGCCCACAGGTGCCGGTGCTGCCTATCTCGGTCGGAGACAGCCGGACGTTCCATCGAGCCGTCTCTGCGTCCGGCATGCACGACGTCATGTCCGCCAGCCAGGCCGGTTACGTCGACTATGGGTTCCTTGGGGCAGCTCAGATCGATCCATACGGCAACATCAACACGACCGTTATCGGGGAATGGGAGCATCCCACCGTCCGCTTCCCGGGCAGCGGCGGCGCCAACGACGTCGGGTCTCTCTGTTGGCGCACGATCATCGTTATGCGGCAGGATCCCCGGCGCTTCGTTGAGACACTCGATTTCGTCACGACGCCGGGCTATCTCGACGGGCCGGGGGCCCGAGAGCGCGCCGGGCTACCCGCTCACACCGGCCCCTACCGCGTCATCACGCAGCTGGGCCTGTTCGACTTCGAGGAGACGACTAAGCGTATGCGCCTGGTCGCCACCCACCCGGGTATCTCGGTGAACGACGTGCAGGACGCGAGCGGCTTCGAGCTTCTCCTGGCCGACGAGGTAGGGACGACAAATCCTCCCTCGGCCGAGACGCTGGCGACGATGCGCGAGATCGATCCGACGGAGATGGTGATCGGGAAGTAAGCGGCTGGGACAGAAAGACAGAGGTGCCGGCTCATGGATTTTGAACTGACAGAGGAGCAGCGAATGCTGCGCCGGATGGTGCGGGAGTTCGCCGAGCGGGAGATCGCGCCCCGCGCTGAGGAGATCGACGCGGCCGATGAGTTCCCCCATGATCTCTTCGGCCGGCTGGCTGACGTTGGACTGCTCGGTCTCCCTTTTCCCGCCGAATATGGAGGATCCGACGCTGACTACCATGCGATGGTCATCGCTCTGGAGGAGATCGCGCGCGTCTCTGGTTCGATGGCCATCACGTTGGACGCGCACACATCCCTCTGCTGCGAACCGATCTACAGGTTCGGCAGCGAGGAACAGAAGCAGACGTACCTCCCTCCCCTCCTGCGAGGGGACCACGTGGGGGCGTTCGGCCTGACCGAGCCCCAGGCCGGGTCCGATGCCGGCGCCACGCGGACACGGGCCGTCCTGGACCCGGAGACCGACGAGTGGGTCATTGACGGGCAGAAGATCTTCATCACCAACGGCTCCGTTGCCGACGTCGTCGTCATCACGGCCAAGACGGATCCGGAAGCGGGTTCCCGCGGCATCTCCGCCTTCATCATCGAGAAGGGCACGCCCGGTTTCAAGGTCGGAAGAGACGAGAAGAAGATGGGCCTCAAGGGGTCCGTGACCTCCGAGCTGTTCTTCGAAGGATGCCGGATTCCTCGTGAGAACCTGCTGGGGGAGAAGAATCGGGGGTTTGGACAGTTTCTGGCTACCTTGGACGCGGGACGAGTTGCTATCGCTGCCATGGCGGTGGGTCTGGCCCAGGGAGCGTATGAGAGGTCCGTTGACTATGCGAAGGAACGGCAGCAGTTTGGTCAGCCCATCGCCGACTTCCAGGCTATCCGTTGGATGATCGCCGACATGGCCACGGGGATTGAGGCAGCGAGGATGATGGTCCATCGCGCCGCCGCCCTCAGGGAGGCGGGTGAGCGATACACGAAAGAAGCGTCCATGGCGAAGCTGTTCGCCACGGAGACTGCGGAGCGCGTCTGTCACAAGGCGATACAGATCCACGGAGGCTACGGGTACGTCCGGGAGTATGAGGTCGAGCGGATGTACCGCGACCAACGGCTCTGCCAGATCGGTGAGGGCACGAATGAGATTCAGCGTCTGGTGATATCGCGGGAAGTGCTCAAGGACTAGGGGGGCTCAACAGACTGCTCACCCGGTCGACGCCGCTGACCGGAACGGGCATAGAGTGTCTTGGTGGGCACTGCCCGACGCGGGGGATGAATGAGAAAGAGGAACCAGTTTGGCGCGGGCGAGGCCAAGGAGAGGCTGGAGGCCGAGGGGTTCTGGGAAGAGATCGTCCACCTGAAGCAGGTGGGATCAACGAACGAGGTGGCGAAGACGCTCGCCTCTCGGGGAGCTCCTGCGGGCACGGTAGTGGTCGCCGACGAGCAGACTGCCGGTCGTGGGCGGCTGGGTCGGCGATGGAACGCTCCTCCTGACACCAGCCTGCTCTGCTCGATCCTCTTTCGACCCGATCTTGGGCCCGGGCAGGCGCACCAGCTTACCATGCTCTGTTCGATGGCCGCGGCGGACGCGATCATGGCACTGGCTGAGCTGGCGGTGGGGCTCAAGTGGCCAAACGACCTCGTGGTCAGGTCCCGAATCCGGGATCGGGCGTCTCCCGCGTGGCGCAAGCTGGCCGGCATTCTGACCGAGTCGAGCGTAAGCACGTCGCACCTGGACTACGTCGTCGTCGGGATCGGCATCAACGTCAACGTGCGCCGAGACCAGCTGGCGTCGCTGGCTCCCAACGCGACCAGCATCCTGGCGGAGACGGGAACCGCGGTGAATCGATGGCAGCTGCTGGTCACGGTACTCAGGGCCGTGGCAGCGCGATACCAGCGGCTCGAGGACGGCCAGAGTCCGCGTCGGGAGTGGTCGGCGCGGTTGACTACCTTGGGCCGTCAGGTGGAAGTCACAACCAGTGATGGGGTCCTGGTCGGCGTGGCGGAGGCGGTGGACGAGGACGGAGCGCTCCTTCTTCGCACGGATGGGGGATCGCTCCGACGGCTTCTCGCCGGGGACGTCACGCTGGCAGACAGTGAACCCGACTGAGGGGCTCGAACCACGCGGTGACGATCCGTCTCTAGTCGTCCTGACCGGGACCTGACTCCTCGTCGGAATCGCTCTGCTGTCGAAGCGATCGCAGGGCCGCCCTGACTCTCCTCCAGTCGGCCCGGAGGCGATCCTCTCGCTCCCGTTCGATGTCATGCCGGCTGTACTGGGCCTCCACAAAAGCGTCAGTCAACCGGTCGAGCTCCACCTCGACCTGAGGCACATTGGACGCCAGCTCCGTATCGTACTCGTACGGGGTCTGCGACTTACGACGGGGATAGCCGCGCTGCGCCGCCCGCCGCAGCGTGCTGAGGTAGTAGTAGAGCGTACGCTTGCGGCGCCGCAGCTCGCCAAGGGGGAAGAGGCGCGGCGCTCCCCCCTGCTCTCCACCCTGCCCCCTCCTCCCGAGACGCAGGCTGCGGATCCGGTCCGGAATTCGGCTCCGTGCCGCACCGAAGAGCGCCGCTAGTTGATCCCGGAGAGCCCGCAGCAGATGTCTGGCGGCGCGGAGGGGTCTGAGATCCAGGACTGCGGCCACCAACTCCGGCCTATCCCTCAGGTAGCTGCGAATGATGTAGAAGACGACGGTCAAGGCCACGGCCCAGAAGAGCAAGGACCTGACGATCTCGAACCAGGGCGGCGACCCGGCCGCATTCGGCGCGTCCGGCATCAGACGGTCCAGATCCGGTGGGGGGACAGCGTCGGGCGGCTCAACCTCAGGGTTCATCCCAAGCAACCGCAGGAGTGGAATAAGCAGGAGGAATGAGAGGAGGATGACCAACTGGAAGATGACGTGGAATACGTAGAAGATGGCGTTAAGCAAGATGGCTGCGATATCGAGCAGAGGCAGCGTGTAGGCGGTGGGAAGGGCAAAAGCGACCAGACCGGCCAGTAGAATGAGGATGAGTGTGTATCTGACCCAGCGTCCGATCAAGCGGGCAGGCACGGCCATGCCCTCCTTGCGCCAGCGCTCGGAGAGCCGGGTGAACTGCATCTGTCCCAGCATTATCAGGCCAAGGACGAAGTAGAGGAGGACGTTTCCTATCAGACCGGGCACGGATGGGCGGCTCAGATCCAGAAGGCTGGCGATGCCTATGCGCGTCACGCCTGCTATCAGGAGAAGCATCGCGCCGCCCCAGAAGAAGCGACCGGTGAGAGCTTCCACAGGCGGGACGTAGTACTTGTCGCGCACAGGGGGCTCTCCGATGCGCTCCAGATCGTACGTGGTCTTTGTGGACACGGACCAGGAGAGGAGGACGAGGACGAAGGCGTACAGCACCTCCAGGTCGAGGATGCGCAGGGGGTCTCGCGGCCAGGCCTGGACATCACGCATTACGTCCCGCCAGGGCTCTCCGGCATAGGCGCCGACCCTCAGCAGGACGAGGAAGAGGGCGATTTCCGCCACTCGAAAACTGACTAGTTGGGAGCCACTCAGGTGTCGGGATCGCACCAGGCGGTACGAGTAGTTCGCCTCGACGGCGGCGAGCACACACCCCGCGACCATGAAGCCGCCGTTCCAGCCCGGAAAGAAGAGCTGGATCAGCTGGACCAAGGAGAAGGCGATACACCCCATCATACCCCCCACTGCCAAGGGCCGGAAGACGTCGTCCAGCCAGGTCACCCGACTCAAAGCCCTACCTCCAGATCAGCTTCTTTCCAGACGCGGTGGACCGGCATCGCGAGCTGGTCCGCCCGCCGCTGGAGCTCGGCTGAGATGTAGACAGGCTGTACGAGGATGAGCGAGACGGCGAAGCCAGCCTTCCGGAGATAGAGCAGCGTGTCGAAGAGCCGCTCGCTCTCCTGACCGGCGATGACGGCGAGCGTAGCCCCCCAGGGCAGCTTGACGCTCTCGCGCCGCAGGAGATTGGGGAAGGATGTGTCTTCGGCGACCTCGATACGCGCCAAGACCTCTAGCAGCTTGATGAGGTGAGCACGCTCCGAGCGCGGAGGCAGGAAGAAGCGGGTCTTCTCCTCCGACTCCGGATCCCATCCGTCAGCCGCCAGTCCGACGCTCAACCCTTCGTTGACGACGATGTGGTGCGCGATAGAGGCTGCCACGACAATGGCCAGTTCCGTCGCTGTGTACCGCCGCCGCCGCTCGTAGTGCTCCCGGCTGAGATCCAGGAAGACGAGGGTCTCACGGGCCACGGATGGCTCGTACTGCTTGACGAGGAGCTGCCCGGTGCTGGCCGTAGCCGTCCAGTGGATGCGCCGGGGCGAATCACCGTGCTGGTAATCCCGAACACCCATCACCCGCGACGGATCCTCGAACAGCGGCGTGCGAGCCGGGAGCGCCACCAACGGCGACCGGGTGGGCAATCCCAACGTCTGGAGGGAGACGACGCGGGGATAGACAATGAAGGGCTCGTCCGGGATCTGCTGCTGGTGAGAGCCGATGAGGCCGAGCAGGTCGCCCGTCCGTAGGCGCAGCGGCCCTATTCTGTAGTATCCTCGCCGGCGGCAGTCCAGCGTGTACGTGAAGGACCGCCTCTGATGAGATCCCAGGGTTACTATCTCGCGGAGAAAAGGGGGCGCGCTCAGGTTCACGGGGAGGGATTCGTGCACCTTGAGCCACGGCACCGGCAGCCAGCCGGTGTTGTGGATCGTCAGGTCCGCCGTCGTCTGATCGCCGCTGAACGCGCGGCCCGTGAAGCGCCGCTCAGTTTCCAGCTGCCCGGCGGCTCGCCGGATCCAGAGATGAGACAGCAAGTAGACGGCGGAGAAGAGATAAACGATGGTGAAGAAGAAGTCGATGCGGAGGAAGGCGGCGATTATGAAGAGAAGAAGCAGGAACGGCAGGAATCTGCGCATAACGTTCGCTCCAGCCTACACACCGTCTCTACCCTACCCGTCGAGGCCGGGGGTGCGGGGGCAAGCGCGGTGAACGCCTGCTGTCTCTCACCCCAGCTCCCCGATATCGAGCTCGGTCTCCTCCAGAATCTGACGTAAGATGCCGTCCGCCGTGCGCCCGCGCAGCTCGCTTTCGGGCTTGACGATCAGCCGGTGGGCCAAGGTCACCGAGGCCAGAGCCTTGACGTCGTCGGGAATGGCGTAGTCGCGACCGTCGAGGGCTGCCAGGGCCTGGGCTGTCTTGTACAGCGCCAGCGTCCCACGGGGGCTGGCGCCCAAAGCCAGCTCTCCGTGCGATCGGGTCGCCCGCACGATGTCGAGTATGTACGACTCCAGCGATTCGTCGACGTGCACGTCGGTAACTGAATCGTGTAAAGCGAGGATCTCATCCCCCTCGACGACCTGTTCAATCACCTCGATGGGATGGCGTTTCCTCAGGTTGCGCAGCATCTGAACCTCGTCCTCGGCTGCCGGATAGCCGACGGAGATCTGCATCAGGAAGCGGTCGAGCTGCGCCTCGGGAAGCGGGAACGTCCCTTCGTATTCGATGGGGTTCTGTGTCGCCAGCACCAGGAACGGCCGGGGGAGATGCCGCGTGACGCCGGCGGTGGTGACCTGGCGTTCCTGCATAGCCTCCAGGAGCGCGGCCTGGGTGCGCGGCGTCGCGCGGTTGATCTCGTCGGCGAGGAGGACGTTGACGAAGACGGGACCAGGTTGGAACTCGAACGATTGGGTCTTCTGATTGAAGACCTCGACACCGGTGATGTCGTTCGGGAGCAGATCCGGCGTGCACTGAATCCGTTTGAAGTCGAGTCCCATGCTGGCGGCCAGGGCTCTCGCGAGCATCGTCTTGCCGGTGCCAGGGACGTCCTCGATGAGCACGTGGCCCTGGCACAACATGGCCACCATCAGCAGCTCGATCTTCCGGCGCTTGCCGACGATCACCGTTTCGACGTTGTCGATGACGTCCTCTGCGAACGACGTAATGGAGCTCACGGACGGACTCCTTTGTCCATATGACGAGGCTGCGGTTCAGAGGGCGGCGGGACGGTCAGGATCCCCAGTATAGCACAGTTTGGGCTGGCGGAAACTCCAAAGGCCGTCCTCTCGTTCGATTCGCATCGGACGACGGTCCTCTCCGAAGACGGTCCGCTCCGAAGACCGTCGCGTTCGATCCTTGACAGCCGAGCGAAGAAGACTATAATGCGCCAGCTGTACTAAGCATTACACAACTTTGCTCAACAAGACATAGTTTCTATGAAGCTAAGCGCACTGACGTCCTCCCAACCCCCTCAGTGGCTGACCCTCAGCCAAGCTGCCCAGATGCTTGGCGTTCACGTCAGCACGCTCCGTCGTTGGGCCGACGAGGGGGAGATCCAGTGCATGCGAACCCCGGGCGGGCACCGTCGTTTCCGGGAAAGAGACCTGCAGCGCTTCTTGAACACCAACACGGAGTCCACCGACCCGGAGGGTGCACAGGAGCTCGCCCAAAGCCTCGTCGCCCAGACCCGCCAGGAGCTGCAATCGGAGCGCGTGACCGATGCGCCCTGGCGCGAAGCCTTCAGCGAAGCTGAA
>Ga0207797_1001029_pt1 | contig 20780 bp, 22 predicted proteins | sample PRCRCaboRojoPR_6_FD_187275 | JGI IMG/M metagenome (GOLD analysis project Ga0207797, IMG submission 187275) | Marine sediment microbial community from Cabo Rojo, Puerto Rico - PR CR 10% Liquid 1 (SPAdes) | ecosystem: Environmental > Aquatic > Marine > Coastal > Sediment | place: Cabo Rojo, Puerto...
GTGACGTAGCCGGCGGGCACCTCGAACAGCAACAGCAGGTAGGGGACGCCGCCGACGAGCGCCAGCGCGCTCTTGAACGTCAGGGAGAACCAGGTCCCCAGGCCCGCGACGGTTCCGAAAAGCGGCCCCAGCCCCCGCTCGATGTAGAGATACGCACCACCGGCTCTGGGCATCGCCGTCGCCAGTTCCGACTGGCTCAGCGCCGCCGGTAACACGAGAAGCCCCGCGAGGACGTAGACGAGCACGACCGCTGGGCCGGCGACGCCGTACGCGATGGCGGGCAGGATGAAGATGCCGCTGCCGATCATCGCACCCATGCTGATGGCGACGACGGCGGGCAGTCCGAGGTCCCGTTCGAGCGTCTTGGTCATCTCACTCGGTCGCCGGCGTGTTCGTGACGTCCCCCGCGGTGCCCTCGTCGACGGCGGATCGGTGTCCGGCCGTCGCGACGTCGACGGTCGTGTCGAGTACGGCGTCGGCGACCGCCCCCGCCCCACAGACGACGGTCACGCCCGGAATGTCGAACGCGTCTCTGTTTCGCGGATCGTTCAGGACGGCACAGACGCGTTCGACGCCGAAGCGAGTCCGCAGGAGTTGGGTCACCAGCAGCGTCCGACTGTCCCGGCCCGCGAGGACGATCGCGACGTCGTCGGCTGTCACGTCAGTCGTCGCCAGCGCCGTCGCAGTCGTGATGTCGGGAGCGTGGCTCGCCTCGTAGCCGCCGGGACTGGCCACGGCCGTCGCGACTTCGTCGACGTGGTGTACGGACTGGTCGGACACTAGCCGCTCCGCCAGTCGGCGTCCGATCGGCCCGCCGCCGACGATCACCACGCGCCGAGCGCCGGCCTCGGAATCCACGAGTCCGCGCGTTCCCTCCTCCTCCGGGCCTGGAGCGTTCGTCTCCATACCCGACCCGAAGGAGTCGAGTGATATATGTGTTGCTCAAAAAATACCGAAACAGTAAATATATCTCCATTCTTTTACCAGAACAGTAAAAAGTGCCATGATATATGACGCAGTGAGCCGTCGGACGAACTTCGGCGGTCGGCTGGAGGGCGGATGACCGAACTGGTCGCGGTCGTCGGAGAACGCGGGCGCCTCGGGGACACGGTTCGATACGTCCTGCAGGAAGCTCGCGAGGCCGCTCGGTCCGATTCGGACCGGGTTCGGTTTCTGATCCCGGTCGGGGGCGGTCCCGACGGCCTCCCCCGGCCCGCGGCGGAGGCGCTCGCCGCCCGGGTAGAGACGCTTGCGGACGCGGACGCACCTAGCGCTCCCGCAGTCGTCACCGCATTCGCAGCCGTCGTGGGCGCGAACGCGGACGCCCGCGCCGAGAGCCTGGTGGACGCCGTTCCGGCGGACGCGTCCCGGATCGTTCTGATGCCGGAACTCGCCGAGTTCGACCCGGCCGTCGTCGAGGGTGCGCTGGCGCGTCGAGCACGCGAGGGCGTCTCGATCGATCGGGCTCCGGTCGGCCGCCGGATCGTACGGCCGCCGCTGGCGCTGTCACGAACGGCCCCGAGAGTACTCGCGACCTTCGGGCTCTCCCTTTCGTTCTACCTGTCGCTGGGAGACCCGACCAGTGCCTTCGACGTGGCGACCGGGGTTCTGAGCGCCGGACTCGTCACGGCGGTCCTCTCGCGGACCGTCTTCGAGGACGAACCCTCCGTTCGAACGCTCGCGAGCGCACTCAGAGCCTGCCTGTTCCTGCCGTATCTCCTGTACGCAGTCGTCCGGGCCAACCTCGCGATGGCCGCCGTCGTGCTGGATCCGCGACTCCCCATCGACCCGTCGGTCGTTCGGGTCCCTGCACCGGAGGGCCGGATCGGGCGGGCGCTGCTCGCAAACAGCATCACGCTCACTCCCGGAACGCTGACGGTCGACGTCGTCGACGACGAACTGGTCGTCCACGCGTTGACCCGTCGGAGCAGAGTCGACCTCGTCGCGGGGGGACTCGTCCGCGCCGTCTCGCTGGTCGTCGGGGAGTCCACGCCGTCCACAGAGAGCCCACCGGGAGGTGCGTCTCGGTGACGACACCACCGCTGGCGGTCGACGCACTGCTCGTCGGCGCTGCCGGCCTGGTACTGCTGGCCGTCCTCCTGCTCGGCCGGGTCGTTCTCGGCCCGACGACGCCGGACCGGGTCATCGCGGTCAACGTCGTCGGGACCGCCACCGTGGTCGTCATCGCGCTGGTGGCCGCCGCGGTCGACGAGCCGGGCTTTCTCGACGTGGCGCTCGTCTACGCCCTGTTGAACTTCCTGCTGTCGATCGGGCTGGCGAAGTTCAGCATCGAACGCGGGGGTGTCCTCTGATGGTCGCCCCCGCGACGGTCGCGGTCGCCCTGCTGGTCGCCGCCAGCGCGTTCTTCTCGCTGGTGGCCGTGGTGGGTTTCTACCGACTTCCGGACGTCTACGCGCGGGCTCACGCCGCTTCCAAGAGCGAGACGCTCGGCGCGTTGCTCGGGCTGTCGGCGGCCGCGGTCGCGTTCGGCCCCGGCCGGGAAACGTTCAGGCTCGCCCTGCTGGCGCTGTTCGTGCTCGTGACGGGGCCGACGGCCGCCCACGCGATCGTCCGCGCGGCCGCCGACGCCGGGACCGCCCCCTGGACCCGCGACCGTGCCGCCACCGACGGCGGTCGAACGGTCACGCCGTCCGACGGAACGACCGCACCGGCCGACCGGACCGACGAGGGAGGGGACCGGCGATGACGGGTCCGTTCGAGGTGGCGCTGTCGGTCGTCCTGCTGACGTTCGTCCTGCTCGTCGCGGTACTGACCGCCGTCGTCCGGGACGTGCTGACCGCGATCGTCGTGTTCGCGGCCTACAGCCTCGGGCTCGCGATCCTCTGGGTCCTCTACCGCGCGCCGGACGTCGGGCTGACCGAGGCCGCGGTCGGTGCGGGCGTGACGACGGCGTTGCTCCTGCTGGCCATCAGCCGGACGGTCCGACCCCTCGACGGCGACACCTTCGTCGACCGACGGAGCGTCCGCCCGCGGTCGCTTTTCGTCGTCGCGCTCGTCGCCGGCGGCCTGTTGCTGACGGTCCCGGCGCTCCCGCCGGTCGGCAGCGTCGAGACGCCCGCGTTCGGGCCGGTCGCGGAGTTCTACCTCCAGGACGCCGCCGAGCGCGGCATCGACAACGCCGTGACCGCCGTGCTGGTGGTCTACCGCGGCTTCGACACCTTCGGCGAGGTGGCGGTCGTGTTCACGGCCGCCGTCGCCGCGCTTTCCGTTCTCGGCCGGGAGGTGACCGGATGACGCGCACGCCGTTCACCGACAGTCCAGTCGTCACCACGACCGTTCGGCTGCTGGCTCCGTTCGTGCTGACTTACGGGCTCTTTACCCTGTTCCACGGCACCACCTCGGTCGGTGGCGGGTTCCAGGGCGGCGTCGTCGCCGCCGCCATGGTCGTCACGGTCGCGTTCGCGCTCGGGATCCGACAGACGGTCGACTGGCTCGACGCGCGAGCGCTCTGGGCGCTGGTCGTCGCCGGTCCGGTCGTCTTCGGCGTCGTCGCGCTGGCGGGGATCGCCTTCGGGGGCGGGTTCCTGCAGTTCGACGTCCTCCCCGTCGCGAAGGCCTCGGTCTACGCGACGGAGGCGATCGAGGTCGGCATCGGCGCGACCGTCGCGGCCGTCGTCGTCGTCCTGTTCGTCCACATCGCCGACGGCTACAGCGAACCGACCGACGTTGCGCCGGCGTCCGGCGGTCCCGAGGAGGCTCGCGCCGATGACTGAGCTGCCGCTGGGGCTGGGGACGTGGTACGCGCACGTCGTCTACGTCCTGCTGGTCGCCGTCGGCCTGTTCGTGCTGATCAACGACGAGAACTTCGTCAAGAAAGTGATCGGCCTGAACATCCTCCAGACGGGCGTGTTCCTGTTTTTCGTCACGAGCGCCTACCGGGTGGACGGCCGGGCACCCCTGGTGACGACCGCCGGTCCGTTCGTCAACCCGCTCCCGCACGTGCTCATCCTGACGGCGATCGTCGTCGGCGTGGCCGTGACGGCCGTGGCGCTGACGCTCGTCGTCCGGATCTACGGCGAGTACGGGACCCTCCGGGAAGACGTCGTACAGACCATTCGCGACGACGAGGCCAGTGCGGTCGCCGCCGACCGGGAGGGGACGTCGTGATCGACCACCTGCTCCCGCTACTGGTGGCCGTCCCGCTGCTGGGGTCGGCGCTCCCGCTGTTCGTCGCCGCCCGGAGCCGAACGCTCGCCCGATGGCTCACCCTGACCGTCCTCGTCGGCCAGACCGCGCTGGCGGTCGTGCTCGCCCGGGTCGTCTTCGCGACCGCGTCAGTCTCCTACGACGTCGGGGCGATCCCGGCCCCGTTCGGGATCGGGCTGTTCGCCGACCGGGTGACTGCGGCCCTCGCGCTGGTGGTCGCCGGCGGCGCGCTCGCCGCGTTGCTCACCGACCATCGGCACCGCAGCGGCCCGGAGTACGCGCTCTGGCTGTTGCTCGTCGCGGGCCTCAGCGGCGTCGTCGTCACGGCGGACGTGTTCAATCTCTACGTCTTCCTCGAGATCTCCGGACTGGCGGCGTACGCGATGGTGGCGTCGGCCCGCGGCGTCGACCCGGCGCTCGCGGCGCTGCACTACCTGCTGGTCGGGACCGTCGGCGCGACGCTGTACCTGCTCGGGGTCGGCTACGCCTTCGTCGCGACGGGGACGCTCGCCATGGCCGACCTCTCGGTCGCGCTGGCGGCCGCCGGCTACGACTCGACGCTGGTCGTCACGGCGTTCGTGCTCGTGGCCGTCGGCCTGAGCGTGAAGATGGCGCTGTTCCCGCTGCACGCCTGGAAGCCCGAGGCCTACGCGGCGGCGACACCGGCGGTCGCGACCGTTCTGGCCGCGCTGGGGTCGACCGTCGCGGGCTACGCCTTCCTCCGGATCGTCTACGACGTGTTCACGGTGGCGTTCTTCGAGGCGGTCCCGGCGGTGCGGACGCTCCTGCTGGTCGCGGCCACGACCAGCGTGGTCGCCGGCGGCGTGCTCGCGCTCCGGGCGCGAGACGTCCGTCGCCTGCTGGCGTACTCTTCGGTCTCGCAGTACGGCCTGTTCGGGGTCGGGCTCGCGCTGGCGACCCCGCTTTCGGTGACCGGCGCGCTGGTCGCCCTCGTCGGCCACGCGGTCGCCAAGGGCGGCCTGTTCGTCGCCGTCGGGTCGGTGGCGCGCACCCACGGCGTCCGGACCGTCGAAGAGTACGCCGGACTGGCCGACCGGGCCCCGCTGACGGCCGCCGTCGTCGCCGTCCTCGGCGTCAGCCTGATCGGCCTCCCGCCGACCGTCGGGTTCGCCGGGAAGTGGTATCTCGCGCTCGGCGGCATCGAGGCCGGGTCGTGGGCCGTCGCGACGGTCGTTCTCGCCAGCACGATGCTCTCGCTGGCGTACGTCGGTCGAATCGTCGAACGGTGCTACCTCGGACGTGCCGACGCGACGCCCCCGGCCGGCGTGCGCGCCGACGGTGGGCTGCCCGCCCCGGCCACCGCCCCGGTCGTCGTCCTCGTCGGCGCGGCCGCACTGGTCGTCGCCCTGGGGCTCGGGTCGTCGGCGCTCGCCGCGTGGTTCGAGCCCGTCGTGGAGGGGTGGCTGTGACCGACGTCGCGTCGCCGCTCCCGCTGGCGGTCGTCGGCGTCCCGGCGCTCGCGTCGGTCCTCGTCCTCGTCTCGCGGGCACACCCCGACGTCCGCGAGGCCTGGACCGTCCTCGCCAGCCTCGGGACCGTCGCGGTCGTGGCGCTGCTGGTCGCCGACGACGCGACGCACGTCACTCCGCTCGGCTCGCTGGCCGGGGTCGACCTGGCGCTGCGGGCCGACGCCGGCGGACTGCTCTTTGCGCTGCTGGCGAGCACGCTGTGGGTCGCGACCAGTCTCTACAGCGTCGGGTACGTGCGAGGGCTCGGGGAGGTGGGGCAGACGCGCTACTTCGCCGCGTTCGCCGCGAGCATCGCCGCGACGATGGGCGTCGCACTCGCGGCGGACCTGCTGACGCTGTTTGTCTTCTACGAACTGCTGACGCTCGCGACCTACCCGCTGGTCGTCCACGCGGGCGACGCGGCCGCCCGTCGCGCCGGCCGCAAGTACCTCGCGTACACCCTCGGCGGGGGCGTCCTGGCCCTGACCGGCGTCCTGCTGGTGCAGGTCCTCGCCGACGCGCTCGCCTTCGTACCTGGCGGGATCGCCGGCCTGTCGGTCGCCGACCCGACGCTGGCCAGAGTCGCCTTCGGACTGCTGGTCGTCGGCTTCGGCGTGAAAGCGGCGGTCGTTCCCCTGCACGCCTGGTTGCCCGCCGCGATGGTCGCGCCCACGCCCGTCTCCGGACTGCTACACGCCGTCGCGGTCGTCAAGAGCGGTGCCTTCGCTGTCTACCGCTCGGTGCTGTACGTCTTCGGTCCGGAGACGGCGAGCGACCTCGGGGTGGCTCTGCCGCTCGCGGCCGTCGCGGCGGCGACGATGGTCCTCGCCGCCCTCGTCGGGATCCGCCAGGACAACCTCAAGCGGGGACTCGCGTACTCGACTATCAGCCAGCTGTCGTACATCGTCCTCGGCGTCGCGCTGCTGACGCCGCTCGCGGCCTTCGGAGCGCTGTTACACGTGGTCGCCCACGCCTTCATGAAGATCACCCTCTTTTTCGCGGCGGGCGTGATCTACGTCGAGACCGGCGAGAAGTACGTCTCCGACGTCGCGGGGATCGGCCGGCGACTGCCCGTGACGGCGACGGCCTTCGCCGTCGGTGCGGCCGGCCTCGTGGGGTTCCCGCTGGTTGCCGGGTTCGTCAGCAAGTTCCACCTCGTGGCCGGGGCCGCGGCCGCACCGTCGGGGGTGTTCGTCGCCGCGTTCCTCGTGGCGGGCCTGCTGAAACTGCTGTACTTCTGGCCGATCGTCTACGTGGCCTTCGTCGGCCGCAGTGAGGGCACCGACCCGGCCAGTCGCCACGCGTTCGCGCCGCCCCACGCCGACACCCGGACCGCGTCCGGCTCGCACGTGCCGGCCGTCCCCGTCGCCGCCGACGGGAGCGGCCCGCACCCGGCCGTTGATCCCGGAGACGCCGACTCGACTCGCGACACAGACCGCGACGTCGCCGGGGCGACCGGAACCGACTCGGCGTCCCGGTGGGAGCGTCCGCGCGGGCTGGAGACCTCCGCGTCCCTGCTCGTGCCGGTGGTGTTCACCGTCGGGATGGCAGTCCTGCTGGGCGTCGTCCCGACGGCCCTGCCGTTCTGGGAGCTCGCCGAGACGGCCGTCGAGGAGGTGTTCGGATGAGCGACGTCCTCCTCTCTGTCCCGCCGTGGGCGGCGTTCCTGCTTGCGGCCGCCGTCGCGCTCGCGGTTCCCCGACGCGCCGGCTACCTCGTCGGCGTCCTCGCGACGGCGCTCACCGTCCCCTGGGTGTTGCTCGCGCCCGCCGGGACGGCGCTTGTGGTCTCACCGCTTGGCTTCGAGCAGACGCTCTACCGCGTCGACGGACTCACGCGACCGGTCGCTGCCGTCTTCGGCTTCGTCGCCGCGCTGGGCGTCGCCTACGCCTACGCGACCGACGCCGACGCCCGGACCAACGCCTACGCCCTGGCGTACATGGGCGTCTCGGTGGCCGCCGTCCTTGCCGGCGACTGGCTCAGCCTGGTGGTCGCCTGGGAGCTGATGGCCGTCACCGCGACGGTGCTGGTCTGGCACCACGGCGGCGCGGCGGTCCGTCCGGCGTTCCGATACGCGGTCTATCACCTCGTCGGCGGCGCGTCGCTGCTGGCTGCGGTCGTCCTCCACTACACGGCCGTCGGCACGTTCACGTTCGACGCCGGCTTCGCCGGCGGGCTCCCGACGGCGCTGGCGGTCCTCGGCGTCGGCGTCAACCTCGGGTTCGTCGGCCTCCACTACTGGGTGCCCGACACCTACCCGCGGCCACACGTCGCGGCCAGCGTCGTCCTCGCGGGGTTCACCACGAAGGTGGCCGTCTACGCTCTGGCGCGGGTCGTCCCGGAGGGCAACGCCCTCGTCGCGTGGATGGGCGGCGCGATGGTCCTGTACGCCGTCTGGATGGCGATCCTGCAGACCGACGTCCGACGGCTGCTGTCGTATCACATCGTCTCGCAGGTGGGGTACATGGTCGCCGCCGTCGGCATCGGGACCGCCGCCGGAACCGCCGGCGCCGTCGCCCACCTCTCGACGCACGTCCTCTACAAGGGCTTGCTGTTCATGGTGGCCGGCGCACTGCTGTACCGGACCGGAACGGAGTCGCTCGCGCGCCTCGGCGGGCTCGGCCGCCGGATGCCGCTGACGTTCGCGGCCTTCCTCGTCGCCGCGCTGGCCATCTCTGGGGTTCCGGGCTTCTCCGGGTTCGTCAGCAAGGGTCTCGTGGTCAAGGCCGTCGAGACGAGCGGGGGCGGCCTCCTCTGGTGGGCGCTGGTGCTCGGGGGCGTCGGGACCGTTCTCTCGTTCGCGAAGGTCGGCTACTACGCGTTCGTCCGGACGGGTCCCGAGCGCGTCGACGTCCGCCCGGCCCCGCGGGCGCTCTCTGCCGTCCTGGTCGTCGCCGCCGTCCCGAGCGTCGCCTTCGGTCTCGCTCCGGACCTGCTCTACGGCGCACTCCCCGGCGACACGGGTGAGTTCGCGCCCTACGCGGTGGACGAACTGACGAAGGCGGCGCTGGTCACTGCCGCCGGCGTCGTCGCGTTCGCCGGGCTGCGTGGCCAGATAGCTCGCCTGCCGAACGCTGACGTCGACCGGGTACTCCACCCGGTGGCGTTCCGGCTGGCGAGCGCCAGCGCCACGGCCGTCCTCGCCGCAGGGCGACGCGCCGACGCGGTTCTCGTAGCCGCCATCGCCCGAAGCACCGACACGATCGCGGACGACGACCGCCGCGACCGCCTCGGCGGCCGGTTCGGGACTACGCTCCTCGTAGTCACGGCCGCCCTCGGCGTCGCACTCCTCGTCGCACAACTCGGCTGAAATCGTGACAATGACCAACGACATCGACACCGAACTCGACCGCACGGATCCCGACTACGGCAGCCTCGTCGCGTTCCTCGGGGACCACTTCGAGGACGAACTCCGGTGGGTCGCCTCGTTCAACACCGACACCTACCGGTACAGGGTCCGGTACGTCCGGCCGGATCTGAAGACCGAGCTCTCCTCGCACGACCTGATGACCGTCGTCCACCGCTCGATCGCCCTGTTCAACCGCCCCTACGTGGAGGAGGTGTACACGCACCTCGGTGACGCCCGGTCGCTGGTGCTCCAGCACGACCGGGCCACCGCCGTCCACGTCTACCTCGGTGGCGCCGACGGGTTCGTCGTCAAGATCCGGGCCGGGAACGAGATCACCGTGCCCGGGTTCGTCGACGACTGTCTGGCCGCCCTGTACGGACCGCGGTCGTGAGCCGGAGGCCGACTGGCACGAGGACGCTCCCTCGCGTATTCGTGCCTGCAACGCCCCGAGCGACGAGTACGCCCCCGAAACCAGGGGCGACGATCGGGCTCTCGCCGTCGGTCGCGGCCGGCCGGGCAAACGTTCATGACTGTCTCGGTCGAAGCCGTCCGGTATGACGCTGAAAGGGCTCGACGAACTCGACCGCTATATCTTACACGAGCTCCAGGACGACGCCAAAGAGACGTCCTCGAAGGAGATCGCCGAGGCGATGGACGTCTCTCCCAGCACCGTGCGAAAGCGCATCGACCGTCTGGAGGACAAGGGCGTCATCACTGGCTATCGCGCGGACGTGGACTACGGTAAGGCGGGCTATCAACTCCACATGCAGATCGTGTGTACGGCGCCCATTCCAGACCGGGAAGACCTGGGTCGACAGGCGCTCGACGTCTTCGGCGTCGTCTCGGTCCGCGAGATCGCAACCGGGGAGGAGAATCTCCTCGTCGGCGTCGTCGCCAGGGACAACGACGATCTGACTCGCATAGCCGGGGAACTGAGTGCACTCGGCCTCGCGGTCTCGGACGAACAACTCGTTCGGAGCGAACGATTCACCCCCTATCGGGGATTTGTCGAAGCCGGCGAGAACGCTCTCGGTTCCCGCTCTCCGAACCCGCCGTAATCACGGTACGGCTCATAGATCCGCCGTGACCACGGTACGACTCATAGATCCGTAGCAACCGCGATTCGACGGGGAAGAACGGTGACTCAGTTCGGGTCCTTCGTCACGAGGGGCGCGGGGAAACCGTGATTTCTGCTCGTAGCTCGCGTCGACCGAAGATCGAGGATGTCGCACCCACGTCCGAAGCGAAACCATCTGAGACCTCGATCGAATCTAGCGTCCGATCACGCGCCGTGACCGTGACCCGCGTCGGGCAGCGTCACTGGTGATCGTTATCAATTAACACACATTTCTGCTGTGTGTGCCGTCAGACGAGGTCGGTCGAGGGACTGGACCAGAGACCAGAGATCGCTTCCGGGAGGTCGAGCGAGGGGCTGTATTGGCCGTCCGTCGTGATCCCGGTCAGTAATTACATCCCCGTGTGAGACGACTGTCGACCAAGCGATGCCACGAGCAGACCTCACGATCGACCTTCCGGAAGGTGTCTGGGTCGGCGACCTCTCCCGCTCGTATCCGGACACCACGTTTCGCATCCTCTCCGCGTTTCCGGACGACGACAGCGGATACGGGTTGCTCGAGATCAACTCCGAGGAGCTGGACGAGATCCTCGACCGAATGCGAACGCACGAGGCGGTCCAGTCGCTGGAGACCGTCCAGCGAGTCGAGGACCGTGCAGTCGTGCAGTTCGAGACGAACGAGCTCCCGCTCCTGTTGACCATTCAGCGGGCGCAGATCCCGCTCGAACCCCCGCTCGAACTGGTCGACGGCGAGATCACGCTGCACCTCACCGCTCCCCGGGACCGGATCTCCGCGTTCGCAGACCAGCTGGAGGCGCTCTCGATCCCGTACTCCCTCGACCGGATATACGGCGACGTCGAGCTGTCCACGCCGCTCACGGACACCCAGCGAGAACTCCTGATCGCCGCCCTCGAACGAGGCTACTACGACACGCCACGGCGGATCACGCTCACGGAACTCGCGGCGGACCTCGGGATGGCCTCCTCGACGGTCAGCGAGACGCTCCACCGCGCCGAGGAGATCGTCCTCAAGGAGTACTGCGCCGGCGAACCGAGTCTCGACGTCGACGTCGACCGTTCCTGACCGGAAGGTCGACGTGTGAGCCGCCGAGACGGCTTCGCGGTCGGAGGTCGAACGCTCTCGGACGGACGCCGACGTCTCCCTCGCTCAGCCGCTGATTTGGGCCTCTAACCAGTCGAACTGCGCGTTCAGTTCCCGTCGCCGCTGTCGTTTGATGACCGTCGCGTCCATCAGCTCGCCGACGAGAGCGAGGTCCAGCTGGAATTCGGTGTGCGCCGTCACTTCACACCCGCCGTCTGCCGGTGTGAGCGTGTATCTGGACGTCATCGTTTCGAAGAGACCGTCGCGCTGACGGTACGCCAGCGCGGCCGCCTCGTCGTCGAGCAGCTCGAGACTGAGACTGACGGTAGCGATCCCGACGCGGTTGGTCAGCTCCACGCGGTCGCCGTCGACGACTACTTCGTCGAACCCGCCGGCGCGCATGAACCCCTCCACGTCTCGGACTCTGTCACGCACCACGTCCACCGGGGCGTCGAGGCGTCGCGAGACGGTGACTGACTCCATGTTCCGACCTACGGCAGCCGCGTAAAAAGGTCCACGCACGAATATACTCGAATCGCGGTCGGTCGCCGGCGTCTCCCGGACAGTCACGTCGAGCGACTTCTCGCGACGCCCCCGGTTCGGAGGCGGCCTCGAAGACGACGCTCTCGACTCCGTGTTCGTGCAGGTGATGCTGTACAGCCAGTCCGGTGACACCGCCGACGATTCCGACTCTCACAGCGCTCTCGGACACGAGGTTCGTCCCGGTGTCACGACGCTGCTCTCCCGAAGATGTTCTGTCGCGAGACTCAGAGGTGGGCCCGTTCACCTGTGGAACGCACCTCGCTGAACATGTTCGGAACCGACCGTGAGGGTGTGGGTCTGCGGGCAGAACGGCGTCGTCGGCGTGAATTCGGCACGGAGCACACTCGGGTCGTCGGCCTCCTCCGCGTAGCGATAGCCGGCGTTCTCGTGACGCGTGTCCAGATTGAGTCGAGCGAGGTTGTAGTCGAACGTCACGTCGTACACCGTCCGCTCCTCGAAGACGTCTCGCGTGGTCTCGTGGAACGCACGTGGGCCTCGTCCGTGAGGACGTCGCGGCCTTCGAGAAACGGCCCCGGTTCGAGGAGGTGGCCGGGGTCGAACTGGTCGTAGTCGTCGAAGAGGGCACCGTCGCCGCCGCCGAACGGCGATGGGAATCCAGTCATTGAGTGTCTACGCGCGCGTCTCGCCTATCGGCACTCCCGGACATGTTCGCGACTGCTCCGTCGGCCCGTTTCGCACTCGTGGGGCTCGACGGACACTGCGGGCGGAGTCCCGCGGGAGAGAGGGGTCAGCCTCAACTCCCACGGGAGCCGACCTCAACTCCCACCGGCAGCGGCGTCGTTCTCGCCACGCGCAAGCGCCCGTTCGAACGCGTCGTCGGCCGAACGTTCGACCGCGGTCGCACGACGATCCATCTCGTCACCGAACGAGGGCGCGTCGAGACGCTCCACGTTACTCCGGACGATGAACGCGGACGCACCGACCGCCGCGTGCGCGAGAAACGCGCCGGTAACCGCGTCGGGGACGGCGTTCGAGTTGCCGTGCTCCGTCACGAACGGCGCGTGTTCGAGGACGGACAGGCACACCTCGGCGATCGCGAGCGGTACCGCAGTGGCCCGCTTCGCTTCGGACTGGCCGTTCCCGCCCGACCGTGTCGATACGAGTTCGTCGACGGCGTCCGCGTCCGCGTCGGCGAGTGACAGCAGTTGACCTCGATACCGCCGGAGATCGTCGCGGAGGTCGGCTAACTCGCTCACGACCGCCGCGTCCCCGCCCGATTCGATGGTGTGGACGCAGACCATCTCACAGAGAGACGCGGCGGCGGCCCCGGCGAAGGCGGCTACCGTCCCTCCGGCGGGAGTTACGCGCTCCGACGCGACGGCACCGAGAAATCGGTCGATGGAGTGAGAGCCGTATCTCATGCGGTCGACATCGCGGCGCGGTCGAACAAAGGTTCCCCCGAACGGCGGTGCTGTCACAGCGCCCGCCCCGCGCTGCGGTCACGAACCGGCGTCGCCGGGCACGAGCGAGCCACAGGACCCCCGTTTCTGTGAAATCACGCCGGCGAAGTCGGCGCGTGACGGCGATTCCGCGTTCGATGACTCCTTCGAGTTCTTCATCGTCGCCATCGTCGGCCTGACGCTCGTCTCGATGAACCTCCTCTCGCGCCGTAGCGCCCAGAAGGCTGTCATGCTCCAGGCGCTGCTGGTCATGGGAACCGGCGTCATCGGCGTCTCGCACCACTACTGGTGGGTCGGGATGCCGGATATGTGGGTTCCGATCGGGAGCGTCTTCTCGACGCTGGAGTTGATCCCGCTCGTGTTCATCCTCTACGAGGCTATCGGCCAGTACCGGGCGATGACCGAGACCGACTCGTTTCCCTACAGGTTGCCGTTCATGTTCATCGTCGCCAGCGGCGTCTGGAACTTCGTGGGGGCCGGCGTCCTCGGCTTCTTCATCAACCTACCGCTGATCAACTACTACGAACACGGGACGTATCTCACGGTCGGACACGCCCACGCGGCGATGTTCGGTGCGTTCGGCTTCCTGGCACTGGGGATGGTCGCGTACACGCTCCAGCTTTCGATCGAACCCGAGCGGTGGGACGCCTCCTGGCTCCGGGCGTCGTTCTGGTGCTGGAACGTCGGCCTGGCGCTGATGGTCTTCGTCTCGGTGCTTCCGGTCGGATTCGTCCAACTCGACGCGGCGTTCACGGGGGGCTACGCGTTCTCCCGAAGCCTCGCGTTCTACAACCAGTCGATCGTCCAGACGCTGTTCTGGGCCCGACTACCCGGTGATACGCTCGTCATCCTTGGAACGGTCGTCTACGCGGCCGATCTGATCAGAAAGCGGTTCGTCCTCCGGAGCTCCGCAGACGACCCCGGTGTCGAAGACGTCGCTGTCGCCAGAGCTGTTCTAGACGACGACTGACCGGCGGTCGGCCGTCTATCCAGACCGTGCTGGCCTGTGTCGGAAGCGGTCACTGGTGGCAAGAATGGAAACGGTAGCCCGGTGGACTGCGTCGGGCGCAAGTACGGTTTTGTCGTTGGCCTCGCTAATCGGTGGTTATGGGAGACAGGGTCTGCTACCGCGAGTTCTGTCCGGAGTGCGATGCGCAGGTGACCATCGTCGACGAGGAGTGTCCGGACTGCGGACGGCCCCTCGGGATCGAGTGACCGGCGGGGTACACGCGAGAGACGTCATTTCGAGAGCACGTCGACGGGTCACTTTCCCGCACGCCGTGATTTCCCGGACACTGCGAACTCACACGTAGCGACGAACGTCCAGCCATGACGACCGCCTCCGAAACGGTTTCGCGATGGTCGCGGCGGTTCGTAACCGCGAGCCTCGCGTGGTTCGTCTGCTGGCAAGTGGCCGCCGTCGCGGCGGCCGGTCGCCCCGTCGCCGTCACGCTCGGTCTCTACGGATTCGTCCTCCACGCAATCTTCGGCAAGGGGTACGCGCTCGTCCCGACGTATTTCGACCGCGAGCTCGCAGTCCCGCGGGCACCGGCGGTGCATCTTCCCGTCGCCACCCTCGGGACTGCCGCCCTCGCGATGGAGCGGGCCGGTGTCGTCTCGGGACCGTGGGGAGCGGCCGGCGAGGTCCTCTGGGGGCTCGGCTGTGGGATATTCGTCGTCGTCATCGCGTGGAGCGTCCGCGACAACGTCTCCGGACGGGAGACGGGGACCAGTCGCGCGAACGCCGACCGGGGCACTGTCGACCGGATCGCCAACGGGTTCGTCCCGGTCGTGCTCGGCTATCTGCTGGTCGCGGCCGTGCTGCCGATCGGTGAGGAGGTCGGAGTCGTTCCCGCCTCGCTTCCCGCCGCAGGACCGCCACTCTCGCATCTGTTCGCCGCCGGAACCGCCGCGCTCCTCGTGTTCGCCCTCGGATTCAGGCTGCTGCCGCGCTTTCTCGTGTCGTCGTTCGGCTTCGGCAGGTGGTTTCGTCTCGGGGCAGGCCTCGAAGCGGTCGCTCTGGTGGGTTTCGCAGTCGCCTACGCCGACACGTTCGTACGGAGCGAACGCCGTCGCCCGTGCTCTGCGTGAGGGCGACTTCTCCGGGCCGGGCGTTCAGAAGCCCGGCGACCGCCCGTCGCGTCTCCTCGAACGCCTCGTACACGGGTGGATGCATGCCGTCTCCCGTCGGTGCCTCGTACCCGTGGTGTTCGAGGAGCGCCTGCATCGACTCGACGACGTCGACGCTGCTCGGACTGCTCGAACCGGTGTTCAGATACGTCGTCTCGACGGCGACCGGGATCGTCTCCCTGAATTCGCGTAAGTTCATGGACGCGCTATCGAGCCGGCTTGACGGCCTCGAACGTCGCCGAGACGACGTACTCGCTCACGTCGCGCTCGTCGTCCCACTCGCTGATGAACTCCTCGCTCTCCTCTTTGGGCTCGATGCGGATCTCCTCGAAGCCGGCGTTCGAGAGCATCTCCTCGACGGCCGATTCGGGTGCCGCGCCGGCGACGCAGGAGGCGACCGACTCCGGGTCGGCGTGGACCTCCGGCGGGAGTTCGGCGGTCAGGATCACGTCCGAGATCGCGAGTCGACCGCCGGGACGGAGCGCGCGGTAGGCCTCGTGGAACACCTGCTGTTTGTCCGGGGAGAGGTTGACCACGCAGTTCGAGATGACGACGTCGACGGTCTCGTCGGCCACGGGGAGGTGTTCGATCTCGCCGAGGCGAAACTCCACGTTCGTCACGTCGTTTCTCTCGACGTTGTCGCGGGCCTTCTCGACCATCGCCGGCGTCATGTCGACGCCGACGACGCGTCCGTCGCTCCCGACCTCCTGGGCGGCGATGAAACAGTCGAACCCCGCACCCGATCCGAGGTCGAGGACCGTATCCCCGGGCTCCATCGACGCGAAGGCGGTCGGGTTGCCACAGCCGAGTCCCAGATTCGCGCCCTCCGCGACGGCTGCGACCTCGTCCTCGGAGTAACCGAGCTGTCGAGTCAGTTCGTCGTCGGACGCGGCATCCGACTCGTCACAGCAACTCGACGCGTCGTCGGAGGCGTCGTCACAGCAACTCGACGCCTCCGACCCGTCACGCGCGATTCGCGCGTACCGTCGCCGGACCGCCCGACGCTGTTCGTCGGGAGCCAACCCGTCGGTCGAATCGGATTCGGCGGGCCGTTCACTCATCGGAATCCCCCCGAATCTCGTCGAGCGTAGTCAGGAGCGCTTCGGCTCTCGGCGTCGCCGAGTAGTACCGCCATCGGCCCTCCTTGCGTCGCGAAACGAGTCCATCGGCGTACAGCCGTGAGAGCGCCTGACTGACGGCGCTCTGACCGACGTCGAGCGCGGGTTCGAGTTCGCAGACGCAGACGTCGTCGCTCGCGCCGGCGACGAGTCTGAGCACCTCGTAGCGCGTGTCGCTCGCGAGCGTCGAGAGTACCCCGACGTCGGACGCGAGTTCCGAGTCAGACAGGCTGTGCGCCACGGCGTCGCACCCGCAGTTCTGCTCGGGTGTCGAAGCCTCGGCCGGGTCGGCGGTGGAGGATCGCTGAGTCATTTTAGCACTTCCTAATATCATGAGTTGCTAATATAATTGTTTCCCCGTATCGCGGACGGTCCGAATCCGCCGACCGGGGCAGGAACGGCGGACTGGATTCTCAGTCGAGGAACGCTCGAAACAGCAAGATCCCGGCGACGCATTTTCTGCCGAACGTAGTGAGGCAGGAATCGGTGAGTGAGGTCTGAACGACGCGAGACGGCCGAAGCGAGTCTCGTACGCTCGGTGTACTCCCGGCCGACGGAGACAGAGAACGTCACGTAGAATACGTCACGTAGATTCTCCCACGGTAGGTCGACGCAGCCGCGCGGTTCCAGAAACAGCCGAGAGTTCAGAGGCCCCAGTCGATCCGGTCCCAGAGTCGCTCGTAGCCGTAGTAGGTCCCCGTCTTGACGACGTTCGTCGCGATACCGATGTTGAGGGCGTCGCTCACGTCACCGACGAACACCCAGGCGACGAAGATCGTAATCAGCACCATGAGAACGCGATAGCCGAGCGTTTTGGCGACCGCTCGACGGCGGCCTTTCAGCGGCGTGCGGGAGACGAGCGTCCGACCCATTGGAGTCGACTTCCGCACCCGAGAATAAATAACTATACACAGTTTCTATTCTCTAAATTTGTAACTATATTCAGTTATTCGACGCTCGAATCGTCGATGGCTGAATCGAGGCTGTCGGTGGACAGTCCTCACGCATCGAGTCGTTTCTCGGTGAATACGGCCGTTCGAGGACGACGATAGTTCGTATCGAGAAGTCGCGTGCGAAACCAGGTTGGATTACGATAGTGTGGGATAGGACCTCGTTCCCGACGAAGTTGGGTCTGTGGAGGGGATTCGAGGGACGACTGGCGAGATGGTTGAAGAGATCACGGCACCCGACGAGGAATGCCCGGACTGTGGGTGTACGGTCCCCGAAAACCGTCCACCGATGTGTCCGTGTTGCGGTGTCCGGGCTGTCGAAGCAGGCGACAGATGGCGAATCACACTCGTGATGGCACGAGAGGCTGCGCCGGGTGGGCACGCAAGTGCCCCTGATCGAACTCGAGATGTCGAACGCCGGTACAGTCACGCTTCGATCAACCGCCTCGACACGAGCGGGCGCACACGAAAGCGTGGGTCTATCTCGCGCTCTTCGGGCCGAGCGACGACACGGTCGTACCGACGGGCGGGACGTCACGGTACCCCTCGACCAAGATTTTTAGGTCCGCCGAAACTTCGATGGGGTTATATCGTTTTAGGCTAGCCTAAGAAACGATGGATTCGAGTAGACGCAACCTGCTTGCAGCCGGTGGGGCCGCGCTCGTGACCGGTCTCGCCGGTTGCGGGTCGTCGACCGGGAGTTCGGAATCGACTGCGACCGAGACGTCCGCCGGTGCGGACGCCGATTCGTCCGACACCGCGTCCGGGACGGCGTCGGTCGACGCGGCCGTCGCCGCCGAGTGGAACGCGATGCGCGCCCGGCTGTGGGACGCGCTCGCGCTCGGGGTCGCCGGCGACACCGGGACCGGGGCGTCGGTCGCTCAGGGGACGTTCGCGCGCTTCGAGCAGGCCTCCGGGGAGTACGGTGCCCACGAGATGCTGGAGACGACAAGCGAGTCGAACTACGCCGAGTTCGAGGAGGCGCTCGGGGAACTCCGGTCCGCCGGCCTCCAGGCGGGCGACGTCGACCGCGCCCGCGAGGAGACGACCATCGCGAGCGCGCAACTCGCCGAGGCCCAGCGGGCGCTCGCCGGCGAGACGACGGCGCAGGTGCTGGAGCTCCAGCTTCTCGGGACCGCCGTCCAGAACGCCGCGTTTCTCGCGGCCTCGGGCAACTTCGGCGCTGCACAGACCACGGCCGAGAACGTGCTGAGGCGCTTCGAGGACGCCGCCGTTCACGACGGGTTCGAGGCGGCCGCGAGCGAGGCCTACCAGATGTTCGAGAGCGCCGTCGACTCGGTCGCGTCGGCCGCGGGCGAGGCAAACGCCGAGACCGTCCGGTCCAACGCCGACGAGGCGTTCGCCGCCGCCATCGACGGCAGTTACGCGCTCGCCGACGCCGAGGCCGTCGCGGGCGCGGGCCATATGGCCGCATTGCAGGCGCAGGGCTGGGACGCTGCCGCGCTCGCGTCGATGGGCGGCCCGTCGACGGCGTTCGCCCACGCCGCCGCGCTGACCGTCTACCGCGTCCGCGTCTACGACGCCCACTGGCTCGCCGCCCGCGGGGAGACCGATCGCGCGGCGACGATGGCCAGCGACGTCTTCGCGCAATTCGAGGACGCACGGGCACACGAGGCGCTCGAAGAAGCCGACGGCGAGGCCTACGAGGGTTTCGAGGCCGGCCTCTCGGGTCTTCAGTCCGCAATCGAGAACGGAGACGCCGCCGCCGTCGACGAGGCGGTGGCGACGGTCGACGAGAACCTGGTGGCCGGAATCGAAACGCTCGCCGGCTCGAACGCGCCGGTGCTTGAATCGGCGTTCTTCCGGGCGCGGCTCGCCGACGCCCGCGAGCGCTATCGACAGGGCCAGCACGAGGCGGCCGCCGCGGTCGCCGAGGCGCTGTTCGGGCGGTTCGAGGAGAACGAACTCGACGTCCACGAGACCGTCGAATCGACCAGCGAGGAGCTCTACCACCGGTTCGAGGAGGAGCACCTCGGCGGGCTGATCGACGCGTTCGCGAACGGCGACGACGACGCCGTGGCGACCCACTACGAGGGCGTCCAGTCCACCCTCTTCGAGTTCGAGACGACGGCCGGCAGCGTCCCGACGGTGAGCGGTGCCGAGGGCGCGTATATGGCCGCCCGCGGCTTCGACGCCGCCGTCCTCGACACGCTCGGCGACGACAGCCGAGCACGGGCCATCGCGCTGGATGCCTTCGAGCACTTCGAGTCCGGGGCCGGCGGCTACCACGAGGCCATGGAGGCGGCCGACGAGTCCGTCTACGGCGCGTTCGAGGAGCGACTCGGAGGGATCTCGACGGCCGCCGGCGACGGCGGCGACGTCTACCCGGTCTCCAGGCAGTTCGACGCGGAGGCGCTGCAGTCGATATACGCGATCGTCGAGGGAAGCGGCGGTTCACACGTCGACGCCGCGACGACGGTGATGCAGGGCGTGTTCGCGCACTTCGAGGAGGCTCGCGTCCACGAGCTGATAGAGGAGGCCGACCACAACGCCTACGAAACCTTCGAGGCGCAACTGGGCGCCTACGTCGCCGCGCTCGAAGACGGCGGCGACGTCGGCGCTGCCGCCGCGTCGTTCGCCGACGGGGCCCAGTACGCGCAGTTCGCGCTCGTCGACAGCGTCGAACAGGTCCCGCTCGACCTCGATCTGGCCGGGGGCGCCGGTGGCGGCGGCGGGCACTCCCACTCGGACGAGGGCAGTAGCTCCGACCTGCAGGGCGGCCCGAGCGTCGTCGAGGGAGTCCCCGAGGACGCCGACCACGTGGTCGACATGACCGCCGTCGCGTACGAGCCGGCGGAGCTCACGGTCTCGAAAGGCGACACAGTCGCGTGGACGTGGGCCGCCGGCGAAGCGCACTCGGTGACCGCCTACGAGGAGACGATCCCCGAGGGGGCCGACTACTGGGCCTCCGGCGGCTTCGACTCCCAGTCCGCGGCCGAAACCGGCTGGGAGAACGGGAAGGGAGCCGTCCAGTCGGGCCAGTCCTACGTCCACACGTTCGAGACGGCCGGGACCCACGAGTACTACTGCATCCCCCACGAGGCCGCCGGGATGGTCGGCACGGTGATAGTCGAGTAGGAGCCACGGCCCAGCCCACGGTTCCCCGTCGTTCCCGGGTGCGGGTGGGCGGGACTCACGTATCCGGCAGCGAGTTCCGAACCGGCGGCGAGAGCCGAGGTCGGGGCCGACGTCACCGACCGGACGCCGAGAGCGATCGCGTTCGAGGGGACGGTGGTGCACCGACTCGGGACCGGCGAAGCCGAGATCTAGCAATCGTCGATCGAACGGATCGGTGGAGCGGTGGAAATCACTCGACACAGGGGGCCAGGTAGGACAACTCCATCTCTACTAGTAGATCCGTAGAACCGGGATTCGACGGGTTAGAACGGTGGCTCAGGTTAGGTCCTTCGTCACAAGGGGCTCGGAGGGGGTAAC
>Ga0207797_1001030_pt1 | contig 20776 bp, 18 predicted proteins | sample PRCRCaboRojoPR_6_FD_187275 | JGI IMG/M metagenome (GOLD analysis project Ga0207797, IMG submission 187275) | Marine sediment microbial community from Cabo Rojo, Puerto Rico - PR CR 10% Liquid 1 (SPAdes) | ecosystem: Environmental > Aquatic > Marine > Coastal > Sediment | place: Cabo Rojo, Puerto...
CCTTGGGCCAGACTTGGCTACCGCAACACCGTGGCTTCGTATCGTCGCCCTCGCGGACTCGGGGCGTCACACCCCTACATCGTATTGCATCAGGAGAATCCCGGGGCTCGTACTTAAACATCACGAAAGGGCCAGCGGGTGAGAGGTCGTCGCAGATCGCCCGATCGCGACGGACTACGCCCCGCTCGCGAGCGCGAGCGCCGGAGAGGCCGGTCTCACCCGATCACGTCCGCCTCCCGGAGACGGTCGAGGTCGCTCCCGTCGTAGCCGACCTCGCGGAGGACCTCCTCGGTGTGTTCGCCCAGGAGCGGCGGATGGCGACGGATCGTGGTCGGCGTCCGCGAGAAGTGCATCGGACTCCCCGGCATCTCGACCGCTCCCGCCGTCGGGTGGTCGATCCGCCGGTGCATCCCGCGGGCGTCGACCTGCGGGTTCGCGAAGACGTCGGACATGTCTTCGACTCGACTCGCCGCCACGTCCGCTTTCGACATGAGTTCGACCGCGGTCTCGCTGTCGACGTCGGCGAACGCGGCCTCGAGGATCCGATCGAGTTCCGCGCGGTGCTCGACGCGGTCGGCGTTGGTCGCGAACCGCTCGTCGTCGACCAGGTCCTCGCGTCCGAGCGCCGCGCAGAACCGCTCCCACATGCGTTCTGTCGCGACGGCGACGACCACGTAGCCGTCCGCGGTCTCGAACGCCTGGTAGGGAGCGATAGTCGGGTGCTTCGAGCCCATCCGGCCCGGCGCCTCGCCGGTGGCGAAGTAGTAGGAGGCCATGTAGGTCATCCACGCGACCTGTCCGTCGTAGAGGCTCACGTCGATCTTCTGTCCGCCGCCGTCGCCGAGTTCGCGCTCGAACAGCGCGGCGAGGATCGCCTGCGTCGCGTACATCCCCGCACCGATGTCCGTGATGGCGACGCCGACGCGGACCGGCGGTCCGCCCTCTTCGCCGGTGATGCTCATCAGCCCGCCCTCGGCCTGCATCACGATGTCGAGTGCTGGCCGGTCGCGGTCGGGACCCCACTCGCCGTAGCCAGAGAGCTTCGCGTACACGAGATCGGGGTTGATCTCCTCGAGCGTCTCGTAGCCCAGCCCCCACTCCTCCATCGTCCCCACGCGGAAGTTCTCCACGAGCACGTCCGCCTCGCTGGCGAGACGGCGGAACGCCTCCTTGCCCTCCTCGGTCGCGAGATTCAGCGCGACCGAGCGCTTGTTGCGGTTGACGCTCAGGTAGTACGCGCTCTCCTCGGAGTCGCCGTAGGTTGGCGGGTGCCAGCCGCGGGTCTGGTCACCGACGCCGGGGCGTTCGATCTTGACGACGTCTGCCCCGAGGTCGCCGAGTTGCATCGTGCAGAACGGACCGACGAGCACCCGCGAGGCGTCGAGAACTGTCACGCCCGATAGCGGTCCCTCGTCGCCGGACGGGTCGCGTGCTTCTCCGACCATGCGCGGAGGACGACGCCCCGGATGTTGAATGCTCTCCCCGACTAGTCCACCGCGTCCCCGTCGGCGACGAGGCCGGTTCCGGGGCGGCCGGCCGCGGTCGTCACCACTCCGTGTCGAGGTCGAGCGCCCGGTCCAGCAGCGACTCCGAGTACACCGTCTCGGCCTGTTCGGGGGCGGTGCGGTAGACCGCGCGCGCGGTGTCGACCGTGTTCGCGAAGGTCTTGAACGTCGCCTCGTCGACCATCTGTCCGTCGACGGTGACGGCGCCGGTGCCGGCGGACTTCGCTTCGTCGAACTCCTCGATGCGACGGACGTCGCGGGCCAGTTCGTCCTCGCCGGGCATGTGGAGGCGGTTGGCCTGTTCGGTCTGCTTTGGGTGGAGCGACCAGCTCCCGTCGAGACCGATGCGGGCCTCGCGGGTCACCTGGTCGGCGTACGCCTCGGCGTTGTAGTACCGGACGCCCGCCCGCTCGCCGAAGAGCCGGTCGAACGGACCGCCGATGGCGACCAGGCCGTTCGCGCTCGCCTCGTTCGAGAGATTCCACAGCAGGCTGTCGTAGCTCGGCCCCTGTCCGTCGATCTCGCGGCCGCCGATCTCGGCGGTGTAGTCGACGGGACCGAACACCAGCCCGTGGAGGCTCGACTCCTCGCCGAACGCCGCGATCTGACGCAGGTCCGAGGCGGCCGCGGCCGTCTCGACGATGACGCTCAGTTCGACGGTCCCCTCCGGGTAGCCGTGGGCCGCCTCGGCCTCGGCGACGACGTCGGCCGCGCGCGCGACGTCCTCGCAGCGACCCACCTTCGGGACGACGACGCCGTCGACGTGTTCGCCGACCTCGCGGACGAGCGTCTCGATCTGCTCCCGACCGCGCTCGCGGACGCGCTCGTCGTCGTAGCTCCACTCCACCCGCGGCCACACCTCGCCCGCGAAGTCGGCCTCGGGGAGGCGCTGGACGATGTTCTCGAGCGCGTCGTCTTTCATGTCCGGGGCCGTGCCGTCCTCGATGTCGGGCACGAGCCAGTCGGGCTGCTGGAAGCCGTCGGCGGCGAGGCCGGAGTCGAGATACTTCGCCGTGTTGTCGCGGGGCACGGCGGCCGGTGCGGTCTGGAACGTGCGGCTGAGTCGAAGATCGGTCATTGCTGTCGAAATCGAAGGTGTCAGATTCGCGTCTGCGTCTCGGTCGTCACTCGGTGCGTCGTCTGATCGCTGCGGTTCGAGTCCCCGAGTAGACGGGGTCGCCGTGCTGGTTCACCGCGTAGTGGGTGAACGTGACCCGGCCGGTGCGGTCGTCGACGGCGTCGGCCGCTCGCACGCGCGTGAACGCGTAGACGGTATCGCCGAGCGCGACGAAGTCGTGGAAGCGCTCGTCCTCGTAGCGGCGCTCCCGGTAGGTCGCCTCGTCGGAGCGGGCGTGTCCCAGCGCGATAGAGCGTGTCACGTCGCCGTAGGTGACGACGTCGCCGGACGGCGAGTCGGCCATCGCGTCGACGTTGTGGTGCTGTCGCGCCGTGTTGAGGGTGCGAAGCGGGAGCACCGACATCATCGCGTCGTCGATAGTCCGACCGCGCTCGTGGCGATAGGCGACCGCGGCGTCCCCGTCGGCGGCGCGGTCGAGCGCCGCCCGGAAGTCCTCGAAGTACGGACCGTCGGGCGCGATCAGTTCCCCGGGGAGGTCAGGCCCCTCGTCTTCGGTCTCGCCGGCCGCCGTCCCGCCGTCGGTCGCGGCCGGTTCGCGGCGCGGGATCATGTTCGTCCGCTCGTACGAGCAGAGCGTCTCACCCGTCTCGGCGTCGACGCTCTGGGTCTCCCACGTGACGATGCCGTACGCGGGGCGGGACGACGACGTGCGGGTGTCTCTGACCGTCGAGGTCACGCGGAGGTCGGTGCCGGTCGGCACCGCGTCGCGGTGGAACTCGACGTCGGTCCGCCCGAGGAAGTAGCCGCCCTTCTCCGAGAGGTCCTCGACGCTCGGCCCCATCGTGGCCGCGAGCAGGAAGTCCGGGTGGACCGGCGGCTCGTCGAAGCCCCGCTCCCGGGCCGCGTCGGGCCGCCAGTAGGCGGGGTCGTGGTTGAGCGTCTGGCTCATCCAGAACTCGTTGCCCTCGCGGGTGAGTCTGAGTCCCGGGTCGTGTTCGACCACGTCGCCCTCCTCGAAGGCCTCGAAGTAGTTGCCCTTCTCGCGGACCGGGGCGCGCTCGAACGCCTCGCCGAGGCCGTCGAGCCAGTCAGTCATCCGCCGGCACCTCCGTCTGGGTCCGGCCGCCGCGACGCGCGACGGTCCGGCGCATCTCGTTTGTCATTATCATGTAGCCTTCGTCGAATCCCATGCCCGGTTTGGCGAGCGTCTGTGCGGCGTCGGTCGCGAGCGCGACGTGAGCGCAGGCGCGCGCGGAGACGTCCGTCTCGTTGCACGTCCCCCCGAGGTACGCCCGGGTGTCGGTGCCGCGGCAGTAGAGCACCGCCTCGGCGCTCCGGTGGATGCCGCCGAGGTCGGGCGTCTTCACCTGCACGACGTCGGCCGCGCCGGCGTCGACGAACGCCTGTACGTCCTCGAAAGTGTTGCACCACTCGTCGGCGACGACGTCCACGTCGACGCCGGCGGCGGCGAGGCCGTCCCGGAGTTCGGCCATCTCTCGAATCTGGTCCTCGCGGTTGCCCGCGTCCATCGGCCCCTCGATCTGCAGGGGGTACGGGGCGGCCGCCGCCTCGAGCGTGGCGAAGTAGTCGGTCACCTCGTCGCGGTCGTAGGGCGGGCCGAACACCTCCCCGAGAATGCCGTAGACGTCCACGTGGAAGCGCGGTTCGTACCCGTCGATGGCCTGCGCACGCTCCGAGAGCCAGGCGACGTACTCCCGGAGGCGTCCGCCCTCCTCGCCGACCTTCTCGACGCTGTTGAACAGGCCGTGGGGCAGGACCGGGACCCGCTTGACGAGCATCTTCTCGGCGTTCGTCTCGCGGTCGTCGCCGGACTGCCCGAAGACCGGAATCGGCTCGGTCGCCGGTTCGACGTCGTAGGTGTCCGCGACGACGTCGGTCATCGTCGTCCCCGCGGCCGTGGCGGCGGCGTCGAGAAGCGCCTGCGAGACGCCGTATCGCACCGCCGTGTGCAACTGGTCGTCGCCGCTCTCGACCCCGTCGAGGTGCTCGACGAGGTCGACGTTCTCCGCGAACTCCCGCGGGTCGCGGCCGACGAGCGCCTCCGCGACCGGTCCCTCGACGACCGGGCGGTAGGTCTCGGCCCGGAAGAGCGGGTCGCGCCCCCCGGCGCCGGAGTACTGGACCGCGGCGCAGTCGCCGGTGGCGACCGCGCCGCTTTCCAGTTCGATCTGGACGCTCAGCGCTTCGCCGGCCTCGCGGATGCTCCGGAAGCCGGGGGTCTGCGGGTCGCCCTCGTACTCGAAGCCGTCCTGTTTCGCGCCGGCCTTGATGGCGCGCTGGTCGTCGAAGTAGAAGCCCGAGACCGTCGGGACGGCCCGGACCGCTTCGATCTTCACGACTGACCCTCCTGCGGCCGCCCGATGAGTCGACCGTCGCTGATCGCGTCGACGTCGTCCGCGACCATCCGGAACGACCGCTTTCGACCCTCGGTCTCGGCGCGCTCGTCGAGGCGCGCGGTGTGGACCTCCTTGAGGTCGTCGTCGAGCGCGAGGTCCGCGAACTCAAGAATGCGGACGCGGCCGTCGTCGTCGCGGGCGGGGAGGACCGCCCCGGCGGCGCTGTCGCTCGGCGCGAACGGCACGTCGAGTTTGCCGGTCGCGAAGGCCTCGACGACCCCGTTCGCGACGTCGCCGTCGCCGCACGCGAAGATCGTGTCCATCAGGCTCCGCGTCGAGCGTTCGACGAACTGCTGTTCCTCGTCGACGCCGTCCAGCGAGATGTGCTGCTCTCTCATCATGTCGATGACCTGCCTCGTCGTCCGGAGGCCGGCCGCGTTGGCCTCCATCGTCGGCACGCCCTGGAACTCCTGGGGCGACTTCGTGATGACCTTGTCCGGTTTCGCGACCGCGGCGGTCGCCCCGCCGAGGCCGATGACGCCGTTGGCGCGCGCCTCGTCCGGCGGGAACCCGCCCATCCACTCGTGGAAGACGGTCGTGACCGCCACCTCGTCGGGGAGATACTCCTCGCCGAGGCTCCGGAGCGCGCGCAGGGCCGCCACGTCCTGCACGAGGTTGCCGACCTGCCCGTAGCCGAGCGTGATGCTCCGCACGCCCTGCTCGGCCGCGAGCAGTCCCTCGACGAGCATGACCGCGATGGCGATGCTCGGCGGGACGAGCGTCCCCGTGAGCGGGCCGAACGGCTCGCGGTTGATCCGGACGCCGAACTCGGTGTAGAGGCCGGCGAGGCGGTCGACGAACTGCCAGTGTTCGATCGTCTCTTCGAGGTCGTGGCGCTTCGTGTAGGGGATGTTGTAGGAGACCGGTCCCCCCTCGAAGCTCTGGAACCCGCCCGCGAACGTGATCATCGCGAGCAGGCGGGCGTCCGGCGTCCCGTGCCGAACCTCGATCGGCGCGTCGACCCGCTCTATCAGCTCGCGACACCGGTCGACGCCGTGGTTCACCGCCGGGAACCCGTTGAGCGTGTCGTCGTTCGTTTCGCGGGCCTTCTCGAGGCCCTCCTGTGCCTTCTCGTACTCGTTGTCTCGGGTGTAGGAGTCGATCGTCGTCGGCAGGAGGTCGGCACCGCCGTCCTCGTGGAGGTGCGTGAGCAGTTCCACCTGGTCGTCGAGCCGCGGCACGCCGGCGCGCGGCTGCAAGAGCGGCCGATCGGCCGACTCCAACACCTCTGCGAATCGCTTCTCGTCGGGGAGATCCTCGTGATACGAGACGGCCTCGCGGAAGTCGACGGCCTCGGCCGTCGGCCAGTTGTCCCGGAGGTCGTCTGCGATCGCCTCTAGTTCCTCGGTAGAGAGACGGACGTTCCGAACCATTCAGGTTCGGACCCGGGCGGGTTCGGTCTCCGCCTCGGTCTGGTCGATGTCGAGGTCGTGTCGCAGCGCCTCGACCGCCTCCTCCGGATCGGTCTCGGAGTCGAAGACGCGAGAGAACCCGAGGTTCTCGAAGTAGGTACGCGTCTCCGACCAGTCGTCCTGACCGACCGAGAGGTTGCCGCCGATGTAGGTAGGAACGTCGAGACCGGCCTCCGCGAAGCGCTCGTGGAAGCCTTCGCAGTCCTGGGCAGCGTGCCCGTAGAGAGAAGAGACGAGTACAGCATCCGCGTCGTGGGTGCGCGCAGCGGCGACGAACTCTTCCTGCGAGGTCTGAACGCCGAGGTTCTTCACGTCGAACCCGGCCGCAGACAGCGCCTGTTCCAGAATCGTGACTCCGACGACGTGCGCGTCGGACCCGATGACGCCTAGGATGACTGTTTCCGTCATCGTGCGTGTCGACCAGCAGGCGAGCAATAAAGGTAATGATTCTTTATGATAATATTCATTAAGGACCTTCAAGGGTCTCCGTGTGCCTTTCACACATTGTCCATTATCAATAGGGAAGGTTTTTGAGCGCGCTCCCGTTCGAGATTTCCATGAGCGCGCTCTCTGACCTACGCGTCCTCGACCTGACGCAAGTTCTCGCAGGGCCGTACTGCACGATGCTCCTCTCCGATCTCGGTGCGGACGTGGTGAAGATCGAGCGGCCGGGCGGAGATCTCATCCGCTCGAATCCGCCGTATCTCGACGGCGACGCCGAGGAACAGCCCTACGGCGGCTACTTCCAGAGCGTCAACCGCGGCAAGCGGTCGATAGAACTCGATCTCGGCGACGAGGACGACCGTGAGGACTTCCTCGCGCTGGTCGACGAGGCCGACGTCGTCGTCGAGAACTACCGCGCGGGCACCATGGAGAAGTTCGACCTCGACTACGAGACGCTCCGCGAGCGCAACCCCGAGCTCGTCTACGCCGCCATCCGCGGCTTCGGCGACCCGCGAACCGGACAGACGGACCGACAGGGCCAGCCCTCCTTCGACCTCGTCGCGCAGGCGCTCGGAGGCGTGATGGAGATCACGGGGCAGGAAGACGGCCCGCCGACGAAGGTCGGCCCGGGCATCGGCGACCTGTTCACCGCCGCGCTCAACGCGATCGGGATTCTCGCGGCCGTCCACCACCGCGAGCGAACCGGCGAGGGCCAGTTCGTCGACACCGCGATGTACGACAGCATCGTCAGCCTCTGTGAACGCACCGTCTACCAGTACTCCTACACCGGCGAGTCGCCGACCCGCCAGGGCAACTCCCACCCGACGCTCTTTCCCTACAACGCCTTCGAGAGCGCCGACGGCTACGTCGTCGTCGCCGCGTTCGGGGACAACCACTGGCGCTCGCTCTGCGAGGCGATGGACCGCCCCGACCTGGTCGCGGACTACCCGACCACCGACGACCGGCTCGCCAACCGCGACTACCTCCGCGAGGAGGTCGCCGACTGGGCGGCCGCACGGCCGACCGAGGAGATCGTCGACCTCCTCGAGGGGAGCGTCCCGTCCGCGCCGGTCCAGAACACGGCCGACATCTTCGACGACCCGCACGTCCACGCCCGCGACATGCTCGTGGACGTCGAACAGCCCGGCACCGACGAGTCGGTGACCATCGCCGGCCAGCCGATCAAGCTCTCTGCGACACCGCCCGAACCGGACCGCCGCGCCCCGCTGCTCGACGAGCACCGGGAGGAACTGCTGAACCGCGGCTCCGGCGAAGCCGAGCAGACCGCGGACGACTGACGGCGGCGTCGGTCAGAAGCAGCGTCGGCGTCGACGTCGATCCGAAGCGATGTCGACTTCAGTCCTGTCCAGTCGCGGTCGGGACGCCGATGTACTCGTCGTTTATCTCCCACTCGCCGTCGCCGTTCCGAATCATGTACTCGCCGTAGTAGGGCACGCGGTTCGCGACGGTCTCGCGGAAGGTCTCGCGGATCTCTGCCTTCGTCATCTCGCCCATCGACCGCAGGTCGTCGTTGCGGTTGAGACACCCCTTGAGGTAGCCCTCGTGGGTGACCCGCACCCGGTGGCAGTTGGCGCAGAACGTCGGGTTCTCCACGGGGTCGACGATCTCGACCATGCCGCCCTCCGAGTCGGGGTCGGCGTCGTCGTTGACCCAGTAGCGCTTGCGGTCGTGCATCTCCCGGTGTTCGACGCGGTCGGCGATGTCGGCGAGCCAGTCGTGGACGCGCCGGATGTCGATGTTCCACTCGGGCTTGCCGGTCAGTTCGGGCATGTACTCGATGAGCTGGAGCTGGAGCCCGTCGTTCTCGGCGACGTGGTGGACCATGTCCTCGACGTAGCCGGCCGTGTGCTCGAACACGACCATGTTGAGCTTCACGGGAGCGAGACCGGCATCGAGCGCCGCCTGTACGCCCTCCATGACCCGGTCGTACGCGCCGGACTTGGTTATCTCCGCGAACGCCTCCGGGTCGAGCGCGTCCTGCGAGACGTTCACGCGTTCGAGGCCCGCCTCCCTGAGCGACTCCGCGCGACCCGGCAGGAACGTGCCGTTGGTCGTCATCGATACCTCCATCGAGTCGGGCGTTCGCCGGATGATCTCCTCGAGGTCGTCGCGGAGCATCGGCTCGCCGCCGGTGAACTTCACGCTGTCGACGTCGAACTCTGCGGCGACTTCGAGAAAGCGGACGACGTCGTCGGTGCTCATCTCGTTCTCCTGGGCGTCCATCGGACCGCGCGTGTCCCCGAGCCCTTCGTTGTGGCAGTAGACGCAGTCGAAGTTACACCGATCGGTGAGAGAGACCCGAACCCCGGTCACCTCTCGCCCGAAGTCGTCCTCGAGCATTACAGGTCACTTCGTGCGGGAGTTGATAAGTTCGCTGGCGACTCGCCGCGTGACGTAACCACGTTCAGTTACACTCTCACGGCCGACGTGACCGTCTCCGACCGACCGTTCCGCGCCCGGTCGGCGGCGAGGCGGCCGCCGGCCGTCGAATCGGACGGCTCCGTCGCCGGTTTCGGGTTACACAACGCTTTTCCGCCGTTCCCACCGACAGTACGACATGGACGAATCCGACGTGCGCGACGCGCTCCGGGCGGTCGAGGACCCCGAACTCGGTGACGACATCGTCTCGCTCGGTCTCGTCAACGCCATCGACGTCGAGGACGACCGGGTGCAGGTGTCGCTCGCGCTCGGAGCACCGTACTCGCCGAGCGAATCGCGCATCGCAGACCGCGTGCGCGAGGTACTCCGGGCCGAAGACGACGGCGTCGAGGTCGAACTCTCCGCGACTGTGCCCTCGAACCTCTCGGCCAGCGAGCAGGTGCTGCCGAACGTGAAAAACATCGTCGCCGTCGCCTCCGGCAAGGGCGGCGTCGGGAAGTCGACGGTCTCGGTGAATCTGGCGGCGGGCCTCGCCGACATGGGCGCGCGCGTCGCGCTGTTCGACGCCGACGTCTACGGACCGAACGTCCCGCGGATGGTCGCCGCCGACGAGGTGCCACAGGCGACCGACGACGAGACCATCGTCGCGCCCGAGAAGTTCGGCATGAAGCTGATGAGCATGGCCTTCCTCGTCGGCGAGGACGACCCGGTCATCTGGCGCGGCCCGATGGTCCACAAGGTGCTCACCCAGCTCATCGAGGACGTCGAGTGGGGCGAGATAGATTACATGGTGCTCGACCTGCCGCCGGGCACCGGCGACACGCAACTGACCGTACTCCAGTCGCTCCCGCTGACGGGGTCGGTCATCGTGACGACCCCCCAGGAGGTCGCCGTCGACGACGCCCGCAAGGGCCTCCGGATGTTCGGCAAACACGACACGAACGTCCTCGGCATCGTCGAGAACATGGCCGGCTTCCGCTGTCCCGACTGCGGGTCGGTCCACGACATCTTCGGCTCCGGCGGCGGCGAGGAACTCGCCGAGAACAACGACCTGCCCTACCTCGGGGGCATCCCCATCGACCCCGACGTCCGCTCGGGCGGCGACGGCGGCGAACCCATCGTCCTCGGCGAGGGCGACACCGCGGCCGCGTTCCAGGACCTCTCCCGGAGCGTCGCCGACATGGTCGGCATCGTGAACCGACGCGAGGCGAGTCGGAACGCCGCGCCCTCGAAGTGAGATGCCGGCGGACGACGAACCGGACTGGGAGACGGACCTCGAGGCCGACTCCGAGGCGGCGTTCCCGGCCGACCCCGAGCGGGTGCGACTGCTCCGGGAGGTCGGGGACGACGTGCGCGGCGAGAGCTCAGAGAGCAAGCAGATCGCGGCGTTTCTCTACCGCGTGAGCGACCTCTACGACCCCGAAGAGGACACCAGCCCCGAGGAGATCTACCGCAACGTCCGGAACATCCTGAACGTCAAGGAACGCGGCGGACTGCGCCCCGACCGCGACTGAACGACCCACAACCCTTCCGCACACCTCGCCGGCCGCGTTTCACGCTCACCTCGCCGCTCGCGCGCTCTCGTTCACCGCCTCGCGCGTCGTCTACCACGTCACCCCTCTCTCACCGCCTCGCCCGCCGCCGTTTCACTTTCACCCGCAGTTCGAGAGACGACCTCGGCGTCCGCGCCGACGAGACGCCGACACTCGCCGAACAGCCGGTCTCGCCACCACTTTCACTTCCACCGCGCACCCATGGCTCGCGTTCAAGGCCGGTCCGCGGGAACGGTCGATCGGGTGAGAGGATGGGAACGACAGATGCACTCCCGACGCTCGGCGCGGGCGTCACATCGTTGTACAGTCCCTCGGCGACCGGCGCGCTCCGGCGACTCGTCGTCGACGAACTCCGGCGGCGCGACGGCCCGGCGTACTGGATCGACACCGGGGCGCACGCCTCGAGCTACGCGCTCTACGACCTCGCGCCGTCGGAGCGAGCGCTCTCGGACCTCCGGGTGGCGCGGGCCTTCACGGCCTACCAGCACCGCGAACTCGTCGACCGGGTGGCGCGGCGCGCCGACCCCGAGACGTCGCTCGTCGTCGTCGCCGACGCGACGCGGCTCTACGCCGACCCGGACGTGCCCGACGCCGACGGCGCGGCGATGCTCGACGCCTCCCTCGCGCGCCTCGCGGCGGTGGCGGCGACCTGCGACGCCCCGGTCCTCCTCGGCGTCTCCTCCGACGCCGGCGACCGACTCGCAGAGCGCGTGCGCGACTGCGCCGACCGCGAACTCGCGTGCGAGCGCACGTCTCACGGCCTCCGCTTCGAGGGGCCGGACTACGAGACGCTCGTCTACCGAGAGGACGGCTACCGGCAGACGACCATCCCCTACTGGGTGGAGCTGCTGGGTGCCGTCGCCGAGCACCGCGAGGTCGGCGTCGACGCGCCGCCCTCGCCGACGGACGCGCTCCTCGCGGGGGTGCGCTGATGGGGCGGACGAACCCGACCTACCGGGAGTTTCTCCGGGACTACGAGGAGTCCTGGAGCAGATTCCGGCGGGCGCTCCGGCGGGAGCGCCGGGACGACTTCGACCGCCTCTTCGAGAAGGCGGGTCGGTTCGCGGCCGCCGCCGGGCAGGCGAACGCGGTCGACCCCGCGCGGGCGACGCTCCTCTCGATGCTGCTCGCCCAGGAGGTCGAGCTCCGTCGCCTGCGCGGGCGCGTCGACGACCTCGAGTGCGGTGGGCGGGACGCGGACGCCTCCGCGGGCGACCGGGAGGGCTGACCGTGGCGTTCGCGTTCGACTTCCGCGAGGACGGGGTCGTCGAGTGGCACCGCACCGACGGCGGCGTGCGGACGGTCGAGAACCGCGTCTACACGCCGTCGTGCTACGTCGCCGGCGAGAGCGACGCCCTCGCCGACCTCCGTCCCGCCGTCGAAGCCGACCCGCGGGTCGCGACGACGGCGTTCGAGGAGTGGCACCTCGCGCTCGACGCCGACGACCGGGACGAGGTGCTGCGGGTCGACCTGCGGGACGCACGCGGAGTCCGGACGTTCGCCCGCCACCTCCGGCGGGAGCACGAACCCGGACCGCCGGGAACCCTCCGCTTTTACAACGTCGACCTCGCGCCCGGCTTCCGGTACTGCGTCGAGACGGGCACGTCGCCGGTCCCCGACCGCGACCTGCGGACGCTCCGCGTCTCGCTCCCGGAGCCGGCGCTCGCCGACCGCGACCTGACTGCCCTCTCGGTCGGCGGCGACGACGCCGGCGACGACGAGCGGGCGGCGCTGGAAACCCTCGCCGCGGCGCTCGACGCGCGGGACCCGGACGTGCTCGTCCTCTCGAGCGCCGACCTCGTCCCGCTCCTCGCAGAGCGCGCCGCGGCGCGGGAGGTCGACCTCTCGCTCGGGCGCGGCGACGGCACGTGGGAGCGACTCGCGGGCGAGAACACCGTCGAGAGCTACGGCCGCGTGCTCCACTCGCCCGCCCGGTACGACGTGCCGGGGCGGGCCGTCGTCGACACCTCCAACAGCTTCCTGTGGGCCGAGTCGAGCCTCGACGGCCTGCTCGGTCTGGTCGATCGGTCGTGGCGACCGCTCCAGGAGACGGCGTGGGCGAGCATCGGCACCGTCCTCACGGCGATCCAGATCCGCCGGGCGCTCACCCGCGACGTGCTGGTGCCGTGGAACAAGTGGGAGCCCGAGGCGTTCACCGACGTCCAGACGTTACACGCCGCCGACCGCGGCGGCCTCACCCTCGACCCGGCGGTCGGCCTCCACGAGGACGTCTACGAGGTGGACTTCGCCTCGCTCTACCCCCGGATCATCTGTCGGCACAACGTCAGCCCGGAGACGGTGGAGTGTGCGTGTCACGCCGACCGCGAGGACGTGCCGGAACTGGGCTACGCCGTCTGCGACGACCCCGGATTCCTCCCGTCGGTGCTCGCGCCCATCCTCGAGGACCGCCGGGAGATGAAGCGGGAACTCGCCGCGACCGACGACGAGGCGCGGGCCGCCGAACTCCGCGCGCGCCGCGGGGCGCTCAAGTGGATCCTCGTCTCCTGTTTCGGCTATCAGGGCTACCGCAACGCGAAGTTCGGCCGCATCGAGTGCCACGAGGCCATCAACGCCGTCGCCCGGGACGTGCTCCTGCGGGTCAAAGACCGCTTCGAGGCCGGCGGCTGGCGCGTCGTCCACGGCATCGTCGACAGCCTCTGGGTGACCCCCGACGCCGCCGACCCGGACCCGCTCGATACCGTCCGCGCCGAGGTCACCGAGGCCACGGGCATCCCGCTGGACTTCGAGGACGCCTACGACTGGGTCTGTTTCGTCCCCCGGCGCGGGTCGAGCGTCGGCGCGCTCACGAAGTACTTCGGCAAGGTCGCCGGCGAGGACCGCTACCGGGTCCGCGGGGTGGAGTCGCGCCAGCGGAGCACGTCCGCGTTCGTCGCCGACGCCCAGCGCGACCTGCTCGAGACGCTCGACCGCCACCGCGACCCGGCGGCCGTCGCGGACCGCCTCGGTCGCCACCGTCGGCGACTCCGCCGCGGCGAGGTCGACCCCGCGGACCTCGTGGTCACGAACCGCGTCTCGAAGCGCCCCGACGACTACCGCCACCGGACGCTCACGGTCGCGGCGCTGGAGCGCGCCGAGGAACTGGGCCTGCCGCGCCGTCCCGGACAGGACGTGCGCTACGTCGTCGTCGACGCGGACGCCCGCGGAACCGCCGGCGTCCGCCTCGACTTCGAGGAGCCGACCGACTACGACGCCGACTACTACGAAGAGCGCCTGCTGCGGGCCGGCGAGAGCGTCACGTCGCCGCTGGGCTGGGACCGGCGGCGCGTGGAGTCGCACCTCCGTCCCGGCGAGACGGTCGGGCTGTCGGCCTTCGAGTGAGCGAGTCTCGGCCGACGAACGACCGCGCGAGCCCTATCTCGACTGCCAGAGGTCGTCGCCTTTCGCGTGTTCCGCCGCCACGTCCTCGTCGAGTTCGACGCCGAGGCCGGGGGACTCGGGCACCTCGACGTACCCGTCCTCGATGAGTGGGTCCTCGCGGGCGAGCAGATCGTCCCACCAGTCGACCTCGAGCGCGTGGTACTCCAGCACGCCGAAGTTCGCCACCGACGCGCCGAGGTGGACGCAGGCCATCGTGCCGACGGGGCCACAGACGTTGTGCGGCGAGAAGACGACGTAGTTCTCCTCGGCCCGGTTGGCGATTGCCTTCGACTCGGCGAGGCCGCCGCAGGTGGTCGGGTCCGGCGTGACCACGTCCACCGCGAAGTCGTAGAGCAGTTCGGAGAACTCGTGGACGCGAAATCGGTTCTCGCCGGTCGCCAGCGGCGTGCTGGTCGAGCGCGCCACCTCGCGCTGGGCGGCGACGTTCTCCGGCGGCACCACGTCTTCGAGCCACATCAGGTCGTACGGCTCCAGTGCCCTGGCGAGTCGCTTCGCGCTGTCGAGCGAGTAGTCCCAGTGGCAGTCGAAGGCGACCTCGGCCTCGTCGCCGACGGCCTCGTGGACCGCCGCGACGATCTCGCGTTTCGCCTCGACGTCGGCCGCCGAGAGCCGACCGTTGAAGGGGTCGGGGTCGTTGTCGGCGGGCGTGTCGAGGTCGAACTTGATGGCGTCGAATCCCAGATCGACCGCCTGCTCCGCCGATTCCGCGTACGCCGCGGGCGTGTAGGACGCGTCCTCGCCGTACTCCGTGTAGCCCTGATCGACCGCGTAAGCCTCGCCGGCGTGCAGGTCGCAGTAGAGCCGGACCGCGTCGCGGTACTTCCCGCCGAGCAGCTGGTAGGTCGGCACGTCGAGCAGTTTCCCCGCCAGGTCCCAGAGCGCGATCTCGATGCCGGAGGCCGCGGTGACGACCTTGCCGGTCGTGCCGCCGTGGCCGGAGGTCTCCTGTACCATCCGGCGAAAGAGGCGCTCGACGTCGAGGGGGTTCTCGCCGACGAGGAAGTCGGCCATGTAGTGCATGATCTCGGTGACCGCGCCCCCGCGGTAGGACTCCCCGACGCCGGTCACGCCGGCGTCTGTGTGAACGCGGACGAGGTTCCAGTCGAAGTTCCCCTCGACCACTGCCGTCTCGATCCCGGTGATCTCGACGTCGCGCCCGTCGTCGCGGGTGGGCGCGTGGTTGCTGTAGTCCCGCATAGTCACACCCTGAACTCGGCGAGTCGGTCGCGGTCGAGCACGATGCCGTGGCCGGGGCGGTCCGGCAGTCGCATCCGTCCGTCGTCGTCGGGCGTGAGGGGGTACTCGATCACGTCGTCGAACACCTTCACGTCCGAGTCGCGGTGGAAGTACTCGACCCACGTGCCGTTCTCGCTGGCGGCGACGAGGTGAGCGTGGAGGTCCCAGTTGTAGTGTGGCGCGACCGGCACGTCGTAGCTCGCGGCGGTCCCCTGGATCTTCAGCCACTCGGTGATGCCGCCACAGACCGTGGCGTCGGGCTGGACGACCTCGACTGCACCCTCGCGGAGCAGTTCGGCGAAGCCGTACCGCGAGAACTCCAGTTCGCCCGCCGCGACGGCGTAGGGGAGCGCCTCGTTGACCGCGGCCATCAGCGAGACGCTGTCGGGCATCACCGGCTCCTCGACGAAGTACGGATCGTACGGCTCGAAGCGACGGCAGGCCCGCACGGCCTCTCCTTTGTTCTTCCACTTCCCGTTGGCGTCGAGCATCAGCACGCGCTCGTCGCCGATGGTCTCCCGGACCGCCTCGACGCGTTTTTCCTCCTCGGCGGGCGAGAGGCGCCCGACCTTCATCTTCACCGCGTCGTGGCCCCGGTCCACGTACCGCTGCATCTCCTCGCGGAGCCCCGCCAGCCCCTTCTCGTCGCGGTAGTAGCCCCCGCTGGCATAGGCCGGCACCGACTCGCGGGCCGCGCCGAGATACTTGTACAGCGGCACGCCGGCCGCCTTCGCGTTCACGTCCCAGAGCGCGACGTCGACGGTCGCGATGGCCCGGAGCAAGACGCCCTTCCGGCCGATCTGGACCGTCCCGTCGAACATCTCCCGCCAGAGCCGCTCGGTGTCGCGGGGGTCCTCGCCCTCGACCATCGGCGCGAGCAGGTCCTCGACCGCCTCCGCGACGATGTGGGCCCCGCCGTAGCCGAGGGTGTAGCCCAGCCCCTCGGTCCCGTCGGTCGTCCGGACGTACGTGACCGCGTGGTCGCGCTCCTCGACTACTCGCGTCGCGAACGCCACAGGTTCGTCGAGCGGGATCGACACCGCGAAGCTCTCGACCGATTCGATCTCCATGGCTTGGACACAGGCGGACTCGCCTAAGCTATTGTGGTGGTTGTCAACACGCACCGAGACGTCACGCTTTAGACCGATGTCCATCGAGGAAGTGACATGGAGTTTCCCGACGCGACGAAGGTAGACGAGGTGCTCGACCCGCCCGCGCTCCCGCGGTTCGCCGAGGTGCGCCACGAACCGGAGACGCCGGAACTCGACGACGTCGCCGGGAGCGCCCGGCGCGCGCTGGACGCGCTCGATCTGGACTCGCTACCCGCTGGCGGGACCGTCGCGGTCGGCCTGGGCAGTCGCGGCATATGCGACGTCGTCACCGTGGCGACGGCCGTCGTCGAGGAACTGTCTCGGCGCGGCTTCGAGCCGGTGGTCGTGCCGGCGATGGGGAGCCACGGCGGCGCGACCGCCGAGGGCCAGCGCCGGACGCTCGCGGGACTCGGCCTCACCGAGGAGGCGCTGGGCTGTCCCATCGCCGCCAGCATGGAGACGGTCGTTCTCGGCGAGTCCGCGGTCGGCGCGGACGTCCACTTCGCGCGGTCGGCGCTGGAGGCCGACGGCGTCCTCGTGATAAACCGGGTGAAGGCCCACACCAACTTCACCGGCCGCTTCGAGAGCGGGCTGACGAAGATGGCGACGATCGGACTCGGCAAGCAGCCGGGCGCGAAGGCGACCCACGAGCACGCGCTCGTGGACGGATACGTGCCCACGATCGAAGCGTCGCTCGACGTGATCCGCGAACGCGCTCCCCTGCTGGGCGGGATCGCCATCGTGGAGAACTTCTACGACCGCACCGCCGAGATCGCGGGGATCGCCGCCGCCGACCTGCCCGACGCGGAAGCGCCGCTGCTCGAACGCGCCGACGAGTACATGCCGACGCTTCCCTTCGACGACCTCGACGTCCTCGTCGTCGACGAGATCGGCAAGGACGTCTCCGGCGCGGGGATGGACACGAACGTGATCGGTCGCTACCGGGTGCTCAACACCGACGACCCGGAGACGCCGGACGTCAAGCGCATCGTCGTCCGGGGACTGACCGAGGCGACCCACGGCAACGGCAACGGGATCGGTCTCGCGGACGTGACGACGCGAGCCGTCGCCGACGAACTCGACCTCTCGCAGGTGTACGCGAACGCGCTCACGAGCAGTTCGCTCCGGAAGGCGAGCGTCCCTGTCGTGATGCCCGACGACCGCCTCGCCGTCGCCGCCGGCCTCTCGACTATCGGCACCTACGACCCCGAGACGGTCCGAGTCGCGTGGATCCGCGACACCGGTCACCTCTCGGAGTTCAAAATCTCGGCGGCGCTGGTCGAGGAGGCTTCCGAAGAGCTGACGGTCGACCGCTGGGTCGACCTCGGGTTCGAGGACGGCGAAGCGACGTGGACGCCGGCCGAGGAGTGACGCGGCGGGGAGCGCCCGGCTGGCGACGAACCGGGTCTTTCTTCATCGGGACGTCGGTTCGTCTAACCGTCTATGCCCTCCAGACGCGCTTTCCTCGCAGCACTCGGCGCGGGCGGCGTCGGCGCACTCGCCGGCTGTTCGTCCCGGCGCCACGCGGCCGGAGAGTGGCCTCGGATCGGTTACGACGACGGCAACACGGGATACGCCCCTGACCTGCGGGGGCCGGGCGGGTCCACGGCGGCGGCGTGGTCCTTCCAGTTCCCCCGTGAGGGCTGGTACAGCGTCTCGTCGCCCGTCGTCGCGGGCGACCGGGCGTTCGTCGGCTACGGCGAACCGGCGGCGAGCGACGCGAGCGCTCGAGTCGGCCTCCGGGTCATCGACCTCGCGACCGGCGAGTCGGTCCGGGACGTCACGGTCGCGACCTACGACGGCGAAGCCCCGGGACGAGCGCTCCACGTCGATTCGACGGTCGTGAAGGACGGATCGGTCTACCTGCTCTCGTGGGGCGGGATCTACAGTTACACGCCCGACGGGGAGCGACGCTGGCGCGTCGCGACGGAGGGCGTCCCTGACGTGAGTACGCGCAAGACCGGCCATCCGGTCGTGGTCGGCGACACCGTCTACGCCACCACGGCGGGATTCGCGCTGATGGCCGACGACCCCGCGGCGACCGAAGCCGTGTACGCCATCGACGACGCCACCGGCGAGGTCCGGTGGCGACACGAACTCCCGGCCCCGACGTACACGCCCGCTTACGCCGACGAGACGCTCTACGCTTCCGCCTTCCAGCACGGCGTCGTCGCGCTCGACGCCGCCACCGGCGAGGTCCGGTGGGAGCAGGCCATCTCGGTCGAGGGGCCGCCGACCGTGCGCGACGGGCGCGTGTACGTCCCGGCGCTGGACGACGCCGGCGCGACGCTTCGGGCGCTCGACGCCGACACCGGGGAGTCGGTCTGGAGCGTCAGCACTCCCGAGCCGGGTCCGCAACAGGTCGCTGTGACGGACGACCGGATACTCCACCGCGAGAGCGCGACCGAGGTGGTCGCCCGCGAGGCCGCCAGCGGCGACGTCGTCTGGCGCACCGAGGGTCCGGGTCCCGTCTCCGACGGAACGCCGACGGTCACGGACGATGCGCTCTACGTCGGCGTCGGAACCGGCGACGGCCGCAGAGTTCTCGTCCTCGACCCAGCGGGCGGCGCGGAACTCGGCGTCGTCGGTCGACGCGACGTGCACGGCGAACTCGGGTCGGTCGCACTCGCAGACGGCCTCGCGGTCGTCAGCGCCACCGCCGGGGCCGTGTACGCCGTCGAGGCGTGTTCGCTGTCCGTCGCCGGCCACTGTCTCGCGTAGCGAGTCGCGGCTACCGGACGAGGTTCTCGCCGGTCTTGCGGTCGAACAGGTGGGCCTGCTCTAACTCGACCCCGAGCGTGATCACGTCGCCGCTCCGGACGACGCTCTCGTTGGAGACGCGGGCGGTGAACTCCCGGGACTCGTCGTCGGTCGCGTCGGGCGGCGACACCGCAAGGTCCTTGTGCGGTCCCATCGGCTCGACGACCTTGACGTAGGCGTCGAACGACCGGTGGGCCGCGATGGGTTCGTCGACGAGCGACGTGTCGAAGAAGTCCTCCGGGCGGACGCCGAACTCGAGCCGGTCGCCCGCCCGGTCGCCGAGCGGTTCGACGAGCGCGTCGGGGAGCGCGAGTTCGAAGAAGTCCGAGACGACGACGTGCTCGTCGCCCCGCCGTTCGAGCGACACGTCGAAGAAGTTCATCGGCGGTTCGCCGATGAAGCCGGCGACGAAGCGGTTGGCCGGTTCGGCGTAGACCGTCTGTGGCGGATCGATCTGCTGGATCTCCCCGTCGTTCATCACGGCGACCCGGTCCGAGAGCGTCATCGCCTCGGCCTGGTCGTGGGTGACGTAGACCGACGTCTTCCCGACGCGGTCGTGGAGCTTGTTGAGTTCGGTCCGCATCTGGATGCGGAGCTTCGCGTCGAGATTCGACAGCGGCTCGTCGAACAGGAAGACCGTCGGGTCGCGAATGATGGCGCGTCCGAGCGCGACGCGCTGTTGCTGCCCGCCCGATAGGTCGGCGGGATGGCGGTCGAGCAGCTCCGGGATGTCGAGCAGTTCCGCGGTCTCCCGTACGCTGCTCTCGATCTCGTCTTTCGGATACTTGCGTATCTGGAGGGGGAACGCCATGTTCTCCCGGACGGTCTTGTGGGGGTAGAGCGCGTAGTTCTGGAAGACCATGGCGACGTCGCGCTCGCGGGGCTCCTGTCCGGAGACGTCACGGCCGCCGATGACGATCCGGCCCTCGGTCGGCTCTTCGAGCCCTGCGATCATTCGGAGCGTCGTCGTCTTGCCACACCCCGACGGGCCGACGAGGACGATGAACTCGCCGTCGTAGATGTCGAAGGAGACGTCGTCGACGGCGACGACGTCTGAGCCGTCCGGCTCCTGGAAGATCTTCGTCACGTGGTCGACCCGGAGTCCGACCTCTCTCTCCTCTGTCTGCTGTTCGGTGGTCGATACGCCCGTCTCGGAGTCTGACTCTGGTGCCTCGCTCATCGGTTCACACTCTCCGTGATCACGGCTCCCGCGCGGTGCGCCCCGGTCGTCGGTCGACGCCGGGTCATCCCTTCAGCCCTCCCGTGAGACCGACCACGATGTAGCGCTGGAAGAACAGTACCACGAGCGCGGACGGGATGACCGCCACGATCGCGGCCGCCGCCATCGCCCCCCAGTCGATCCCTGCGTCGCCGACGAACAGGAAGGTCGCGACCGGGATGGTCATCGACTGGAGGTCGGTGCTCACCGTGAACGCGAACAGGAACTCCCGCCACGAGTAGAGGAACGTGAGGATGGTTCC
>Ga0207797_1001031_pt1 | contig 20752 bp, 16 predicted proteins | sample PRCRCaboRojoPR_6_FD_187275 | JGI IMG/M metagenome (GOLD analysis project Ga0207797, IMG submission 187275) | Marine sediment microbial community from Cabo Rojo, Puerto Rico - PR CR 10% Liquid 1 (SPAdes) | ecosystem: Environmental > Aquatic > Marine > Coastal > Sediment | place: Cabo Rojo, Puerto...
CCCGCCACTCGTGCGTGGAGGACTACGGGAAGGAGGACCCAGACGACTTCACGTTCTTCCCACCGAACTGGGCCCTGGAGCCGGCGCCTACCACTCAGGAGCGCAATGAGCAGTATCGCGAGGCGGCCATTCCGCTGGCCGAGGACGTAGCGCGGCGCACCCTCCGCGACTCGTCCGTGCAGGCCGACGACATTACCCACGTCATTGCCGTCAGCTGCACCGGCTTTTTCGCGCCGGGCCTCGACGTCGAACTCGTCAAGCGCCTCGATCTGCCAGCGACCACACAGCGAACGTTCATTGGCTTCATGGGGTGCTACGCGGCGTTCAACGCGCTGCGGGTGGCGCACGGCTTCTGCCAGAGCCAGCCCGATGCGCGCGTCCTGCTGGTGTGCACGGAGCTCTGCACGCTGCATTTCCAAATCGACGACTCCCTGGAGAGCGTGATCGTCAACTCCCTGTTCGCGGACGGTGCGGCGGCGGCCGTTCTGTCCGCACGCTCCGCGGCTGCGGCGCGGGGGCACTACGCCTACGTAGATGGACGCTGCCAGCTCGACGACGACTCGATGGAGGACATGACCTGGTCCATCGGCAATACGGGCTTTCAGATGGGCCTTTCGTCGCGCGTTCCGAGCATCATCGCGGATCATCTTCCGGCGTATGTGGACGAGCTGCTCGGCGCGCATGATCTCGCGCGCCGCGACGTCGACTTCTGGGCGGTGCATCCCGGGGGACGGCGCATCGTCGAGGCGGCCCAGGAGGCGCTCGACCTCCCCGACGGCGCCACCGACGACAGCCTGGCCGTCCTGCGACGCTACGGCAACATGAGTTCGCCGACCGTCCTGTTCGTCTTGCAGCGCATCCTGCAGCGGGCGGCGCAGGCAAACGGACAGGCGCCGGAGCACGGCGTAGCCATGGCGTTCGGGCCGGGCCTCACGATCGAGGGCGCTCTTTTCGAGCGTGTCTAAGTTTGAAAGTGTTTGGGTGTTAAGGTGTTGGGGTGTCTAGACGTTTGTGATAATTGTCATGTATGGCCGAGCACACAAACACGCAAACACTCGAACACGCAAACACTCGAACACGCGGACACCTACTCGCTAAGCCCCGGGGTTCGGTTCAAGAACTCGTCGTACAGCTTGGAGTGGCGGCTTTCCATTGGGATCTTGTAGCCCTCGATGAAGAGGTGCTGCACCTGGGTCTTGGTTTCGAACGGATCGCCGTCGGTCACGAACAGGTTGGCCTGCTTGCCGACGTCGATGGAGCCAAGCCGGTCGTCCACGCCGAAAATTTGGGCGGGCGTGATCGTCACTGCACGAAGCGCTGCGTCCTTGCCCAGCCCATAGGCCGCCGCAAACCCAGCGTGGAACGGCAGGTTGCGCACGTTCTCGGCCTCGCCGGAGCGGAGTGCGACGGTGACGCCGGCGTCATGCAGAAGGCCGGCGTTGGCATAGGCCTTGTCGTAGCGGTCGCTCTCCCGGGACGGGATGGAAAGAACCGGGCCAGTCAGGACCGGCACGTTGGCGGCCGCGATTTCGTCGGCCACGCGCCATCCATCCTGGGCGCCGCTCAGAATTATCTGGCCGGTCAGCCCACGCTCCTCGGCCCACTCCAGGGCGGACGAAATGTCGGCCGCGGCGCTGGCCTTCACCATGAGTGGCAGGCTTCCGTTCACCACGGGCAGAAGCGCCTTCATCGACGGCGTGTATTCGGGCATGGAGGCGTCGCCGTTCGACGCCCGGGCCGAGTCGATTTGAGCGTACAGTTCGGCGCGGTCCCACACGTCGTTCAGCGTTTCCATGGCCTCCTTGGCCGCCTTCGCAATCTCCTCTTCGCTGCGGCGGTCCCAGGGGCCGCGGCGTCCGGTGGAGGGAAAGTCGAGCACCACCATCTCGACGCCACCGTGCAGCATCTGCGTGGGCGTGTAGCCGTGCAGATCGATGAGGGCGGCCGTCCCCGGCAGCAGTCCGCCCGAGGGCTCGCTGATCACCGTGGTGACCCCACTCACGCGCGTGACAGGAATGTTGACGGAGTTGGGATTGACGGCCGTGAGGGCGCGCATCTGCGGCGTGAGGTCGCCGATCTCCGAGTCGTCCTGCGTTTCCGGCAGGGAGCCCACCTCGACGAGACCCAGCTCGGTGCCGCTGTCGATCATCCCGGGGTACACATGCAGGCCGGTGGCGTCGATGACTTCGGCATCGTTCGGGACGGCCACGTTGGCACCGACCGCAGCAATGGTATCGGCACGGACGACGACCGTCCCGCCCTCGATCGTACCGTTCGTGACGGTGACGATCCGGGCGTTCGTGAGGGCGAACGTGCCCTGGCGACCGGGCGTCTTCTGGCCAAAGGCGGGGCCCAGAAGAAGGAGACAGGCAAGGAGGGAACTCAGGAATCGCATAGAACCGGAGGAAGACAGGAAGGCAAGAGGGCGACGCCGCGGCGCAGCGTCGGGCGAAGGCAGACGCATCGGTCAGTGGCGGAGGAACAGGCCCTGCTCGGTGGCGTGGAGGAACGCGCCCTGCATGCAGCGGCCGTGGCGCGTGTCCACGTCCGACCAGTCGGTGGCCAGGTCGATGGCGGCCTCCGGATCCACCGCAATGCGCATGTCGTCCGGATCGTCGGTGCGGTCGAAGCGAACGACGCCGTCCACGTACGTTCGTTGCGGAATGGCATAGACCGAGAGCGGATGCGCGTTGAAAAGGGCCAGGTCGGCGTCTTTGCCCACTTCGATCGACCCGACCCGGTCCTCAATGCCCAGTTGGCGCGCGGGGTTGATCGTGATGAGCGACAGTGCTTCGGTGTCCGACAGGCCGCCGTAGCGCTGCGACTTGGCGGCCTCGTGGTACAGGTGCCGGTTCAGCTCTTCGGAGTCGGAGTTGATGGAGGTGTTCACGCCGTTTTTCGTGAGAATCGCAGCGTTGTAGGCGGTGGAGTAGTACACCTCAAACTTGTACGCCCACCAGTCCGAGAAAATGGACGCGCCGGCGCCAAACGCGGCGAGCTCCGGCGCCACCTTGAATCCTTCGTTCACGTGCTGAAACGTGATTTTGTCGATGCCGAAGTCCTCCAGCACGCGCATGAGCATGAGGATTTCGTCGGCGCGATAGGAGTGAGTATGAATCTGGACCTCGCCGCTCAGCACGTCGGCCAGGACCTCCATGCGCTCGGAGTGCGGCGGCGGGGCATCGCGGTCTCCGCTCTGGTAAGCCTCCTGGGCCGCGGCGTAGCGCCGCGCCTCGGTCAGGGCGTCGCGGATGACCTGCTCGACGCCCATGCGGGTGCGGGGCACGATGTCCCGTCCTTCGCCATGAACGCGGGTCGGATTTTCGCCGAGGGCGAACTTGATCGTGCGCGGCGCTCCCTCGAAGCGAAGCGCCTCGGGATCGGTTGTGCCGTAGCGGTGCTTGATCGTCTCGTTGCGTCCGCCAATGACGTTGGCCGAGCCGTGCATGACGTGGCTCGCCGTGACGCCGCCCGCCAGCGCGCGGTAGATGGAGATGTCGAACGGATCGAGCACGTCGCCCACGCCCACCTCGGAGGTGACGGGGTTGGTCGCCTCGTTCACGTCGCTGATCGCCATGTGGGAGTGGGCGTCGATGATGCCCGGCATCAGGTACATGCCGCTGGCATCCACCGTCTCCACGCCGCTCGGCGCCGCCAGATCGGATCCGAGGTCGGCAATCACGCCGTCACGGACGAGCACGTCGGTGTTTTCTTGCGTGCCGTTGGTAATCGTGAGGACCGTGGCGTTCTGAATGAGCCAGTCATCCGGCGCATCCGACCGTAGCACGTCGGACTGGGCGGCGGCTGTGGGGGGCACCCCGAGCCCAGCGACCCAGAGGATCAGGAGCACGAGCAGCGAGCGAGGGTGGGGAAGCGAAGGCATCATCAAGACAAAGCGTGAGGATGGAAGCAGCAAACGACCGGCGCGCAACGACGAGGGTGGGGACTACTCCGGGGGATCGGTGCGCGAACCGGTGATGGGGAAAGAGCCGAACTGGCTGGTGGAGACGGAGCCTTCGAAGTCGGAGCCGTCAACGCTCACATTCACGTCCACTTCCCCGACGTTTCCACTGTCGAAGGAGAAGCTCAGCGACGTGCCGTCGAACGAGATGCTGCGAAGGTCTTCCTCGTCGTCGCCGGTCGGCGAGGAGATGGTGCCGGCGAGCCCGGAGCCGCTTTCTTCGAAGGTAAGGGTGCCGGAGAGCTCGCCCTGTGGCGACTCGATGGTGTACGCCCACGATCCGACTACGGCAGACACGGTGCCCGTCACCTCGCCTTCATCGCCCGCCGCCGCGATCTCGAACAGGTGTCCGTCGACCATCACGTGGCGCACATTGGTGTCCGGGTCGAAGTAGTTCCCGTCCGTCAGGACGAGGTTGGCGATCTTGCCGGGCGCGACGGTGCCGAGCTGGTCCTCCAAGCCGAGGAGGGCGGCGGCGTCGGTGGTGAGGGCCGCCAGCGCAGCGTCTTCCGTCAAGCCGTGCTCGATCAAGGTGCGGAGATTGGCCCGGACGTCTCCGGACGAGACGTCTTTGGTGGTGAACCCGAAGCGCAGCCCGGCCTCGTGGAGCAGCGCTGCGTTCCGATAGTACTGCGCTCGTTCCTCCGCCTGCCGGGCCTTCAGGGCCGCCTCCTCGGCGTCGGCGTCTTCGTGGGTGGTCACGCGGACGTCCGGTGCCGACGGGCCGGGGGAGTCCGGGGAGGACTCCGCGGTGGCCGTCGTGTCGTCTGCCGCGTCTTCGTCCGGTGCTTCCGGAAGGTCGAGCGTGAGGAAGAGGGGAGCGTTGGCGTCGCGAAGCGCGTCGACGGCGCGGAAGCTTTCGGAGAGGCCGGTCAGCAGAACCGGGATGTCGAGCTCCTGATGCAACGCCAGGGTGCGGTGAAGATCCAGCACGTCCTCGGCGTAGGCGGCCACAGGCAGGCGTCCCTCGATCACGGGACGCAAGGCGTCGTGGACGGGATCGGTCGGCGGACGCTGGCGACCGCGCGGATCGTCGGCGTAGGCCGCGCTCATGGCGCTGCGTCGCTCCGTCTCGCGCATGAGGTCGCGCATTGTCGCGATCACGGCCATGTCGGTGCTGGGTGCGACGACGTTCGGCCAGGAGCTCTGCGCGCCCTTGATCTGGAAGAACACCGAAGCGGTGCCGTTCAGCAGCATGGCGTTCGCGTCGGCCCCGGCGAGTTGGATGACGGCGCCCTGGCCGGGAAGCATCTGCCCTTCTGGCACGACGTGGGCGGTGGTGAAGCCGATCTCGCGGAGCTTCGCCACGTCGGCGGCGTCCGGCTGGAGCAGCCTACGGGCTGGCCGGTCGGGGTGAATGCCGGCCCGGGCGGGTGGGGCGTCATCCGGGTTCTCGACGTCCTCGCTGGTGTCAAGGTCGGGCGTATCGACGCCGACATGCGAGAGCCCGTCGATGAAGCCGGCGTAGACGGTGAGCGAGTCGCCCGCCACCTCCCGCGCGTCAAACGGAACCGCGACGTCGGGCCCGACGGCCTCGATGAGGCCGTCACGAACGAGCACCGTCGCCCGGTCCATGACCTCTCCGGGGGCCGTCACGACCTGTGCGTTCGTGATGGCCACGGTGCGCGTCACGACCGGGAGGTCGTCGGCATCTTGCGCCTGGGTGGGGAAGAGAAGCGTGAAGCAGAGAAGGACGGCAAGAACGCCGCTCCGGCGGAAGGGGCGGGACAGGGTGTGCAATGTCATTCGGGATGGGGGGCGACCGGAATGGACAAGAGTCGCCCCAGTATACGGCCGGCCTTTGACTTTATCACGCCGCAACGCCCCGTACGTGACACGATCGTGCCGTTCATTTCATGGCTGTCTCCCGAGCGGCACGTCGAGCCCGTCAGTCGATCATGCGCTTGAGTTCTTCCACACGCTGGACGACCTCGGCCCGATCCATCGATTTGTAGGGTTCTGGCAGCAGGTCGCGGCTCGTGCATTCGAGCACGGCGGCCAGCTTTTGCAGTTCGACTTCCGTCGGGTAGGTCGGGGGGATGAAGTCGTCGACGGTTTCCTGCAGAATCTCGGGCGTTACGACGCCCCCGTTTTTGCCGGCGGCACGAAATCCAGCGCGCGTGAGGATGGCTTCCATGTCGGCCCCGCTAAACGTGCGCTCCCCGTCGAGCAGCTTGGGGGGCACCTCGTCCATCGGAAGGTGCACGCCGGTGCGGTTCATCATCACCTCCAGCAGCTCCTCGCGATCCTCGCGCGATGACGGGTAGAAGAGGGACAGATGCTCCTCGGCCCGGCCCTGCCGCTTGAGGTCCACCGGCATCAGGTCGGGGCGGGCGGTGACGAGGAAGAAGAGGACGCGCCCGCGATGCTTCGGATCGCTCATGAAGGAGACGATCTGCGAGAAGACGCGCTGGCTCACGCCCGAGTCCCCCTGTGCGTCGCGGTCGCCGAGGGCCGCGTCGGCCTCGTCGATCATCACGGCGACCGGCGTCATGGCCTCCAGCAGGTTCAGGATTTTCTCCAGGTTGCCCTCCGTCACGCCCTGCCACTGCGAGCGGAAGTTCTTGAGCTTCACCATCGGGATGCCGATCTCCCCGGCGAAGCAGTTGATCAGGAACGTCTTGCCGCAGCCCACCGGCCCGCTGATGAGGTAGCCCATCGGGATGACGTCGCGCCGTCCCGCCCGCAGCGCGCGCGCCGCCTGACGCAGGTGCTCCTTGGCTTCGGTATGCCCGGCGACGAGGTCGAGCGAGAGGTCTGTCTCCACAAACTCCAGCAGCCCGTACGCCTCTTCCTCGATGAAGTCCTTCTTGAGGTCGGAGAGCGTCTCGAAGGTGAGGCGGCTCTTGTTCTCGATGACGTCCGCCAGGATCGTGCGGAGCTGCGTGATGTTCAGCCCGGCCGTGGACTCGGCGAGGACGCGGGCGGGGACGTCCGAGTTCGCCTCGAACGTCGAGCGGCGGCCCTCCAGGTACCAGTCGATGTATTCCTTCCGCGCCTCCTCCTCCGGAATCGGCACGTAGATCTCCGCGGTGTGCGGACTCTGAACGAGCTGCTGGTTCAGGTCCGTGAGGTTCTCGGTGATGAGCGTGATCGTGAAGTCGCGGTCCAGGAACTGGCGGTCGCGCGACCACTTCTGCAGGTAGACGAGCGCCTGCCGGTCTTCGGCGGAGTACATCGACGCCTCGGCCATCGGCGCAATCGTCTCCGCGTAATCGATGATGAACGCCATGCGCGTCCCCTCCGAGAGACGCAGGCGAAAGTAGTTTTCCAGCAGCGAGAAGACGCGCGACGGGTCTTTCGGAAGCTGCTTCTGGTACTCCGTGCCAAAGAGGCTGTCGTAGCCCGACAGCGCGCGGTTGAAGTCCTTCTTCGACGCCTTATCGGCAAAGTGGATGCCCGAGGAGCGGTCGTAGAACACGACCACGTCGCGCTCGGCAAACACGTCCTTGACGAGAAACTCCTGGAGCGGGACGTACGACTGCTCGCCCGACGGCGCCACGCTTGGCACGAGGTCGCGCACGTCGCCGTGGAGGATGAACTCCGTGAACGTCTTCGTCAGGTACTTGCGCGCCATCTCCTGGGCCCACGACGGGTAGTGGTCCAGGTAGGTCGCCACGTCGTCGTCCGTCGTCACCGCCGCGCTGTCCGGCGAAGACGCCTCCGGGGACTCCGGCGGCACGTCGTCGGTCCCCGATTCATTCGGGGCGCCATTGGGGGAAGAACGGGGAAGATTGGAAGACGAAGCGTCAGACATAGCAGCACAGGAGTCGCTTGGCGCGGATTGGAACGTCGTCTTCTGTACGATGGCCCGTGCCTTCGGTTCGTAACGGCGGAGGGCCTTGGAGGCTGCGGGCGCTCTGGAGGCATGGAGGCGTGGAAGAAAGGGGGGCGAGTGGAGGAGGAGACGAAGGGCTATGGACGCTGTGGATGCTCTGGAGGCTTGGGATGAATGTACGAGAGAAGTAGACGGGTCTCTCCGGGGCGACCGATTTCCAGGGACTGCGACGAATTCGGACAGTTATCGGGTACGGACTCCCGGGCCGCCGGTTGACCACGTTCAGCGGTTCGTCGCCGCAAAAAGAAAGCGCGCACCCCGCCTGGAAGCAAGGTGCGCGCTCGCGAAGGATGTTCATGCCGGAGGGGAGCCCTCTCCACACGTCTATTCCTCCACCCCTCCATACCGATCCGCGAAGCGAATCACGCGATCGTGATGGAGTCGTCGCGGTAGACGTCCTGGATGGCGTTCAGAATCTCGACGCCTTCGTCCATCGGCTTCTGGAAGGCTTTGCGGCCCGAGATCAGGCCCATGCCGCCGGCGCGTTTGTTGATGACGGCCGTCCGCACGACCTGCTGCAGGTCGTTTTTGCCGCTGCCGCCGCCCGAGTTGATGAGGCCGCACCGGCCCATGTAGTTGTTGGCCACCTGGTAGCGGGTCATGTCGACCGGGTGCTCGGTGATGAGCTTCTCGTCCACGAGCGACGGATCCTTGGCGTAGGAGCCGTTCTTGTGCGCGCGCATGGCCTGGTAGCCGCCGGTGAGCGTCGGCTGCTTCTGCTTGATGATGTCGGCCTCGATCGTTGCGCCCAGGTGGTTGGCCTGGCCCGTCAGGTCGGCGGAGGCTTCGTAGTTGTGGCCGTTGACGGTGAACTCACTGTTGCGCACGTAGCACCACAGGATGGTGAGCATGCCGAGCTCGTGGGCGTAGGAGAACATCTCCGACACCTCCTGCAACTGGCGGTTTGATTTGTCGGACCCCCAGTAAATGGTGGCCCCGATGCCGATGCAGCCCATATCGTAGGCGTCCTCGACGCGGGCGTACGGCACCTGGTCGTACCGGTTCGGATACGACAGCAGCTCGCTGTGATTGATCTTGAGGATGAACGGAATCTTGTGCGCATAGTCGCGCGCGATCGATCCGAGCACGCCGTACGTGGAGGCCACTGCGTTGCAGCCGCCCTCCATGGCGAGCTGCACAATGTTCTCGGGATCGAAGTAGATCGGGTTGGGCGCGAAGGACACGCCGGCCGAGTGCTCAATGCCCTGGTCGACGGGCAGAATGGAGAGATAGCCCGTGCCCCCCAGGCGTCCGTGGTTGAAGAGCTCCTGCATGGCACGGAGAACGCGAGGATTGCGGTCCGAATTTTTCCAGACCCGGTCCACGAAGTCCGGCCCCGGAAGGTGCAACTGGTCTTTGGAAATGGTCTCACACGAGTGATCGAGAAGGGTCGACGCCTCATCGCCGAGCAGGTCGGCGATTCGAGATACGGTTGCTTCGGCCATGGTTCGTCAAGAGGTCTAAGTGCAAACAGGAGAACGTGAACGTAGAGGAGTCCGTCTAGGCGCGGATCCGATACACAAAACCTACGAAATTGTGACTCCAGCGTCCACGTCCGGGCGCGCCTTCCAGAAAAGATTCACCCTCGTTCGATCTCCAGCACGAGCCCGTCGGCGTCTCGCACGAACAGGCGCCCCTTGACCTCTTGGTAGGGATAATCGGCGGCGTCCAGCCGGGAGCGCAGCGAATGCCAGTCGCGCTCGGAGAGGTGAAACCCGATGTGATGGACGCCGCCCCGGCCGGGCACCGAGGGATGTGCCATCTCGGGCATCTCGATGATTTCGACGACCTCCTGCCCGTTTCCGTCCGTGAGCAGCGCGCGTTGTCGCCCTTCCCGGACCGGGTCGTCCTCCGTCATCTTGAGCGAGAGGCCCAGGATGTCCACATAAAACTCGATGGCCGCCTCCAGGTCGGTCGTCATGACCGCGGCGTGGTTGAGGCGGACCGAAATGGAGGAGGGCGCGGCGTGGTCGGTCGTCGTGGAGGTTGACATGGGACGAACAGGATTGCTTCGATGGAGGAGGCGACGCGCTCAAGACGTCGCCATGGTGGAGTTGCCGGAGGAAATGTTCGACGGGTCGATGTCGAGCCGCTTCATTTTTTTGTAGAGGCCCTGGCGGGAGAGCCCCAGCACCTCGGCAGAGGCGGTGACCTGCCCGTCGCACGCGCGGAGCACCCGCCGGATGAGGGCCGCTTCCTGCCGCGCCAGAACGTCGCTCAGCGTCTGGTCGGAGCGGAAGATGGCGTCGGCGTCGTCGGGGGACGCCGGCGGTGCAGCTTCGGCCGACCGCACGATCGCGTCCGACAGCAGTCCGATGTCCAGGGTCGGGGCCGGTTCGCTGCCCACGTACAGAAGCCCGCGCTCAATTTCGTTGCGGAGCTGCCGCACGTTGCCCGGCCAGTCGTATTGAAGCATCGCATCCAGCGCGCGGGTCGTGACCGACGCCAGCGACGTGCCGCGCGGGCGGAGCGTGTCGAGGAAATGGCGCACGAGCAGCGGCAGGTCTTCGCGGCGTTCGCGAAGCGGCGGAACGCGCAGCGGGATGACGTTCAGGTGGTAGTACAGGTCTTCGCGGAAGTCGTCCGACTCGACCAGCGTCTTGAGATCGGCGTTCGTCGTGGCCACGAACCGGACGTCAACCGGGATGGGCGTCGAGCCGCCGACCGGAAAGACCGTGCCGTCCTCCAGCACCTCGACGAGGGCCGACTGGATGGAGGCGGGCAGCGCGTCGACGTCCTGCAGGATGAGCGTTCCGCCGTCGGCCGCCTCCAGGGCGCCGGTGGATCGGGAGCCGTTCGCGTCCACACGGCCGAACAGCCGCGCCTTCATCGGGTCCTGCTGCATGCTGGCGCAGCGCACCACCTCGCAGGGCGCGTCCGAGCGTTCGCTCATCACGTGGACGGCGCGGGCCACGAGGGTCGTTCCCGTTCCGCCTTCTCCGCGCACCAGAACCGGACTGTGCGAGGCGTGCAGCCGATCGATCTGCCGGGCCAGCGACTGCATGACCGAGCTCTCCGCGATGAATCCGTCCAGGGGAATGGACGGCGCGGCGGTCGGGGCTCCATCGCGAGAGGAGGGCCGCGCCGAGCGGGTCCGGGCACGATCGAGCGCAAGCTGCAGCAAAGGGCGCCACGAGCGGAGTTGCGGCAGGGCTTCGTCCCACGCGGAGGGGGCGCCGGCGAGAGACAGGCCCATGAACACCGGCGCGGCATCGGAGTCGTGCAGGCGCAACCAGCGGATGGGTCCGGCCTGGGCCTGCTCGGCGTCGTGCACGGGGAGGGGGAGCGAGTCGGGACGCGCCCCGTGCTCGTGAAGGCACGACGACGGGTCTTCTGCCACGTAGAACAAGCCGATCCAGTCCACGTCAAGCACCGATTCGACCGCCTTCATCCAGGCCTCTGCAACGAGCCGTTCCGAAACAGCGGCGTGCGAAAGGGCGGCAATGTGCGTCGCGCCGGGCGCCTCCCATTGGTCGGTGTCGTCCGGCGCTGCGGGGGAGGTTGTCAGATCATGCAGCTGGGCACGGAGGTGGGCGGTGCGCGGCGCGTCGCCAATCAGGGTTGCGGCCGAGACGGCCTGTTCGTACGCCGCCTGTGCCCGGGCGAGGTCGTCCGCGGCAGCGGCCCGCTCGCCCAGCACGGCGAAACGAAACGCGGCGTACGGAAGCACGCCGTGGTAGTCGTCGTAGTCGTCGGCCGTCGCGAGATGGTCGTCCGCAGCGTTCAGGTTGCCGCGCCGAATCTCGGTGCGGGCGAGCGTCAGGAGGGCCCGCATCTGATGGCCGCGGTGCCCGGTCTCGCAGGCGTTGCGAAGGGCCCGTTGCATCCAGTTCGTGGCGGCGGCTTCGCCGCGGTGGGCGAGCAGTTCCCCGCGGAGCAGAGCCACGTGCGACCGATGGAGACCATGCGGGAGGTGGTGCGCATGCTCGACGAGGGAGTCGAGCAGGGCTTCGGCCGGTTCCATCCGGCCCTGTCGCATGGCCAGCCGGGCCTGCAGCGTCTGCAGGTGCGCCTGGCCTGCCGGATACCCCTCGACGGCATCTTCCGCGTCCTGGATGCAGGTGCTCGCGCGGTCCCACTCGCCCTGACGCAGAAGCGCGCCGATGTGGGCGTGGTACGCCGCCAGCAGCGGGTAGTCGGCGTCGCCCTCCACGCGGCGCAGAAGGCGTACGGCGGTGGTCGCGGCCTCGATGGCCGTGGCGGGGGCGCGCCCGAGATCGTAATGAAGAGCGGCCTGCTGCGCCCAGGCGTGCCCGCGAATCCGTCGGTCGTCGCGCGCATCGGCATGGTCCAACAAGCGATCCACGTGGTGCTGGGCCTCGTCGTAGCGTCCCTCGAACCGATGGGCCGGAATGCTCAGGTCGTGCAGCCAGATCTCGGCCTGGCGGTCGTCGGTGTGGGCGAGCAGCGCGTCGGCCTCGTCCAGGGCCTGGCGCATGAGGTGGTACTCGTCGATTGCGAAGTACGCCTGTGCGCGCCCCAGGAGGGCCCAGCAGCGTCCCCGCAGTCCGTGGGTGGATTCGAACAGCTGTTGCGCTTCGTCCAGCAGGCTGAGGGCACGCGCCTCCTCGTCGGGTTGCACGTTGCGGCGCGCATGGGCCCAGCCCAGCCACAGGGCCACCTCGGCGCGAACGGCCTCGTCCAGGTCGGCCCGCGCGCCGGGGGCATCGAAGGGCGCCAGCAGGTCGAGGGCCCGTTGGACCTGAGACCGGTGTGCGACCTGGATGCGGGCCATCAGTGCGTGCAGCACGACCTGTCCCGGAGGCGCCGAGCTCGGCGCCTCGATGGGCGCGAGCAGGGCGTCCACCATCTGGACCACGTCCTCGGCCCGCCCATCGGCGAGCAGGTCGCGGGCCATCGCTATGGTCTGAGCGTAGTTCATGGACAGGGGGGCGTTGCAGGCGACGAATGCCGAGCGGATGCGTCTTGAGCGCCGACATCCGACCGCGGAAAGACGTTACATAAAGCCGAGCTCAAGCTGCGCTTCTTCCGACATCATCTGAGGCGAAAACGGCGGGTTGAACGTGAGCTCCAGGTTGACGCTCTCCACGCCGTCCACCATGCGCACGGCGTCTTCCGCCTGCCCGGGCAGGATGCCGGCGGCGGGGCAGTTGGGAGCGGTAAGCGTCATGAGAACGTCCACGTGGTTGTCCTCGTGCACATCGATGTGATAGATCAACCCGAGATCGTAGATGTTGACGGGAATCTCGGGATCGTAAATCTCGCGCAGGGCCTCCACGATTTTCTTCTCCAGCTCGCTTTCGGGCTCGCCCGTTAAATGGTGCGGAAGCGTATCGGGGCGTTCAATCTCGGTGTTCTCGTGCTCGTCGGGGATGTCGGCAGCGCCGCCTTGGGCACCGCCCGGCATCCCACCGGGCATTCCTCCAGGCATGGGCATGGCAAAAGGGGAGCGGTTGGTGAAAGGGAAGCGGAAGGACGCCGCGTGCAGCGTCCGTTAGTGGCCGTTCCGAAACTGGTCGGCACGGGATTTCATCTCCTGGACCATCGCCTCCAGGCCGTTGTTACGCTGCGACGTCAGGTGCTCACGAAGCCCGATGGCGTCCAGGAAGTCGAACCGGGCATCGGCGACGACCTCGGGGGGCTGCTCGTTGAGCACGCGGATGATGAGCGCCGCCAGGCCTCGCGTGATCTTCGCGTTGCTGTCGCCCTGAAAGCGAAGGACGTGCTGCTCCGGGTCGTAGTCGGCCTCAATCCAGACGTCGGACTGGCAGCCGTGGATGTAGTTGTCGTCGGTCTTGGCCTCGTCCTCGATTCGCGGAATGCGATCGCCCATCTCGATCAGATGCTCGTACCGGCCCATCCAGTCGTCGAAGAGGGCGAACTCGTCAACAATCGCTTGGGCGCGGTCTTCAAGGGGGTGCTCAGACATGGGGCGTATTTCTGTGTGGAATTCGTCAAACACGTGGAGAGCGACACACCATGAAATACGCGATCCCGGGCGGATTTATCCGAAGAGCTTTTTCACGCGTTGGATGCCCGCGACGAGGCGATCCACCTCTTCGAACGTGTTGTAGCACGAGAACGAGGCGCGAATCGTACCGGGCAGGCCGAGACAGTCCATCAGCGGCTGGGTGCAGTGATGGCCGGTGCGGACGGCCACGCCCATGCGGTCGAGGACCGTGCCCGCGTCGTACGGATGGATGTCGTCCAGCACGAACGACAGCACGCTGGCTTTCTCCTCGGCGGTGCCCACAATGCGCAGGCCCTCGATGTCTGCGACCTGGTCGGTGGCGTAGGCGAGGAGTTCATCCTCGTAGGCGTGCACCGCCTCCCGGTCGAGCGATGTAATGTACTCCGCCGCGGTGGCGAGCGCGATGGCATCGGCAATGTTGGGCGTGCCGGCTTCGAGCTTGTGCGGAAGCTCATCGTAGGTCGTCTCCTCAAAGGAGACGCGGTCGATCATGTCGCCGCCGCCGTGGTAGGGCGGCATGGCCTCCAGGTGCTCGCGCTTGCCGTACAGCACGCCGATGCCGGTGGGGCCGAACATCTTGTGGCCCGAGAAGACGAAGAAGTCAACGTCCAGCGCCTGCACGTCCACCGGCAGGTGCGGGGCCGACTGCGCGCCATCGACAACCACTGGGACGCCCTGCGCGTGGGCGGCCTCCGTGATCGACGCGATCGGGTTGATCGTGCCGAGGGTGTTGGACACATGCGAAATCGCCAGCAGGGCCGTGTCGTCGGTCAGGACGTCCGGCAGGCGCTCCATCTGGAGGGCGCCGGACGCCGAGACCGGAAGCACCTGGAGGGAGGCCCCGACCCGGTCGGCAAGCATCTGCCAGGGCACGATGTTTGAATGGTGCTCCATCTCGGTGAGCAGGATCTCGTCGCCCTCGCCAACCACCTGCTGGCCGAACGTTGCGGCGATAAGATTCAGGCCCTCGGTCGTGCCCCGCGTCCAAATGACCTGCGTGTCATCGGGGGCATGGATGTACTCCGCCATCGTCCGCCGGGCCGACTCGTACGCCTCGGTCGCCGTCTGACTGAGGCGGTGCACCCCGCGGTGCACGTTGCTGTTCTCCGACCCATAAAAATCGTTCAGCCGGTCGATGACGACCTGCGGTTTCTGCGACGTGGCCGCGTTGTCGAGGTAGGCGAGCGGCGTGTCGTCATACACCTCCTGGTGCAGCGCCGGGAAGTCCGAACGCACCGCGTCCACGTCAAATGTCTTTTTCGGAGTCGGGGTCGGCTTCGTCGCAGGCATAGGAGTTGGGGGGAGGCATGGAAGCGGGGGAGAGGCGCAAACATTCTGGATTCCGGAGGCCTCGAGGCCTCCATGCTTCCTCTCTCCCCGTCTCCCACGCGGTTTATTCAAAGTAGCTGCGGAAGCGATCACGCACCTTCTCCGTCAGGTAGTCGCGAAGGGCGTCGACTTTCACCTCCTCCAGCACGTCGTTGGTGAAGGCCTGCAGCATGAGAATGCGGGCCCGGCGCTCCGTCAAACCGCGCGACCGAAGGTAGAAGATGCCCTCTTCGTTGAGCTGGCCCGAGGTCGCGCCGTGACTGCACTCCACGTCGTCGGCGTAGATCTCGAGCTCCGGCTTCGTGTAAATGTTCGCACGGTCGGTGAGAACGATGCTGTCGTTCGACTGGTAGGCGTTGATCCGCTGCGATCCGCGGCGGACAAAGACCTTGCCGTTGAAGACGCCGGTCGACTCGTCGTTGAGCACGTGCCGGTAGAGCTCGTTGCTCATGCAGTCGGGCTGCGTGTGGTCGACAAGCGTGTTGTTGTCGACGTGCATGTCGTCTTTGCCCACGTACAGGCCGAAGAGGTGCGACTCGCAAAACGTACCGTCGGGCGTGATCGACACGTTGTTGCGGATGACCTCGCCCGTCAGCGTCGTCGTATGCGTGTCGAAGACGCTATCCTCTTCGTGGTAGGCCGCCAGCGTGTTGACCTGCGACGCATTCGGCCCTTCGTTCTGCAGCAGATAATGGTCGAGGTTGCCCCGGGCGCCGACGTAGGCTTCCGTCACGCTGTTGGTAAAGGTGCGGGCGTCGGTCAGCGAGTGCTGCGCCTCGATGATCTTGGCGATGCTGCCTTCTTCGGCCACAAACAGATGGCGCGGCTGAAGCAGGGTGTCTTCCTCGTGGGCGTTGACGTGGAGCAGGAAGATCGGCTTCTCGACCACGGTGCCCGTCGGAACGTAGACGAACGCGCCGTCCTGCACGAACGCTGTGTTCAGGGCGGTGAGTGCCTCATCCTCCAGGTCGGCGTACTGGCTGTAGTGCGCCTCCACGACCTCGGGATGGTTGGATCCGGCCTCGGCGAGGCCCGAAACGACAACGCCGGCGGGCAGGTCGCCAATGTCCGAGAGCGACTCGCTAACCCGTCCGTTGACGAGCACGAGGCGGTGGGCGTCAAGGCCATCAATGCAAAGCGGAGCAATGTCGTCCTCCGTCACGGACGGCTGCTCGGGCGCGAGCGGGAGGGCGTACTGGCGGTCGAGCACCTTGGCAATGTTGGTGTACTTCCAGGCCTCCAGGTCCTTCGTAGGGATGCCGAGCTCGGCGAAGCGCTCGATGGCGTGCTCGCGCTGCTTGGCAATGGAGGCATTCGTCCCGTTCAGGGTTTGGCCATTGTTGACCTTGAAGGCCGAGATAAACCGATCCTCGGGACGGATGTCGGTATCGAGAGTGGTTGTAGACATGGTGCGAAGTCAGACAAATTGAGTGGGCGAGGTCGCTGCGCTGCACGTCGCGAGCTTCAGAGCGAGGGGGGTACCCTCGCCCAAAACCCGAAACGGGGACCGCGAGCTTATGCGACGGCGGCCGCTTCCTGACGGAACTGGTCGTACCCTTCTTCTTCGAGCTGAATCGCCAGATCCTTGCCGCCCGACCGCACGATCTTTCCATCGAGCATGACGTGCACGTGGTCGGGGACGATGTAGTCCAGAATGCGCTGGTAGTGCGTGATGAGCATGAAGCCGCGGTCGTCGGCACGCAGCTTGTTCACCCCATCGGCGACCTCCTTCAGCGCGTCGATGTCGAGGCCAGAGTCCGTCTCGTCCAGAATCGCGAGGCGCGGCTCCAGCATGGCCATCTGGAAGACCTCGTTCTTCTTCTTCTCGCCGCCCGAGAAGCCCTCGTTGACCGACCGCTGCGAGAGGTCGGCGTTCAGGTCCACCAGCTCAGCACGCTCCCGCATCAGTTTGAGGAAGTCCGCGGCGGACAGCTCGTCCTGCCCACGAGCCTCGCGGACGCTATTGACGGCCTCCTTCAGGAAGTTGGTCATGCTCACGCCGGGAAGCTCCACCGGGTACTGAAATGCAAGAAAGACGCCTTCTTCGGCGCGCTCTTCCGGTTCCAGTTCCAGCAGATCCTGGCCGTCGTAGTGGATGCTGCCCTCGGTCACGACGTACTCCTCGCGGCCAGCCAGAACGGCGGCCAGGGTGCTTTTGCCGGATCCGTTCGGGCCCATGATCGCGTGGACCTCGCCCGTGTTAATGGTCAGATCGACGCCCTTCAGGATTTCAATATCGTCATCCTCGACGCCGACGTGGAGATTTTCAATTTCTAGGAGTGCCATGTGGTTCGTTGGTTTCGTAAGTCCAGGGTAACAGAACGTAGTGCCGCAAAATGGTGGATGTGGGCGTGGGGGAGATAGGGCGTCGGGGCGTCGTGCCCCAACCCCCCGACGCCCAAACCTCCACCTGCAATCAGCCGACGGAGCCCTCCAGTTCGATCGCCAGAAGCTCCTTCGCCTCGACGGCAAACTCCATGGGGAGCTCGGCCAGAATTTCCTTGCAGAACCCGTTCACGATCAGCTTCAGCGCCTCCTCTTCGCCGAGTCCGCGCTGGTGGCAGTAGAACATCTGATCCTCGCCGACCTTCGACGTGGTCGCTTCGTGCTCCACTTGTGCCGACGGGTTGCCGATCTCGATGTACGGGAAGGTGTGCGCGCCGCACTGGTCGCCGAGCAGCATCGAGTCGCACTGCGAGAAGTTGCGGGCATTCTCCGCGTTCTTGCCGACTTTCACGAGGCCGCGGTAGCTGTTGTCGGCGTAGTCGGCCGAAATTCCCTTCGAGATGATCGTGCTTTTCGTGTTCTTGCCGATGTGCTGCATCTTCGTGCCCGTGTCGGCCTGCTGGTGTCCTTTGGTGAAGGCCACCGAGTAGAACTCGCCGACCGAGTCGTCGCCGGCCAGAATAACGGACGGGTACTTCTGCGTGACGGCCGACCCGGTTTCGAGCTGCGTCCAGCTGATCTTCGACCGGTCGCCCTTGCAGATGCCGCGCTTCGTAACCAGGTTGTAGACGCCGCCCTCGCCCGTCTCCGGGTCGCCGGGGTACCAGTTCTGGATGGTCGAGTACTTGATCTCGGCGTCCTCATGGGCAATCAGCTCCACGACGGCGGCGTGCAACTGATTCTCCTTGCGCATCGGAGCGGTGCAGCCTTCCAGGTAGCTCACGTAGCTGTCCGGCTCGGCCACGATGAGCGTGCGCTCAAACTGGCCGGTCCCCGCCTCGTTGATGCGGAAGTAGGTGGAGAGCTCCATCGGGCAGTCCACGCCCTCCGGAACGTACACGAAGGAGCCATCCGAGAAGACCGCCGAGTTGAGCGCGGCGTACAGATTGTCGGTGTATGGCACCACCGTGCCCAGGTGCTTGCGGACGATCTCGGGATGCTCGCGGGCCGCCTCGCCGAACGACTTAAAGATGACGCCCTTCTCCTTCAGCTTCTCTTTGAAGGTGGTGGCGACCGAGACGCTGTCCATCACGGCGTCTACGGCCACTCCGGTGAGGGCCTTCTGCTCCTCCAGCGGAATGCCGAGCCGCTCGAACGTTTCGAGGATCTCATCCGGCACTTCGTCGAGGCTCTCGTAGTTGGCCTTCTGGTTGGGCGCCGAGAAGTAGCTGATGTCCTGGAAATCCGGCTCCGGATAGTCCAAATGGGCCCAATCCGGATATTCCCCGGACTCAATGCGCTGCATGAAGTGGCGGAACGCCTTCAACCGCCATTCCAGCAGCCATTCGGGCTCTTCCTTGCGGGAAGAAATGTAGCGGACAACGTCTTCATTGAGACCTTTCGGAGCCTTCTCGGTCTCAATGTCGGTGTACCAGCCATGCTCGTACTCCTCGCTGGCTTTCCCCTTTAGATATTCGGTTTCAGACTGGCTCATGGGTGAGTGCGATCTGTTGCGTGCTCGGAGCGTGCGTAAGGACGGCAGGCAGCGGGAGCGGGAGCGGTCAGAAGGACCAGCCGTTGCATCGGTCCCGCTCGTGCTGTAAACACTCGTTTACGTGGCTGCAAGTGTCAATGCGCGGTTACAACCTGTGGGTGAGAGGCAACGTTCCCGCCACACGAATGTAGGTTACGTCTTCATTGCAAGTTGGAAAGGATCGGGCGCGCGCCCAATCGTCGCGGCGGGCAGGCGCACGCACAGACAGGCGGTACAGGGGCGGGAGAAACCTCCATCCGCCGGCACGAGTACAGCGCACCGAAGCCGTCATTCACCATCAACACGCAGGGTTGGGTGCCATGACCATCTCGATCACCGATCGCGCTCTTGACCAGATCCGAGAGGTTGCTGACGACGAAAGCGTTGATCTGAACGAGAAAATGCTGCGCGTAGCCGTCGTGCCAGGAGGCTGCTCCGGACTCACCTACGATCTCGGGTGGGATACCACCGAGCAAAGCAGCGACACCGTCGAGACGCACGACGGCATCACCGTTGTGCTCGACAAACGCAGTTCGCTCTACCTCGAAGGAACGGAGCTGGATTTCACGGATGGTTTGCAGGGCGACGGCTTTCACTTCATCAACCCGAAGGCCGAGCGCGAGTGTGCCTGCGGCGAATCCTTTGGCCTGTAGGATGGGTGTTAACAATCGTTGACGGTCTACCGCGCGTCCGTCCATCCACCGTCTCGATCCGTTCTGGGACGTGGTTCGCCGGTGGGTCCGCTCTGTACATCCCCGTTCGCTGCTCTCCTCTGTTTTTCGCTCATGAGCGACGACGACCTCCCTGCTTCGTTCTGGTTTGACGCCGAAATTGAGCGCCGCGTCCTGGCTTTGATGCAGTACGGCTTTTGGACCGGAGCGGCGGGGGTGGCATTGGCCGTTCTGGGGGCTGTTGTTCTGTACACGGTCACGGCCTGGGGAACCCTCTTCACGGCCGGTTGTGCAGTCGGGTTCTCGGTGCTCGTGATGCTCTCTGCGCGATTGCTCCGTCTGCACGGACTGCGGGGGGCGACGTGGCAGGAGTGGACGTTCATCGTCCTGAGCGGCGCGGCCATCGTCGGGCTCACGGCCCTGTTGGAGTGGCTCCTCCCGTAGCGCCTGTCTCGCGCAGGCCCCTCCCGCAGCGGTTTCCTCAGGGTACCGGAGCGGGCTCTGAACGCTGCCAGCGAACGCGATCGCCTTCGAGAAGCCCGTACTGATCGGCGAAACCGGCAGGGGTTTCAATGACGTACCGGGCCGGCGCCTCCGACTCGATGCTTTCCGCGGAGAAGGGCGTGGTGTACTTGGCGATGTGCACGATCTGCGAGTCGGAATCCACGAAGAGGATGTCGAGCGCGACCGGCGTGTTCGCCATCCAGAAGCTGCGCGGTTGCTCCTGCGGGAAAGGAAAGAGCATCCCGCTGGTTTCATTCGGAAAGCCGTCTCGTTGCATCATGCCCCGCTGCCGGGCCGAGTCGGTCTCGGCAATTTCGAGATCGATGGTGACGACGCTGTCGCCCTCCTGAATGAACGCCAGCGTGCCCTCTTTGTCGAAGGGAATCGTCACCGTATCGGACGGTGCGGTGGAGGACGGCGAGTCGGTGTCGGAGCCGCATCCGGCGACAAAGAGAAGGGCAGCGAGGCCGACGAGTTTGAGGGCGGCAACGAGCGAGCGCATGGCGGGGAGAGCAGAAGAAGGAAAAACGGGAAGGAAACCCGGCGATCCGGCGGGTCGGTGCTCTGAAGCAGTTGCTCTGAAGCAGTTGCTCTGAAG
>Ga0207797_1001032_pt1 | contig 20741 bp, 17 predicted proteins | sample PRCRCaboRojoPR_6_FD_187275 | JGI IMG/M metagenome (GOLD analysis project Ga0207797, IMG submission 187275) | Marine sediment microbial community from Cabo Rojo, Puerto Rico - PR CR 10% Liquid 1 (SPAdes) | ecosystem: Environmental > Aquatic > Marine > Coastal > Sediment | place: Cabo Rojo, Puerto...
ACGGTATGACCGCTGACTGGGCGGATTTGCCCACGGAACTGCTGCAGAGAGCCTCTTCTGCTATCGTGAATCAGGTGCATGGAATCAACAGGGTGGTTTATGATATCACATCTAAGCCACCCGGGACTATAGAATGGGAATAGCATACTCATGATAATACGACCGGAGTAGATTTATGTGTGGTATTGTAGGCTATATCGGGAATCGCAGAGCAGTTCCAATCCTGCTTGAAGGATTGAACCGGCTGGAATACCGGGGGTACGACTCGGCCGGGCTGGCCTTTTCTCAGAACGGAGAACTCGCTATCCGAAAGCGGGCGGGTAAACTGGCGGAACTGAATAATTCTGTGGCAGATGAAGAGTTCTCCGCAACATATGGCATCGGACATACCCGCTGGGCCACTCATGGTATACCGGACAAACAAAACGCCCATCCCCATCATGATTGTAAGAAACACATTGCGGTTGTGCACAACGGGATTATCGAGAACCATTCCGTACTGCGCAGAATGCTGGAGGAGAAAGGGCACCGATTCTACAGTCAGACTGATACGGAGGTACTGGCTCATTTAATCGAAGAAGAGGGTGGATCTCTGGAAAATGCGGTATCCGGAGCGTTGCGACAAATCATTGGTGCTTATGGAATCGCGGTGGTTTCTCTGAAAGATCCGGATAAAATCGTGGTAGCGCGATCGGGGAGTCCGATTGTGGTCGGAATCGGGGAGGGTGAATACTTCATCAGCTCCGATACGGCGGCACTGGTAAAATATACCCGGGAAGTCTCGTACCTGGAAGACGGACAGATTGCCGTTATCACCAGGAACCAGCCAATCATTTATGAGGATTCGTTGCAGCAGCAGGTAGAGCCGGACAAGCATTATATCCCCTATGATCTCCAGCGCATTGAGAAGGGTGGCTATCCGCATTTCATGTTGAAGGAAATTCATGAGCAGCCGGATACGATCTACGATTCAATGCGGGGACGTTTACTGCCGGATAAGGCGGGTGTGCGCTTAGGCGGAATTGTCGATGTCCTGGATGATATTGAGGCAGCCGATCAGTTGTATCTTACTGCATGTGGCACCAGCTGGCATGCGGCATTAATCGGGGAATATTTGTTGGAAGATCTGGTGCGAATGCCGGTGGAAGTGGAGTATGCCAGTGAATTCCGGTACCGAAACCCCATCCTTTCCCCGAAAAGCGTGGTGATTGCCATAAGTCAGTCCGGTGAGACGGCAGATACGCTCGGTGCATTGCGGTTAGCGAAAGAGCAGGGGGCGATGTGTCTGGGGATCTGTAATGTCGTCGGAAGCAGTATTGCCCGGGAGTCTGCCGCCGGTGTGTATATTCACGCCGGACCGGAAATCGGCGTGGCTTCCACGAAGGCTTTTACGTCCCAGGTGACGGTTCTCACTCTTCTGACAATTCTTTTAGGACGGCGGAACGGTGTGAACAAGGCGAACGGAGCCCGTATGGTGAATGAACTCGGGAAATTGCGGGCGAAGACAACCCGGGTGCTTGAGAACACCGAAGCAATTGAAGCAATTGCGAAGCAGTATAAAGACCGCAGGAATTTTCTGTACCTGGGGCGGGGCTACAATTACCCGGTGGCCCTGGAAGGGGCGCTGAAACTGAAGGAGATTTCCTATATCCATGCAGAAGGATATCCGGCGGCGGAAATGAAACATGGTCCGATTGCGCTGATCGATGAGGAAATGCCTGTGGTCGTGATTGCTCCAAAAGATAAAACGTACGATAAGGTAATCAGCAATATGGAAGAAGTGCGGACGCGCGGCGGGCATATTCTTGCAATAGCGACGGAAGGCGATACTGATATTCAGGCACTGGCGGATCACGTACTCTACATCCCGGAAACAGAGCCGTTTATGATACCGATTTTAGCTACTATCCCGTTGCAGTTACTCGCATATTACATTGCTGTTGAACGCGGATGTGACGTGGATCAGCCCCGGAATCTGGCAAAGAGCGTAACCGTCGAGTAATATCATTGAGAAGTGAAAAATGGATAATATGAAAGCAGTACGTGTATGCATATATAGTGCGGTCGTATTTTTGATACTTCCTGTGATCTGGAGCCCGGGACATGCCCAGCAGGTGGAACGGATACACCGAATGTTCGACCGGGGAGTGGAAGCGTATAATAACCGGAAATATGAGATTGCACTTTCCCATTTTCAGCAGGTACAGGCACAGTCGGGATTTAATCCTATGGCAACGGCGAACCATCTGATGCTCGTCAAGAGTTATCATCAGCTTGGTTTGGAGCGACAGGGAATTGAACTTGGGAAAGAGTTTCTGAAAGCTTACCCCTCCAGTACCTACAGGGATGATATTTACTTTACCATGGCGGAGGCTCATCTCGGACTCACTGAGTATGAAAACAGTGTGCAGTATTATGCTCAGGCCATGTTATCCACCTCGGATAACGCACTGGCTCATACAGCGCTGGATTACCTGTTAAAAATCACAGATACCTATCTCACTATTGACGAGGTACAGGCACTCGTGGACGGAACGCTGGATTCCCGGAAAGTACAGATCTACCGTCTTGCCCTGTTACAGGAGTATATCCAGAATGGTGAAATGAGTCTTGCAAGTACCACTTCCATGGAAATTGAGAATCAGGAATTAATGCCGATCCTGCGTCCGGTGTTCCGGGCTACCAGAAAGGCGATTTCACTGGATATGGATAAGAAGATCACCATTGCGGTGATAGTACCGCTTTCAGGACCCTCTGCAAGTGTTGGGAAGAACATCCTGGAAGGAGTGCGGTTTGCACTGTCCCGGGCGGAGGACTTGCCTCAGGTGAGTATCATCCCGATGGATAATAAGGCAGCTGGCCTTCGATCGGTGGAACAATTCAGCAGAGCGGCTCGTCATCACCGGGTTGTTGCCACGATTGGTCCGGTGTACAGTGAGAACGTCATTTCGTGTGCGGCAATGGCGGGTATGCAGAACTTACCGCTGATTTCCCCGACTGCAACCGCGAACGGATTGGCGGCACTGAATCACTATATTTTTCAATTAAATCCCGATTTTGAAACCAGAGGAAAGGCCACTGCGCAGTATGCATTGGATTCCCTCCGGCTGCAAACTTTTGCAGTGGTGAGTCCGGTGACAGAACAGGGGAAATCGTTAACGGATGCCTTTACTGCTGAGGTTGAAGAACGGGGTGGAGAGGTGATCTCTCAAGTATGGTACAGCCGTGATGACGAGGATCTTGGTGATCAGTTCGAACATTTGCGGAAAGTCGGGTTTAAGATACGAGCGGATCGTCAGGGGCCGGTTGATACAAGTAAAATCGTTTCGGACAGTTTACGTGCCACACTGCCTGACAGCGAATTTGTGGCGCTTTTTCATAAGCGTATGGAGGAGCGTGCGGAGGAAATTGACTCCGCCGCAATCGAACTGCAAGCCTTTGACGGAATGTATTTTCCGGTCAATCACGGGGATATCGATTACATTGCTCCCAATATCGGTTTCTATAACTTCGATACGGAGTTGCTTGGTAATGTAGAGTGGAATGATCCTGAAAAACTCAAACAATGGTCAAGTTATATCGACAGTATGTATATCTTTTCTGACTACTATTTTTCGGAGGAAACATTTGAAGGACGTTCATTTGTGTCTGAATTCCGAAAAGAAATGAATGTCACTCCCACCTCTCTCCATTTATACGGTTTTGAAGCGATGAGTCTGATACTCCGACAGGTGCGTAATGGTGTGAAAACGAGAAGATCTCTGGCAGAAGCGTTCCGGTCCATCCATCAGGTGGACGGGATCGCGCGGAATTATACGCTGGACGGTGCGCGCCAACGGGTCAATCAAACCTTGCAGGTTCTGCAGTATACAAGGCAGGGTTTACAGCGTATTGATACGCTGACAGTGGGGCCCCGGCGGATTCATCCGATGGAAATGTACTTCGCCGAATGATAATACAAAAGAGCGGCCTGCTGGAATGGGGAGTTTTTAAGCGATGGACGGATGATCCCCGGTTAGTGCACGGTTTTTCCACCCGCAACGGCGGGGTTTCCAACGGGAAAATGGCGAGTTTGAATTTAGGACGAACCGCCCCGGATTCTCCGGATAACGTACTGGAGAACCGAAGGAGATTTCTGCGGGCGCTCGGGATAGCTGATGACCGACTTGTCCGTGCAGTGCAGATCCATGGAGACAGGGTTGCAGCAGTACATGAGCCAGGGGTAGTGGAGAATTGCGACGGATTGATAACCCGGGAGCCGGAGCTCTTCCTGGTCATCGGAGTGGCGGACTGCCACGTAGTATTTCTCGCTTCCCGTGATCGCGAGGTGGTGGGAGCTTTGCATGCGGGATGGAGGGGAATTTCGGCCGGCATTGTCGAACAGGGCATTCGGAAAATAACTGAAGTTTTTTCCGTACCGCCCGATGAAATAGAAATTGCGATAAGCCCGGGTATCGGGGTTTGCTGTTATGAAGTGGGTGAGGATGTTTCCAGCCAGTTTTCGAGAGAGGGGGTAGAGCAGCGGGATGGCCGTGTATTTTTGAATCTCAGAAAGAGTATTTGTCGTCGTGCCCGCGCTGCAGGGATCCCGGAAGACAGGATAATGCTGTCCGACCAGTGCACCAGCTGTGCTGAAGAACACTGGTATTCTTATCGCCGGGATAATGGGGACACAGGGCGCATGTGGGGGATCATCGGGCGAAAAATCCGAGAGACCGGTTGATGGAGATCCTGCAGGCAATCATACTCGGGATTGTTCAGGGATTAACTGAATTTCTGCCTATCAGCAGCTCTGGTCATCTTGTGCTGGCGCAGAAAATTCTGGGATTCCGGGAATCCGGACTGATCTTTGAAGTGTTTGTCCATTTTGGTACTGTGCTCAGTGTGATTGCAGTATTTTACAGAGATATTTTGCGAATTCTCTACGCCCTTGCTTCCGGGATATTGCATCCGGGGCGATGGAAAACACTCTGGGTGGACGATGTTGATTTTCGGATGAGTGGATTGATCCTGGTGGGGATTCTTCCGGCCGGTTTCTTCGGATTATTGCTGGAGAGCCAGGTGAGCAGGGCATTTCAGAGTTCACTACTGGTGGGGGTAATGCTTATCGTTACCGGTTTTATTCTCTGGAGCAGCCACTATGCCCGGCAGCACACAGAACGAATCACCATGTGGCAGAGTCTGTTGGTCGGCCTGGCCCAGGCGTTGGCAATCATTCCCGGGATTTCCCGGAGTGGAACTACGATCACAGCAGGGCTCTGGTTAAAAATTAAGCCCGAGATAGCGGCCAAGTTCTCATTCTTTCTGGCCATACCGGTCATTTTGGGGGCGAGTGTGATGAAATTCGGAGCGATATTAGGCGGCACGATCAGCCGTACACAAATCTGGGGAGTGGTCTCAGGAACAGCGGCCGCTTTTATTTCCGGATTAATAGCGATAATTTTTCTGTTGAGGGTGCTCCGACAGGGAAAGTTCAGCTGGTTTGCACTCTATTGTATAGGTATCGGTGTACTCACCGTACTGTTGCACTTCGGTTGAGGGAAGAAAAACGGAACACAATCGATGGCCCGGAAATCACCGGTTCAAAAGTTTTTACATTTTGTTGATGAAGTTCGGGAAGATCCTGCTCCGGCATATTTTCTCCACGGGGAAGAATCGTATCTCCAGGACCTGTTTCTTGATACAGTATATCAACTATATCGGGAGCGTTACGGTTCTCAATGGGGCAAATACATTTATCATGCCAGTGAAGTCGAAGGAGAGACTATCCTGGGGCAGTTAGTGGGAGAATCGCTGTTTAGTGATCCCAAAGTGGTGGTGGTGAAAGAGGTGGATAGTCTGGATCAGAGTGGTAAACAGGCGCTGACCGACTATCTGGAACATCCCGGAAATGATATAGTGCTGGTGTTGCATCAGGATTCTCCCCGGGTGAAGGGGAAGTTTGCCCGCCGTTTGAAAGATCTGGCGGAACCGGTTGAGGTCAGGATTCCATGGATGCGGGAAATGAATCAATGGGTCAGCTATTTTCTGGATCAACGCGATATCGAAGCCAGCAGTGAAGTACAGGCCAGATTGGTTGATATGGCGGGGGATTCTCTCCAGCAACTGGTCAGTGAAATTCATAAACTCGAATTATCTCTGCCCGATGATAACCGGAAAATTACTGAAGATATCCTGCAGGAGTATATTGGTGAATCCCGGACACATTCGGTGTTCGAGCTCACGGACGTGTTAGGGAAGAAATCGCTTGAAACCGTTCTGAAATACCTGTACTCATTGCTTGAAGAGGGAGAGAACGTTAGCTATATTGTACGATTAACTGCGGATTTTTACGCAAATTTGTGGGCGGTAAAAGCCATGGTATCGAAGGGATTTGATCAGCGACAAATTAATCGGGAAGTATTTCACGGCAGGAATCTCGCGTGGAAATACCGGAAATTGCTCGACCGGTTCTCGGACAGCGAGATCAGGCAAGCATTCCCGCTTCTTGAGGAAGCGGATTACTTATCGAAAACGGCGAGTGCCCTCGATGCCAGGAATTATCTCACCGGGGTATACTATGAGCTGTTAACAGCTCGTGAGGAGTCAATTCATGGCTGATTTTATGGAAAAGTATTCGGATGAGGAACTCATCGCCCGATTCCAGGAAGGTGACGAATATGCCTTTGAAGAAATTGTCAACCGGTTCAAGGATCGTCTGAAAAATTTTGTATACCGTTATCTTTCCAATGAAGAGGCTGCGGAAGATGTGGTACAGGAGACCTTCCTCCGGGTCTATCAGAAAAAGCATATGTACCGGAACATTGCGAAGTTTTCCACGTGGATATACACGATAGCCGGAAACCTGGCTAAAACTGAGCTCCGCAAACGGAAACGGCGGAAGATGTATTCGCTAAGCAATCTGGGGTTGGAAGATAAGGATTATGAAATACCTTCGGAGGATTTTCCACCTGAAGGGGCAGTTGAAGGCGAATACACTGAGCAGGAGATTCAGGCAGCTATCGATGAATTACCGGAAAAATTCAAGACCGTAATAATTTTGCGAGATATCCAGGAACTTAGCTACGAAGAAATAAGTAATATAGTCAACGTTCCGGTTGGGACAGTAAAATCACGGATAAACCGAGCACGATTGAAGTTACAGGAAAAACTCCGACATCTCAGACAATCACGCATAGAGCGTGAATAACTTTGTGAGCCATCACAAGGCATGGATATTATTCGACCAAGAGTAAACGTCGCTAATACAAGGAGGTCAGCTATCGAATGGATTGTTACGAATTCAAGTCACAACTCTCGGAATTTTGTGAAGATGAGCTATCGGTACCAGCCCGGAAGCGGTTTATTCTTCACCGGGATGAATGCCCGGAATGTGCTGATTTACTGACGGAGTTTCAGTCTGCCCTGAGAGCGATTCATTCGCTTCCGCGACTATCGACCGCCGACGATTTTAATCAGCGGTTACGGGAACGAATTGATCAGGAAGTATCGGTGACTTTTTGGCAGCGGCTACAAAATTTTATCTCGGGCAGTGCCCTTCCTCGCTATGTTGTGGCTACGGCATTTGTATTGGTTGGGCTCATGGTCGGGATGCGTTATCTGGGATTGGAGGGACCAGCTCCACAGTCGGTGCAACCTCCGGTGGAGTCACCTGAACTCAATGTGCAGCAACCAATGAATCAACAAGAGTTGCTTGATCAGGTCAGTACAATGACCGCCGATTCTCTTGACACGAATCAGGTGCTTCAACCCAGAAATCCGCGATCATATGAAGCACAAATTCAGTATGTAAAGAGCAGGCAATAAACTCCCTGGTGCTTTTCCGTCTTCGTAACAGCTAGCCTTTTCCCGTTGATTTTCGAAGATGGTGGGGTTAACATCCCGGGCTAACCAAAATAATACACCCAGTCCGTCCATGGATTCCGCAAACCAAATCAAAGTATATCTGATTCTTGCAATTGTGTTTGGAGTCCTTGCGGTCGGGGTTTTTTTATATCCCGGCGTACCATCCACACCGTTCGGATGGCTTATTAAAGCAGTCATGATTATTGCGTTTGGCGTATACCTCTACCTGTTACTGCAGGATCTGCAACTCAATGCAATGACGACTGCTGAGATGACTCCCGAGGAGCCGTCAGTGGAACAAACGGGAACGGAATCTTCCGGGGCCCGGGGGCAACATCAGATGGAACTGGATTTTACCAGATTTCCCGGGGCCGGGGATATCATATCCAATTTAAATGCCGTTCAGGCATATCGAACCTTCCAGGAGCGACTGCTGGCGATTATTCAGGAGACATTGGTAAGCCATGCGGTGATGATGTACATCGCGGACGTCTCATCCGATTCCTGTAAACTGCAGAACAGCAGGCATCCCGAGAACACCCCCCTTCAATCGACTGTGCCTCTGGGCGATGGATTCCTGAGCGAAATTCTCAGAACGGATGCACCAGTTTCGCTGAGTCCTGAAGGTCATGATGATGCTCTGGACATAGAGTATTATCGGGGGGCGGCGCCCACTATCCGGTCCTTTCTAGGGGTGCCGATTCGGTATCAGGGGAATCCAATTGGAATACTGGCGGTTGATGATACGGTGAATGAGAGCTATGGAGAACAGGATGTTGCTTTACTGCAGCGGTACGCAGAAGTGATCTCTTCTGCAATGGTTCAGTTCGATGCTCTGGATCAACTCACAGATCAACGTGACTTCTATGCGCAACTCTGTCAGCTGAATTCGGAGATCAATCTGACGGGCAGCCCCGAGGAACTCTTCCGTCAGATTGTTCAGGTGGGGACCCAGTTGTTTAAGTATGATATGCTTGCACTCATTCTCCTTCAGGAACAGGAATCCAGACAAGCTGAACTTGCGATTATTGAAGGCGAAACCGGCTCACTGAAGCCTGGTTACCGGTTTGAGTTACAGGATTCGGTTCTCTCGGATGTGATCCGGAAAGGTGAGCCGTATACGGCAGATCATTTAACGGAGAAGCAAACAGCTGACGATATCACCCGGGATCTCCCCTTGCCAGTCGATCAGATGGAATCCCTGATCGTCGCTCCGATCCGCAATGATTCGCAGACATATGGTACATTACTTCTCGGGTATACGGAATCCGGGAAGCTGCAGCAAAAAGATGAACAGGTACTCATGATTTTGGGAGCGGTTATTGGATCTGCGCTCAATAAGTTTTATCATTACCGTTATATGAAGCATATAGCGACCCGGGACGGATTAACGAATATCTTGAACTACCGGGCGTTTATGGAACGATTGGAGGAAGAAATCCAGAGGGGAAAGCGTTACGAATCACCGTTTACACTGTTGTTCGGCGATCTTGATGAGTTTAAACGAATTAACGATGAGCACGGGCATCAGTACGGGGATCGGATGCTGCAGGAGGTTGCCCGTCTTATCACGGCAAATGTACGCAGTGTTGATATCGTGGCGAGGTATGGGGGGGAGGAGTTTGCTGTCATTGTACTGCATGCTTCCCTGGATGATGCCTTTAAAACCGCCAATCGTATCAGAGAGACAATAAAGAACCATCGGTTCGAGATTGACGGTGTTCGGGAACGGATTACTATCAGTATTGGCATGGCGGAATATCCGGGACATGCTGAGGACGTTGACGCGTTGATTTCCAGGGCTGACGAGGCAATGTACCGGGTGAAACAAGTTGGTGGGAATGCCGTAAAAAGTTACAAAAAAGATCAGGAAACAAAGGAGGTATAATGGCGAAAAGATCTCGGAGTTTTGCAGAGAAAGTAGCTGCCGCTTCGGAAGAGAAGGGCAGACATTGTCCGGAATGCGGAGAGCTGTATCAATATGTCCAGTATGTGAGTTCAGCTGAAAACACAAATTCCGCTGGCTGGAAGTTCAATCAGCGGATGATCCCGGTATGTAAATGTAATGAATCGGAAGTGATGGGATAATTGCCGGTGATCCAATCATTCAGGCGAGGGCTGTGGTCGGACGAACCCAGCCCTCGTTTTATATCTGTGCGACACAATCTATCGGGTGTGGTACTTCTGATACTGGGTGTTGCGCTGCTGGCAGGCTGCAGTAGCTGGAAACCGCTTTCAGAATCCCGCACTCCATCTCAGGCAGAAAGTGATACTGCTAAAGCGGTTGAAAAACCCAGGCAGTACGATACCCGGGCCATTCAGCATTATATGGAGGGGGTGAACGCGGAGTTGCAGGGGAATTACGCTATGGCCGTACTGGAATACAGAGAAGCGCTCCGATTTGATTCCACATCTGCCACGATTTATTCGGAGCTTGCCCGTGCATATATTCGGTTACAAAAATATCACCGGGCGGAGGGAGTGCTTGAGCGCGGATTAAAACAGACTGACGATTCCACAGACCTGCTCCCGATTCTGGGGCAAGTGTATTCGGCATTGGATAAGCTGGATCAGGCAAAAAACGTATATAACCGGTTGTTATCGATCACTGATGACACCCAGGTCCGTTTTGAAGCACTCACACACCTGGCGGAAATCAACGCACAACAGAAGAGCTATCCGGAAGTCGCCAGGATTTATGAAAAGATCTACAACCACGATCCGGACCGGGTACAGTATTTACTCAAAGCAAGAGAAATTTACCGCCGTCTTGGGAAGTATGATGCTGCGAAGCGGGTGGTGCAGACATTGCGTTCTGATTATCCGACCCGGGAGAGGTATCAGGTGGAGATGGCTCAGCTCTACGCCGAAACGGGGAATCCCGATTCGGCAATCTCCATACTCAAACCATTGCAACAGTCGAATGGCAGCAGGGAAGTCTCTCTGCTATTAGGGGAGTTATATTTCAAGGTTGGAAAGATGGATTCGGCTTATACTGTTCTCACAGAGGTGAGCAGGACGGATACATCGGATGTCCGGTTATTGTATTATCTTGGCGGGACGACGTTAAATCTGGGTGAGGAGGCAATGGAGGAACAGGATACGGTGCAGGCTCAGCGATATTTTGATGAAGCCGAGCAGTACTACAGGAGCCTTATCGAGGCGAATAATACCCTGATGGGAGGGTATTACGGACTGGGTATCGTGTTGCGGAACCAGGAGGATTACACAGGTGCCGTACAGGCGTTTTCAGAAGGTATGGAGCAATTCCCGAAGGAGCACCAGCTGCCTGAGCAGTTGGGAATTACTTACTATTTTATGGAGCAATACGACTCGTCCCGGGTTTACCTGAACAAGGCCCTTTCTCTGGATAGTACGCTGGTGCGACCGAAACATTTCCTGGCATTTACCTACGACCAGCTGGGCAAGCTGGACTCTGCGGAGGTAATGTACAGACGTCTGTTGGAAGCATCCCCGAATGAGCCATTATATCTGAATAACCTTGCGTATTTGTATGCGATACAGGGGAAACGACTTCAGAAGGCCCTGACCATGGTCAATGCGGCCTTACAGGAAGTGCCGGATAACGGATCTTACCTGGATACAAAGGGTTGGGTACTCTATCAAATGGGCAAATACAAAAAGGCCCGAAAGTACCTGGAGCAGGCTTTGGAACTGTCCGGTGCCAACGCCGAGGTTCTGGAACATCTGGGGGATGTATACACAAAACTCGGCCAGGAGCCAAAAGCCGAGTCATTTTATAACCGGGCACTGGAACTCGATCCGGAAAACAAACAAATCCGGCAGAAACTGCAGTGATTTCCATGCGAGGGGGGCTTATTGGTGCATTCCTCATATCTTCTGCTGTTCTGGTTACCGGTTGTACCGGACATTTCCAGCGGGATTTCGGAACCACTCCTCCAGCACCCGGGAGGATTGGGGAACATATCCGGGGGGAATTATCATCCATCAGGCAGTTTACCGGAGAAGCGACCCTGACCATCGATTCACCGGAACAATCGGGTCGGGTCGGCAGTCGCATTGCCATAAAACCGGAGGAACAAGCAGAGATTACTCTGCAGTCGCCGTTCGGTGGGGTGGTTGGACGCATGACCCTATCTCCCGAACTGTTTATGCTGTATAACCGGACAGGGAATCTGGAATATGTTGGATCGCCTGAGCGGCCCGGACTTCCCGGCTTCCCGGATCTTTCCGGAGAAGAAGATCATCTCTTACAGATCCTGATGGGCCTGGTATCTCCGCCTGATTCCAGAGAATTGAAAATGAATACTCCAGCTGAATCAGGACAGTATATTTTCACCAATCACAAGAATGGACGAACAGCAAAGTACCGGATAGATCCCCGAATCGGAAGGGTTACGCAGTATACAGTTGGGACGGCGTCTGCCAGTGATTCTCTTGTGGTTACATTTTCGCATTTCACCAGGGTAGACGGGATCCATTTTCCGAAATCGATCCAGGTCATACAACCGCTCCAAAAGCGGATGTTTAGTATATTCTACCATGAAATTCAAATACAGCGACAAGAACGGAGCCATGTCATCCAATTCTGACAAGCAGACAGATGTTTCTGTGGTCATCCCCGCCTACAATGAGGTGGAATCTTTACCGCATTTATTGGATCAGGTGTTTGAAGTTCTGCACGATCACTATCCGGAATCCCATGAGGTTTGGATTATTGACGACGGAAGTACTGACGGAAGTTCCCGGAAGATGCAAACATTGGTTACACGCTATTCCCGGCTGCATTATTTACGGTTTCGCCGGAATTACGGCAAGGCTGCTGCGCTGATGGAAGGGTTCAGGCGGACATCCGGACGGTATGTCGTCACTATGGATGCTGATTTACAGGATGATCCAAATGAGATCCCTGGCCTGGTGCAGATGTTGACTGAGGGAGCGGATCTGGTTTCCGGATGGAAACAAAACCGACAAGACCCGATCACAAAAACCATTCCTTCCAAATTATTCAATGCGGTAACCCGGTGGTTTACCGGTATTCAGATTCACGATTTCAATTGCGGATTAAAAGCCTACCGGTCTGAGGTTACGGACAGCGTTTCAATCCAGGGGGAAATGCATCGCTATATTCCGGTCCTTGCCCATTTCATGGGATTTCGTGTGACTGAGAAGCCGGTGCGACATCACGCGCGTCAGTATGGGGAAACCAAATACGGGGCCGGCCGGTTCTTCAAAGGGTTTTTTGATTTTATCACAGTGTTGTTTCTCAGTCGCTACACCAGGCGGCCGATGCATTTTTTTGGCATGGTTGGTTTTGTTATGACACTGGTTGGTTTGATAATTAATGTATATCTGGCAATTTACTGGTTCCAGGGTGGTACCTTAAGTGACCGCCCCCTCCTCTTGCTGGGGGTACTGTTGATGATGATCGGTGTCCAGTTTTTCTCCATCGGCTTGCTTGGTGAGATGATGGTGTACGGGCGGGGCAACGAGGGACCACCGGCCATTCGTGAAGTACTCCATTCTCCGGAGGAGCAATAATTCACTCCACTACCCCGATGTCAGTATGCGATTATATTATCGTCGGGCCGGCGCCGCCATATCGGGGTGGAATTTCCAATCATACCACTGAACTGGCAACGGTATTGAAATCTGAGGGCCCGACAGAAGTGGTGACTTTTCGTCTTATGTACCCCGGTCCGCTCTTCCCCGGTCGTACGCAGTATCTTCCCTCACAGCCCATGCTGAACTTTCCGGTTCGGAGATTGCTCTCCTCAGTGGATCCGGTCTCCTGGTGGAAAACAGCGGAATACCTGTGCACCTTATCTCCCCAGGGAGTGATATTTCAATGGTGGCATCCGTTTTTTGCGCCGGCGTACGCTACTATTGCCAACCGTTTGCGTCGCATGGGGATACCGGTTGTGTATCTCTGCCATAACGTGGAGCCTCACGAATCGACAGTTTTAGACCGTCTCCTGCTGGAATTTGCGTACAATCCGGTATCCAGATTCGTGACTCAGTCACAAAGGGAGCGATCCAGATTGCTGGCGTATAAACCGCGTGCCCGGATTTCGGTAAACATCCATCCGGAATACCCGCAATTTCCGGATCCCCCGGAGGACCTCTCTGATCCCGTCCGATTACCGACAACAGAGTTAACGCTCCTGTTTTTCGGATTGGTGCGGGAATACAAGGGGTTGCAATATTTGCTCGAAGCCATGCCAGCGATTCTAAGAGAAATCGATGCACATCTGGTTATCGCTGGTGAATTCTATGAAAACCCGGAATATTACCAATCCCTCATTCAGCGACTGGGAATTGAGGAGCACGTTACCGTTGTCAACGAATATATTCCGGATACAGAGGTGGGATGGTATTTCAAACACAGTGATTTGGTCGTGTTACCCTATATATCCGCAACCCAGAGCGGTATCATTCCGCTGGCGTATCATTTCAGAACACCGGTCGTAGCCACTGATGTCGGCGGGCTTTCTGATGTAATTCGGCAGGGGAAAACCGGATATCTCATTCCGCCGCAGGATCATGAGGCAGTGGCGTCCGCGGTGAAGCAATTTCATCATGATCGTCAGGCGATAGATTTCACAGATGCAATCGAAGAAATTCTGCCTATGTTCTCCTGGGAGCGGCTTCGGTCAACGGTCCTCGATCTTCTGGCGGAGCCGGTTTGATCCTTGCCAGAACCGGGATGAACACCTATCTTTCATTCTGAAAATAAGGCGGAGGGTTGATGCACAAACTGAACACCTATTTTGACAATTTGACTCGCTGGAAACAGCACGGACTTGCATTCCTGATCATCTTGATTCTCATGGGGGTCTATTTTTCACCCATGGTTTTTCAAAATGAGGCACCTGAAGCCGAGGACAGTATTGCCTGGGTTGGTGCCTCCGAAGCCGTGCGGAACTATAATGCCACTCATGACGATATTGCCTTGTGGGCCCCGAATTTGTTCAGCGGAATGCCTGCGGCAAATATCTCGGTGCCCGTACCGGTGTATTCAGTTGATGACTTATTAAAAAGTCTCGGCATCTCCTGGGAGTTCCTGTTCTTTGTGCTGGGCGGATTTTTCTTCTATATCATGCTCCGTTTATTCGGTTTATCCTGGTTACCGGCCATCACCGGAGCTATCATTTTTATTTTAATACCGCACCATCTCAGTTTGATTAATGCCGGACATAACACCAAAATACGGGCTATTATGCTCGCACCGATTGTCGGGACGGCATTTCTCTACTTCGTCAACAAAACTACAGTGTATTCCGTCGGGTTTTTAGTACTGGCTCTGGCGCTGCAAACCCGGACAAATCACTACCAGATCGTGTATTATACCGGATTTTTTCTGTTGTTTCTGGGTATTCCCTACCTGGTACAATACATACGGAACCAGGCATACGGGCGGATGTTTTCTCAACTCGGTTTGCTGCTGGTGGCTATCCTTCTTGCCGCTGTTGTCGCCGCTCCACGGATGGTATTAACCCAGCAATACCTGCCCTATAGCATCCGTGGCGGGGGAGCGGATACCGAACATACTACGGCTACCGGTGGGCTGGAAATGGACTATGCCACCCGGTGGTCCTTTCCACCAGAGGAGATCGTGACCTTCGTCATTCCGGATTTTTTTGGCGGCAGCAGCCGGTACCATTACACAGGTGATGCCGCTCCGCAATTACAGGGACGTAACATTCCGGGGTACTGGGGCCGAATGCCGTTTACTTCCAGTGTACAGTATCTGGGAGCACTGAGTGTGTTCCTGGCATTAATCGGTATTGTGGGCTCCTGGCGACGGTCGATGGTGAAAAGCATGGTGGCAATGACAATCCTTGCGCTGTTAATTGCATTCGGAAAATATTTTCCTCTGGTTTTCGATTTCTTTTTCGCTGCATTGCCGTTGTTCGATAAATTTCGCGTTCCCTCAATGATCCTGTATCTCCTGCGTTTAAGTATTCCCATCCTTGCCGCTTTTGGGTTGGAGAGACTTCTCCGTATGGAATCTGAAGAATGGAAACGGGGAGTGAAATGGGTTGGAGGTGTGGCCGGTCTCTTCCTGATATTATCGCTGATTCCGTTGCTGTTTGGAGGCAGTTTCTCGCTGACGGGACCAAACGAGGCGTCTCAGTATCAGGAACGGGTACTGCAGCTCATCAGGAATGCCCGGCTTGAACTCATGCAGGGTGATGCTCTGGGATTGCTTCTGTTTACGATCATTGCGACCGGAGTCACTTTTGCCTATGCCAGGCGATATCTGTCAAAGAGCGCGTTTGCACTGATACTGATTGGTATAATCCTGATCGATATGTATATGATCAGTCACCGGTATATTCGTGAATGGAATCCCCAACCACCGTTAAAACAGCAGGTTACAGAAACGCGGATTGACCGGCACCTGCTGCAGGATGAATCTCTGTTCCGGATTTTCCCGGTTGGGCAGGGATTATTCGGGGGCAATCGCTGGGCGTATTTTCACCAGTCTATCGGCGGTTATCATGCAGCCAAGATGCAGATCTATCAGAAAATGATTGAGGAAAATCTGTATAACGGCTGGGAGTCGGATAATCCGATCAACTGGAATATAGTTCGGATGTTGAATGTGAAGTACCTTATCGCAAACAATATCATACGCAGCGATTTTGTGGAGGCCATCGGACAGGATCCCGACCGGAACTGGGTTCTGCATCGTATGAAGAATCCGCCACCCCGTGCCTGGATGGTCTATTCTGTCCGGGAAATCCCAGATATCTCACAGCAGCGCTCCGTTTTGAATAACCGGTCATTCCGCCCCATGGAAGAAGCGCTTGCGGAGAGTGATTTGCTTCCTGATCAGCCAGATACCTCCGGAATCAACCATACAGTTGAAGTTACCCACTTCGATGCGAATACGATCGAACTGGACATCGAAACCGACCGCAAGGGATTATTGGTGGTCAGTGAGAATTACCTGCCCATATGGTGGAGGGCTACGCTGGACGGTGAACCGATACCCATCCATCGGGTGAACACTTTTCAGCGGGGGATCGTTGTGCCCTCAGGGCCACATCAGGTACGTATGCACATCGAAGCACCATTGTTCAAAGCAAGTATTGATTTTGCCAATATCACAGTATGGGTTATCCATATCATTGTACTGGGACTGCTGCTGACCCAGCTGCCCGTACCGGCGATCAGAAAAGTGATGCCATTCACGGATAATGGATAAAGCCGATAAACGGGTACTCGTTCTCTCCTATTACTTTCCTCCTGCCGGCGGTCCCGGAGTCCAACGAGTGCTGAAATTTGTGAAATATCTTCCGTTATATGGATGGAATCCGGTGGTCGTCACGGTGGCGGGAGGGGATTTCCCGGCCAGAGATGACTCTATGTTGGACGAGATACCGGGGAACATCCCTGTCTACCGGATACCTGCTGTTGAACCGTACTCTCTGTACCGAAAGTTTACAGGAAAGGAGAGGGACCAGACTATACCTGTGGGGGTACTAGCAAAAGAAAACGGCGGTAACATTACAGAGCAAATTGCCAGATGGATTCGGGCGAATCTGTTCGTTCCCGATGCCAGAGTTGGTTGGACTATTCCGGTTGTACGTCAGTGTCGTTACCTGATCCGCCGCTACAATATTCAACTCATGTTCAGCAGTTCACCGCCCCATTCACTCCAACTGTCCGCACTGCGGCTCACCAGATCTCTGGGAATACCATGGATTGCCGATTTCCGTGATCCATGGACGGACATCTACTATTATCAGCAGTTGAACCGAAGTATTGTAAGCCGGAAAGTGGATGCGTATTTCGAAGGCCAGGTACTCCGAGATGCAGCCAGGATAACGACGGTGAGCCCGTCTCTGGCACGGGGATTTGGCGGGGTTCTGTCCGAAGATAAAGTTCATGTCATTTACAACGGGTTCGATCGGGAGGATTTTCCGCAAGAGTCACAAACTCAGCCGGATAAGTTCCGGATTTCGTACGTGGGGAATTTTAAGAGCAATCAGAACATCAGTTCGCTCTGGCAATCACTGGAGGAAATACTGCTCGAAAACGAGGATTTCAGCAGGGATTTCCAATTACGCCTGACAGGCAATACCCATCCGGACATCCGGCAATCCCTGGGGAAGTATTCACTGCTTGAGCACACTCAAATTGAAAGTTACGTTCCTCACACCGAAGCGGTGAACCGCATGATGGCTTCGGCTGTATTACTGTTCATTATACCGCAGGCGCCGGATAACCGGGGTATCTTAACCGGAAAACTGTTCGATTACCTGGCGTCGGGGCGTCCTTTCCTGGCGGTGGGTCCACCGGATGGAGATGCGGCGAAGATTCTTCGTGATGTGAAGGCCGGGGAAATGATTGCCCCGGAATCGAAGGAGGAAATCAGGGACAGAATTCTGTATCTTTATCATCTCTGGAAAGACAAGAATTCCCGGGAAGCCGCTCCGAAGAAAGCGCTGGTATCACAATTCGAACGGAAGAAGCTGACGGGACAACTCGCTGATTCATTTGACCGACTTATCACAGACAATGTCTGACCAATCCATTAACCTGAATGATTTTTCAGAAGATCCGGATCACTTCGGAAGAATCGAACTGTTGCTGACGGTGAAGAGTTTTGATCTGGAAGCGATTCGAAAGCGGTATCTGCAATCACGGCAACGGAATAAGACCGGAAGTGTGGAGCGCCGCGATCCCGCCATTGGGGGGATTGTCCACTGTGTAATTGAAGACGGCAGGCTCACGAAATCGAATGTACTGAGTTGGGTGACGGAAGCGCGGGGGATTGATTGCAGGCCGGATCGGCTGGTCTTTTCATCCGAAAACAGGATCTATCTCTTTTCCGGTAACAGTTCCACTCCACAAGAATTTCATAATGACTGGTTCTCATATATTCATACGGTCAGGTGGAACCGGACTGAAGACCGGTTTCTGGTGACCTCATCGGGAGTGGATACGATTATGGAGGTTTCAGCGGAAAACGGGGAGCTGCTGTGGGAGTGGCTGGCCTGGGAACATGGTTTAAATGAGGGAGAGAACCCGGAAACCGGTGAAGCGCATATTCTGACCCGGTCACCCGCCGAAGCAGAAAAGTACCGGGCGCAGGGAAAGAACGTCCGTCTGGTAACCGATCCGGCGGCAGATCCGTTACCGACTGCATTACGGGCTGCATTTATAAATTCCGCCGAGTATACAGAGAATGGGGATGTTGTCGTCACCCTTTTCCATGACGGTGAAGTTGCGCTGCTGGACCCGCGGAATGGAACGCTCCGTACAATAATCGACGGATTGACAAAGCCTCATGGAGGAATTCCATTCGGAGAAGGCTATTTGGTCACTGATACTGCAGGAGGACGGGTAGTTATCCAGCGGAATGGCCGGATGTTCAGCTACAGTTTTTCGGATCTGCCGGGAAAACACGAGGCCGTGGGAGATCTGGAGTGGCTGCAGACCAGTCATTATCGGGATTCCATTGTGCTCACCATTGATTCCAATCGTACCTCTTTTATAGCATTCGACCCGGAAGCGGAGCGCCGGATGGTTGTACCGTTCGATCCGAACTGGGCCGTCCAGGATTTCGTTTTTGCCTCCGGAATCGATGGTGATGTACTCCGTTCCGTTGAATCATGGAATCCCGAAGAGGGGTATTGAATGACCATTGAACCCAACTGCAACTCAATGCTGAAGAAAACGATAGCAGCAACACATTCCGACCTGAAGAATCCGGAAATACTCTACGGAAAAAATCAGAACTGAGCAGAGTCAGAGGACAGTATACGATGAAGAGATTACCTTTTAATACGGTTTTGGCCCTATCGCCACATACTGATGATATTGAATTCGGATGCGGTGGTGCAATCGCCCGGCTTCTGGAGGACGGTGCGGAGATCCACACTGCGGTGTTTTCTTTATGTGAGGAGTCGGTACCGCATGGATATCCTGATGATGTGTTGCTCCATGAAATGCATGCTGCTGCGGATGTATTGGAAATACCCGCAGAGAACAGGCATGTCTATCACTATCCTGTCAGACGATTTCCCTCATATCGACAGGAGATTCTGGAAAACCTGGTGCAGCTCAAAGAGGATATTCAGCCCGATCTGGTGCTGACACCATCAACACATGATGTTCATCAGGATCACGAAACCGTTACCGACGAGGCGCTCAGGGCGTTTCGGTTCGGAACTCTCCTCGGATATGAACTTCCCTGGAATAATCTTTCCTTTCCAAATCAAGCGGTGATTGAATTGCAGCAGGCGCATCTCGATCTGAAAGTCAAGGCACTCACCTGTTATGAATCACAGTCATTCCGGCCGTATGGAGATCCTGAATTGTTTACCGATAATGCAGTGGTACGGGGAATCCAGAACCGGCAGGAGCTGGTGGAAGTGTTTGAAGTGATTAAACTGTTTTTGTGAACTTTCTTGTGCTGATCGATTTTATTCATGATCAAACTTGATATCGAGGAACGATACGAGCCACTCCGTTCGAAATTCGAGTACGTCCTCGCCGTTTTTCATTCTGTCTATGAAGTCCCGGATGAGATATCTGTGTTCTACGGGAACTCGGATACGGGAGCCGATATTCGGATTCGGCCGGGAGAAAATGTTACGGAGTTTTACAGTAGTGAACAGGCAGTTCCCCGGGAGATCCGGTGGATCTCCTGGGAGGGCAATACTTTACCCATTTTGTTTCACACCGAAGCCCCGACGACAATAGTTGGTGATGAAGTCCCTGTATCCATATGGTGTGATCTGCTTTCGTCAGCATTTTTCTTTCTCGCATGCTGGCAGGAACAGTATGATGATAGCGTTGACCGTTTCGGAAGATTCCCCGCGGAGGCCAGTTTGTTATACCAGAATGATTTAATGCGGATACCTGTGGTAAATTATTATTTCGATATGTTTATAGAA
>Ga0207797_1001033_pt1 | contig 20724 bp, 17 predicted proteins | sample PRCRCaboRojoPR_6_FD_187275 | JGI IMG/M metagenome (GOLD analysis project Ga0207797, IMG submission 187275) | Marine sediment microbial community from Cabo Rojo, Puerto Rico - PR CR 10% Liquid 1 (SPAdes) | ecosystem: Environmental > Aquatic > Marine > Coastal > Sediment | place: Cabo Rojo, Puerto...
TACCCCGCTTGTATCGACGGCGCATTTGTTTGTCATGGACAGCTCTCCTCAGAACTGATATCGTCAAGCATATGATTATAGCACGAGTTATCATAATGAGAAATTCAGATCGATCGAAGAAATGTGGGTCAGATTGGCAACTCGACTTGCGTGATTGAGGGCGATAGCACTTGAATGTGGCATCAAACCCCTGTATGATACAGTATGGTTGGTGGTTCTCATGATTTCGGTGTCTTCTACGTGTTGAGATGATGCAGATGAACTCAGAGGAGGATGTGGGTATGGAATATGGAAAGGTTCTGAAGCGAGCCTGGCACATCACCTGGCGCCACAAGGTACTGTGGATATTTGGCGTGGCTGCCGTGCTTTTCGGTGCCGGCAATCGGCGGGGTGGCGGTGGGGGTGGCGGTTGGCGTACCCCCCTGTACGACGGCGGTGTCCACCTGGCCATAGCCTACGGCCGCGATGGTGTGGTCAGCGATCAATCCGCTGGGGACACTGAGTTCGAACGTACCATCGCCAGCGACAAGAACCGAGCCGAGTTCCTTTCCCGCACTCATATCCCGCAGGGTCACCCAATAGCCCGGCTCACCTCGCCCGGTAATGAGGGTGTCCCCCTCCATGAGCGGCGTGTCCAATTCCAGAAAGTCCGGCAACGGTGTGGGAGTGTTGGTAGGCGTGGGGGTGTTGGTGGGAGTCGGTGTATTCGTCGGCGTCGGTGTGGGGGTGGGGGTGGGCGTCGGTGTCGGCGACGGGCCCTCCGTGGGCGGCGGAGCGAGGGTGGGAGGTAGCGCTCCGCCATGAGAGGCGCCGGTTGCGCCGAATCCCTCGTTGATCATCTCGGCCTGGCCGAGCAGTCGAACCTGTGAAGCGATGGGTCTCAGTAGCGGGGTGATGATAGGGACGTTGTGCACCACGCGCACCGTTACCCGCTGACCTGGTCCACCGGCGTCATCCTCTCCGTCTGGTCCCAAGACACGGATAATCAGAGCTCCCGGGTCGCTGTAGTAGTGGGGCTCAGATAGGTAGTCCAGGTCCACCTTATCTGGATCGACTGGGAGGGCCCGTGCGGCCTGTCGCGTCATCATCTTAATGCTGGTGACTCGATCGAGCGGGGCTTCGTGCTGGCCCGTGACCGCGTAACGAGCGCCTTCCCGAGCTGCGTGCTGGAGCATGACGTACGCGAAGAAAATCCGCCCGGATTCGATGATCACAAAAAACAGCATTAGGAGAACCGGCAGGATCAAGGCAAATTCGAGTAATCCTTGCCCTCTCTTCTTGTCCATCGTCATCCTCCAGGAAACCGGGTTGGATAGGCTGGCTGCGTCTGCACACTGTATCTTCGGGTTTCGAACTGCTGGGTTTTAGTCGCGTTACAGTCGAATCGACGCATACTCAGAGCTTCGGTATAGTCAAGCAGAACGGAACTGATCAAGGAAACACAAGTCATTGTTCTTTGTTTTGTTGGTAAGACCTCGATTTGCGGATCTCCGCTCGCCATTGTTCAGCCAAATCGGTGAAAGCATTCCGGACAGAGCGGCTAGAGAGGGCTGGACCCAGGGCTTGGGCAGACATCACCGAGACCAAGACCAACGCACATTCGATCAGCCCTCCCCCTTGTCGTGAGAAGGGGGCACAATCCCCTTGGTTCCTCAAGCGGGGTTCATCAATCACCGACACGATCTCCACACTAAGTTGGCTTCATTATATGGTACCGAGTATAGGCGGACAATAGGAAGTTCGTACTAGCTTTTCCTGAGGCAGCGGACGAAGCAGGACGATCGTTCTCGCCCAAGAGGCCGTTTTGAGATAAGTCCACCATTCCCCTGATCGGGCAGCGAGCGAATCTTATTAGCGTCACATCGGGGTATCGAGCTGGAGGACGGCTCGGCAACACTTCCTTTATGTCCGGGTGTGGGCTACGGTGAGGGGTTCAAAAGATGAACAAAGCCCCGTCAGCACGGGGCTTTGTTCGGATACTCCTAACAACGTTCCTACTGATTAGATGGCGTTCATTATCTCGCTGAAAACGTTGCCGATGGCGGGGCCCAAGAGGGACAGGATCACAATTACCACAATGGCCACCAACACAAGAATTAACGCATATTCGACCAGGCCCTGTCCTTCTTCGCGCGGTAGGAACAACATAGCTCTCACCTCCTCTAAAGTGAATTCTCTAGGGTGACTCTCACCCAAGCTGATCCCATTATATAGCATGAGGAGGTGGCACTCAATAGTCCTTTGGTACTACTTCCCTATCAGGATATGGGGATATCAAAACTGATCTTTGTGCCTTTTCCCAGGTCGCTGTTGAAGTGCATCTCGCCTCCCAGCATCTCGATCCGTTCGCGCATCGTTGTGAGGCCCATACTTTCGGCAGCCTGCGATGTTAGGGCGTCGGTGATTTCAAGCCCATCTCCATCGTCCTCGAAAGTCGTCCTAAGACGATCTCCCTCGAGGTCCAACACAACGCGTGCACTACTGGCGTGCCCCTGCTCTTTGGCGTTATTGAGCAACTCTTGGATGATACGAAACGTGGTCACCTCTTTGTGAGAGGCGAGTCGTCGCTCCTTGCCTATCACCGTGAGATCGGTCTTGACGTCGCTGTTCTCCGAGAAGCTCTCGAGATACCGTCGCAGCGTGGGGATCAGGCCCAGGTCATCGAGCATCATGGGGCGCAGGTTGAGGATGAAGCCTTTCACCTTCTGGAAGGTTCCTGCCACAGAATTCTTGAGATTCGCAAGCTCGACGCGTGCTTGTTCGGGGTCGGCGTCCATAAGTCGCTCACAAATCTCGGCCTGGAGGATAAGATTAGTCAGGGACTGGGCGGGGCCGTCGTGCATCTGCCTGCTTAGACGCCGACGCTCTCGTTCCTGCGCCTCGATGATACGGACGACTGAAGCCTGCGCTGATTCCTTTCCCTCCGATTCTTCAGGCTCATAAGTCATAGAGCTGTCAGCGTGTTCAAGGATGCCTCGGAGTATGTCGAGGTAGCGAGTCATGTTCTTCTGGTCGCTCTGTAGCTTCTCCAGCTGCCCCCGCATTGTAAAGAGCCGCTGCTGGGTGTCGAGGACCGTGTTATACGTTTCCTGCATGTCCGGGCGGGGAACCGTGTCGATTGAGGCTTCGACTTGCCTCAGTTGGTTCGTAGCTTGGGTGTTTCGCCTTGCCAGGCGTTCTACCTCGTCGGTTGTCTGCTGGATGAGCAGGTCGATCTCTTTGAGCTCGCGCTGAGTCTTCTGATACTCCTCTTTGCACTCCTCGAGGAAACTGTCGAAAGGATTGGTGTCATTATCACTTGCCGTAGCCATTGGACCTCACTCACTCTTCAGTCGGCACCGCGTCTGCTCCGCCCTGCTGTCTACGTAGAGGAACCCAGCCGCGCCGAAGGGCGCAGACCGCCGCTTCCGTTCTTCCTGTTGCTCCGAGCTTTCTCAAAATAGCAGTCATATGATTCTTCACCGTCTGATGACTGATGCCCAGACGATACGCGATTTTGCGGTTGCTCATGCCTTGAACAACCAGCTCTAAGATCTCCATCTCTCGCGGAGTCAGGGGAGAGAGGAAATCCTCCTGTCCTGTGAAAACTTCCCCCCCAAAGCGCTTGAACTTCTTCAGCAGCCAGTCGCCGATACCCTGTTCGTCCAGTACCTTGTTGTCGACGACGTAATAGCCCTCGTTTACCTGACGGATAACGCCGATCAGGCTTTCGGGCCTGACGTCTTTGGCGTGGTAGGCGGACGCTCCCGACCGGATGGCATGGTAGATCTGCTCCTCGTCATCGTAAGCAGTTAACATAATCACGTTGATTTCCGGACAGCGCTCCTTGAGTTCGCGGGTGGCCTGCAGCCCGTTTAGTTCAGGGAGGTTGATGTCCATAATGACGACATCAGGATTGCGCTCTTCGGCTTTCTCTATGGCACTTTCGCCATCCGCTGCCTCGTCGATAATGCGTAGATCCTCCTGCGCTGCCAAGACGTTCTTGAGCCCCTGGCGAAAGACTGGATGGTCGTCCACGATCATCACGTCGATTTTCTTCACCATCCGTTACCTCCCTAACTTGGCGGTCTGGATTCTTCTCTTGTCTTCCCAAGCAAGTATACCATAGGATGGCCCGGCCCTGCAACTGTCGCCATGAAGACAGCGGTTCATCTTTCTGGGCCAGGATCTCTCAAGTGATCTGAGCTCCACTCCGGGACAGCTGATCCAGCTCGACCGACATCGCCATCGCCGTTCCACTTCCGAGGGCCGGTGGCATGGGCAACAAGATACTCAGGGTCTGTCGTCTGGAACGGCGCTAGGGACCGATTGACGTGGGCAAGAACTGCCCAACGCCGGGCTCTGCCACGACCTCTCCTTGCCATAGGACGCGGCGTCCGCGCTGAAATGTCATTTCCGGCCAACCCAAGATGGTCCGCCCGTCGTAAAGGGTGTAGCCAGCATTGCTGTGTTGGTTCTCGGAGCGGACGGTGAACTCGCGGGTGGGGTCGAACACCACCAAGTCAGCGTCGGAGCCGACGGCGATCGTGCCCTTCTGGGGGTAGAGTCCAAAGATGCGGGCCGGGTTCTCACACAGCACTTGCGCCACGCGCACAGGGCTGATGCGTCCGGTGTTTACCCCGCCGTCGTACACGAGAGGGAGCAACGTCTCGATCTGCGGCGAGCCAAAGGGCTGCTTCAGAAAGTCGCCGTCAACGTCCTTCTTCTTCGGTGCATGGTCGGTGCCGACCACTTCGATAACCCCATCGGTCAGCGCGTCCCAGAGCGCAGCCCGGTCTCTAGCGCTGCGAATGGGCGGACCGATCTTGGCCAACGCTCCCCGTTCTTGGATGATCTCCTCTGTTAGCGTCAGATACTGGGGGCACGTCTCGGCGATGACTGGCAGGCCTGCCTCCTGAGCCTGGCGGATGTGGGGGATCGCCCGAGACGTCGTGTTGTGGGGGATGTAGAGAGGGCAACCGGTCACCTCAGCCATACGAATCGCGCGGAAAATCGCCTCCTCCTCCATCGCAGCTGGGTGGGTGGCGACAAAGTAGTCGGCGGAAGCATCGGGGCCGGTCAGGTACTTGTCCTCAAGATAGTCGACGGCGCCACCGTTCTCGGCGTGTACCATAGCGAGCCCACCCAATTCGGCGAGCATGTCCATCGCCTTCATAAGGTGGTAATCGTCGGTCGTCCAGCCTTCTTTGATATAGGGCATGAAGAACTTAAAGCTATGCACCCCTAGCTTGAATACCTCAGGTACCTCTGCCAGCTGTTTGGGCGCCTCGAACATCCCTCCGTGTAGCCCGAAGTCGAGGCGCGAATTCGCCAGTCCGTCCTTCAGCATCTCCCTTACCTTCTGCAATAGGCTGTCGCCGAGGCGGGCGTAAGCGTAGAAAAGGATGGTTGTCGTGCCGCCGTACGCGGCGACGCGGGAGCAGTCCTCCACACTGTCCAGGTAAACCGGATGGACGTGTACGTCAATGACGCCAGGGAATATGTATCGACCGCTAACATCTATTATCTCGTCGGCTGTCTCCGGCGGCAGACCGGCCTCCACCGCGGCAATGGTCTGGCCCTGAATCCCTACATCGGCCCGACGCATCCCTTCGCCGGTCACAACGATGCCATCAGTCAATAGACGATCAAATTGGTTTTCCATGATAAGCTTCTCTCCTAATTTGTGTTCTAAGCCTTGTTAGCTATACGGCGTTAGCTATGCGGCGTTAGCCATGCGGTCGAATGAGATACATCGAATATGAGCGATGCGAATGATTCTAGACCAGCGTTCTGAACCCGAAGTCTCTGTCACCTGACTTTTCTTCGTTGAGTGATCTCCCCTGCTCTCTAATCTACCAGTCCAGGTATCAGGACTTCATTGAAGGTGCAGGATGGGGAAGATGCGACCGACTGAGTGCTTCTGAGTCCTCACCTCTATTCCCTGTCAGCTCCAACTGTCGCTGGTAGAGTTGGCTGTACAATCCGTCGCGGGCCAGCAGATCTGTGTGGCTACCTACCTCGCGGATCCGGCCGTCTTCAAGCGCGATGATCTTGTCGGCATCCCGAATTGTACTCAGCCGATGGGCGATGACCAGGGCCGTGCGACCGGCTAGAACCTCTTCGAGCGCGCGCTGGATCAGGTGCTCGGCTTCGGCATCGACCGAGGAGGTTGCCTCATCTAGAATGAGGATACGCGGATCGGCCAGAATAGCACGCGCCAATGCTAGCCTCTGTTTCTGCCCTCCGCTCAGTTTCACCCCACGTTCGCCGATCTTGGTATCGTATCCTTCCGGGAGCTCATAGATGAACCCGTGAGCATAGGCAGCCTTTGCGGCATTAACCATTTCTTCCTCCGTAGCGCCCGGATTGCCGTACCGAAGGTTCTCCCGTACAGAGGTATTGAAGAGGAACGTGTCTTGGAGAACCACTGCGATGTGCTGGCGCAGCGACTGCACCGCCACGTCACGGAGGTCGTGATCATCCACGAGGACGCGGCCATCGTCTGGATCGTAGAAGCGGCAGAGTAGATTGGCGATGCTGGTCTTTCCGGCTCCGCTCGGGCCGACGAGGGCCACGGTTTCGCCGGGCGCTATCTGAAAGGCGACGTCCTCCAGCACTTTGTCTCCGTCACCGTAGCGGAAGTGGACGTGATCGAAGGTGATACCCCCCGCGATCTCGTCCAGCATGATGGCATCCGGCGCGTCCTGAATCTGCGATTCCGTATCCAGCAGTTCGAAGATTCGTTCACCGGCGGCGATAGCTTGCTGAAACGTGTTGTCGATCTCGGTCAGTCGGCGTATCGGTTCGTAGAATGAGACGATGTAGGAGAGAAAGGCGACCAGCGTCCCCAGCGTGAGTTGCTCATTGACCACCATGCGTGCGCCAAAGCCGAGGACCAGGGCTCCTCCCAGTGCCGACACAAAGTAGAGCGCGGGGAAGAAGACGGACCACGCGCGGATTGCCTCGACGCGTTCTTGAAGATAGCCTCTGCTGATCTCGCGGAAGTGCTGGAGCTCTGCCTCTTCGCGTTCGAAGGCCTGGACGACCTGGATCCCCGCGAGCTTGTCTTGTAGGCTAGCGTTGATATCCCCCAACCGATCTCGTACTCGACGATAGATAGGACGCGCGCGATGATTGAATATCCACAACCCGCCAGCTATGAAAGGGAGCGGGATTAACGTGATCAAGGCCAGTCTCCAGTTAAGTGCGAGAAGGACGGCCGATGCCCCCAGGAGTCGGAGTAGGTCAACGGTGGTGAGGGCAACCCCGTGGGTCACAAACTGCTCCAGGGCGTTGACATCGTTGGTCACCCGCGACATAAGCTCGCCGGTGGACGTGTCCTCGTAGAAAGCCAGGGAGAGCTGTTGGAGATGATCATAGATGTGCACGCGCAAGTCGAAAATGAAGCGCTCTCCCACGACGTGACGGAGATACATGTCGCCGAAATTCACGGCCTGGGAAAGGGCATGGATCCCGATCAGGGCGGCGATCAACAGTAGAAGGGGTGAAAGATCGCTTTCTGCTATTACTTGATCCACCACGCGTTTCTGCACCAGCGGGGGGAGCAGATTAAGGCCGGTGCGGAGGAGAAGCAATAAGCTGACTCCAACCAAGACCTTCCAGTAGGGGCGCACGTATTTTAGAAGCCGTCTAAGTACGTCCAAGAACTTCTCCTTCGAGTTGTGAGCTGTTCGACGTCAGATTATAGCCTGCGAGCGGGACATGGACAACCAGATACGCTCAGAAATGGGCACAGACATTGGGGATCGCGGCTATGTGCTCGGCAGTTAGCGGAGCTGAACGGATGTGGCTTCTTGTAGCCGGTCTCTGCAGAGTCTAAGATACGAGACAACCAGGATGCTAGTCCGAGTCGATGGACTATCTCACGCAGTTCCAGGACGTGATTCGACAGCAAGACGTGGGGCCAACCCTGCGTCGCCGATTGGTCAAGCGTTGGCGGTACGTCGTCAAAGAGGCGCCAGCGTGCTGGGTTCGTATAGGGTTTGTCGGACCTGCTGGACCAGCGACCTTGCTGATGTGGTTGCGATGCCAAGCCCTTGGAAGGCGCCTTCGAATACCGGTATCAGTTTATTCCCCCACTCCTCTGGGTTCGGATCTCCGGGTGCGGCTGGCCTGGCGCTGCCAGGGGAAGCCGGCTTGGAGATAGGGTCGGAGTTGATCGGCGGTTGTCTCGACCTCGGGCTTCTCGTGCTCGAGCGGCTTGAGCACGAGAAGCACACCACATTCCACCAACTCGATATCCGAGGGTCCTATCAAAACCTCAGATGAGCAAGCGTACGTTCGTTCCGGTAGAGTCGTGTTCTGGCTGCATAGGAGACAACTCAGGCCCAGGAGCTAGAGGGATAAGTCAGTCGGTCCTTCGGGAACGAGACGATTGACCCGTGTCGGGGTGCGTCCGCTGATGCTCTCGACAATTCTGGTCACATGGTGATGAGAGGTCTCGATGAACAGCCTGTGACGCGCTTGTTGACCGCTTGCCGCGGTGCCCGCCACATAAAGTCCAGGCACATTGGTCTCCATTGTATCAGGATCAAACCGGGGTATCATGCCGGGAGGCCCTTCAATTGTGACTCCGGCCTGCTCGAACAGGTTGAGATCCGCCACATAACCTGTGCAAAGGAGCACAAAATCTGTGGGGTGCTCGGTGCGCTCTCCGTCCACGGGCTCGCCGCTACGGGTCGGGGCCAGCGTCACTGAGGTCGGTCCGATCTCGATCGGGGTGGTTCTGGGCAAGAAGGTGATTTTGTCCTCACGTCTGAGGGTCCGGAAATCCTCTATCAGTCTGGACTTGACGAACAGAGGATTGAACTTGGCTCGACGATAGCTGAGAGTCACGTCTGCACCTGCCCGCCAGCAGCGGGCGGCGAACTCCAGGGCTGAATTGCCTCCGCCAACAACCAGCAACCGCTGTCCAAAATAGCGGTGAGGATCATCGAGGCGATGGCTGACGTTGGAGAGGCCCTCACCCGGAATACCGAGCTTCTTGGGCGAGCTCATGTCACCGGTCGCCAGTACGACGTGTTGGCTCTCATACTCTTGCTCTCCTATGCGGGTTCGGGTACGGAGTCTGAACGTGTCGTCGATGGGCTCAACCGCGGTGACACGCTCATAAGCGTTGATCTGGAGGTCAAATTGTTGGGCGACAGTTCGCAAGTAGGCCAGGTACTGTTCACCGGTAATGTGTTCATGGTCGACGATCGGGATTGGAACCCCGGCGATGGCGATCCGCTCGGCGGTGCTGTAGAAGTGGGTATGGCGTGGCCACGTGGAGATAGTATGCCCGATTTGGCGGGCTTCGAGCAATCGATAATCTACATCGACCTCTGCGAGGGCGGCGGCCAACTCGAGCCCGATGGGTCCACCACCCACGATGACAACCTCGGTTACTGTTGTCCCACTAGATACTTTGTTCATTTAGAGGCACTCCGAAAGGTGATTGTCTGTGGCAGGTAGCCTACGAGAATCCATGCGCTAGAATAGATGGAACGCGGCGATGATAGGGGCGAAGAGGGAGGAGACTAGAGACATCACCGTGATCAGGGTGTTGAGGGAGGGTCCAGCCGTATCCTTAAATGGATCGCCGACGGTATCTCCCACTACCCCTGCCTTGTGCGCATCGGAGCCTGGACCACCGAACTGCCCAGCCTCGATGTACTTCTTGGCGTTATCCCACAGCCCACCTGCGTTCGACATGAGCAAAGCGAAGATGACGCCGGTGAAGATACTCCCACCCAGGAAGCCGCCGAGCGCCTCCGGGCCGAGGACAAAGCCAACCAGAAGGGGCAAGACGACGGCCAAGAACGCTGGCCCCACCAGCGACCCCAGAGCTCCTCGAGCTGCCAGCGCCACGCACGCCCCATAGTCAGGTATCTCGGTTCCCGCCAAGATCTCGGGGTGTTCATCGAACTGACGCCGAACCTCTTCGATCATATCGAATGCATTGTCGGTGACCGATAGCATCGTCAAGGCACTAAACAGCGGTGGCGTCACCGCACCCAACAGGACCCCGGCTACCACGACCGGGTTTCGGAGGCTGATAACCAGTTCGACCCCGCGGGCACCAATTACCTCTGCATACGCTGCGAAGAGGGCGAGAACGGTGAGGGCTGCGGCGCTGATGGCAAACCCCTTGGTGATGGCCTTCGCAGTATTTCCGGCCGCGTCCAGCACGTCGGTAGTATCTATCACATCCTGTGACATCCCGGCCATCTCTGCGATGCCGCGAGCGTTGTCGACAATAGGGCCGTACGCGTCGGCGGAGACAATCATGCCACTCACGGAGAGCATTCCTACGGCACTAACCCCGACCCCGTAGACGCCGTTTATACCCGAGAGCTCGGTCAGATAGTACGAGAGAAGGGTTGCCAGCACGATACCAATGATGGAAGGGACGATGCTAACCAGTCCGTAGCTGAAGCCGGTGATGATATTGATCGCCGCGCCGGAGTCAGAGACACGCGCGGTCTCGACTACGGGGCGGAAGCTTGCCGATGTGTAGTAGTCGGACGTGAACCCGATAACCACGCCGGTGACTAGGCCGGCCAGCGTGGCCCATAAGAGGCCGACGTTGTACCCGGCGAGAAGGACGAAGGCGGTGGTCAGCGCAGCGAAAATCGTACAGGTGATGATCGTACCGCTGTTGAGTGCGCGTCCGGGGCGCCCGCGTCGACCCACCCCCACGAATTGGATTCCGATAAGGGACGCGACGATCCCCAGCGTGCACAACATCAGCGGGAAGAGCACGTGTCTAACCTGAAGCAACGGATCGGCGGCGAAAAGCGAGGTGCCCAGTAGCATAGCGGCTACGGTGCTCGCGACGTAGCTATCGAAAATGTCAGCGCCCATGCCGGCCACGTCCCCGACGTTGTCGCCTACGTTGTCGGCCACCACTGCGGGATTGCGCGGATCATCTTCCGGGATTCCAATCTCGACCTTGCCCACTAGGTCGGCTGCGATGTCGGCCGTCTTGGTGTAGATTCCGCCGCCGGCCTTGGCCAGGAGAGCCAGAGCGGAGGCGCCGAAGCTAAATCCCAAGATGATTTCGGGATCATGGGTCAACAGGTAGATCACGCTCATTCCGATCACGGCCAGGCCTGCCATGGCCAAGCCCATCACCGAGCCGGCGTAGAAGGCCACTTTGAAGGCGCGGTTGAGGCTCTCCTGAGCAGCAGTAGCGCTTCGGACATTGGCTTCTACAGCGATGCTCATTCCCATATAGCCGGCAATCGCGGAGCAGATGGCGCCAGCTACGAAAGCCAGCGCCATAGAGAAGCCCCGTCCTGGGGCTAGGGTGGCAGCACCGGTGCCAAGGTGCTCTATGTCGAAGCCAAAGACGATGGCGATGATGATACCCAGCGCAATCGCCACCACAGTAAGCGCGGTATAGAGCCGCCGCAGATAGGTTCTCGCGCCCTGGCGAATCCATTTTGCGACCTCTTGCGCTCGGTTAGATCCGGCATCCTGGCGCCTGACCCAGCGGTAGAACCAGGTGGCAGCACCCACGGAGACAAATCCAGCAACCAGCACAATGAAGGCCCATAGGTCATATCTCAGCATAGTAATCCTCTCGTTCTCGTGCTCCAGGCTCGGTGGCGTTCTAGACAGACCACGCTGACCGCCACCATCGATAGTGCTCGGCGCGCAGCGTCTCGGCCGAAGGTAGCGGGAAGAACCTCAGGTCCTGTTCGTTCCCTATGAAGACGCCGCTCTTGATTGTGCGGTAAGAAAACGTGGCAGGCGCGGTCCGATTGACCATCTTGGCATCCACCGTCTTGGTGGCCAATGCCATCAGGCATTGACGGAGATGTTCGATCCTTGAGTAGGGCAGATTGCCTACCTCTCCGTGCTCGGGATCCTCCGCCAACCTCCCTAAGCGCAACTCCGCGAAGCATATGGCTGGCAGTCGCAGGAGTATGTTTGGATTCTTGACGATCAACTCATAGAAGGGACGGGGTCCCAGCGAGCTTACTACCATCGGGTGTACCGGGGCGATTTCCTGGTAGAGATGGAAGCCACTCGTCGTTTCAGGTAGACGGTCCTCCGCGTCTAATCCCAGTACGCGTCCATCCTGCGTTACCAGGTAAAGCCGCTCCATGACATCCAGGGGCACATGTTCTAGGACGCGATAGACGGAGATGTAAATGGACGCCTTGGGGCTCCCATCCTCATGCGGCACACAGCGGCGGATACCTTCCTCGATGCGGAAGTAATCGTGTCGAAACTCAGGATTGAGCTCTAGAAACACGGCTTGTCCCCGTGCTTTCTTTGTCGTTCCAACCGCGTAGTAGACTCCAAAATCGTCGGGAGTCAGCATCGAGGCAATGAGTGCCTCCGGCATTAGTGATAGGTACAAGTGGACGTCTCTGCTCATCGTGGCCCTCCTAACGAAGTTGTGACTCGAATGAACGAAGCCAATGTCTGCCAACTTTCTCTATGCGGAACAGTGCAGGTTTTCGAACAATCTCGGTCGCCGGGCCGGCAGCGTTCGAGGTCTTGTGAGTTGATTCTCGTCGGCACGGGGCACACGTCTTCATGATCACAACAACTCACACCCAGTGCCACGTCCTTTTCTGTTTGGCCGATCGGTGTCTGGTCGGCCGGCCGATGCAATCGAGGCCCCTGCAGTCTGAGTATCGCGTCCAAGCGTTCTCGAGCTTGCTTCAGACTCCCGACGACCGGGTCGACGAGTGCGACATCACGCAAGCTGGTTAACGGGGCTTCCGGCGTGAGATCATGGACAGCTGGGTGCATTCTCAGAAACCCTTGAATCCTTCAGTAAGGGGCCCAGTCATCTTGGTCTCGGCGATTCTATTCCGTATTCTTGAACGTACAGTGTTACCGAGGAGTACGCAAGTGACGCAGCTATCCGCGCACCCGTACGATCCAAGGCGCCACCGCCCATACGTGCTCTTGGGTCAGAGCCCGTAGGAGGCCAAGAAGGGACGCCAAGCTAGACTCTTCCGCTGTAGGGAATGAGCGAGGGATCAAGTCCTGGTCTGGGGGCAGGATTTGCACTACGGTGTAGTGTTCCTCTGGATCGAGTTCCGCCAATTTTTTGGCTATCGTTAATGCCGTCTCGAAGTCCCCGAGCTCGTCCACCAAGCCAATTTCCTTGGCTTGTTCTCCCGTCCATACCCGGCCACGTGCGATTTCCTCCACCCTTTCCTTTGTCAGCCTGCGTCCCTCAGCCACGACACGCTTGAAGCGCACGTAGAAGTCGCCCAGCTCCCGGCGCACTTGTTCTCGCTCCTCCTCGCTGAAAGGTTTGAATGACGAGTATAGGTCGGCTCTCGCGCCGCGCTGGACCTCCTCGCTTCCGATTCCCAACTTCTCGTAGAGCTCCCCTAGTACAAGCTTGCCTCCCCAGATACCGATGGAGCCCGTCATCGTGGTTGGGCGGGCGATGATACGACTGGCTGGCGTCGAGACGTAGTAGCCGCCAGAGGCAGCTTGATCACCCATCAAGACGACCACCGGTTTGCGCTCGCGGAGCCGATGCACCTCGCGCCATATCAGGTCGGAGGCGATCGACGAACCCCCGGGTGAGTTGACGTAGAGGATCGTCGCGACGGTGTGGGGATCGGCCTCGGCCTGGCGGAGTGCCTGTCCGACCGTCTCTGCGCCCGCTTGAGCCTCGACTGGAAGGGGTAGTGGCGCGGGCATACGGCGGCTTTCACCGGGAACGATCATCCCTTCCAATGACACCACGCCAATGCGCTTCCGGGTGGTCCACCGAACTGGGTGGTGTAGCCAGCGTGCGGCGTTTTCCCAGGTCACTAACGAAACCTTTTTTCTATCGTCGTTTTCGAGAGTCTCTCCCTGGTCAGCCAGGTACTCTGCCAATTCGTCTTCGTAGAGCGCGGCGTCGATGAGTCCTGCCCTGATTGCGTCGTCGGATGCCAAGGGCATTGAGTCGATCAGGTCTGGAACGTGGGCTTGCTGCAAGCCGCGTCCTCCGGCGATAGCACTGATTAACTCCCCGTAGTACGAGTCGAGGATTGAATCCAGCATCTCGCGATGTGGCTCTGTCATCGTTGAGCGGCGGAACATGTCGGGCGCGACCTTGTACTCAGCGATTGACTCCAGGTCTGCTTTGACTCCCGCCATTGCCAGTGTCTCTTTGAGGAACAGAGCCTCGCTGCGGAGCCCCAACACGTTGAGACTACCAGACGGCGGGAGGATGACCTCGTCGCAGGCCGATGCCAGATAGTAGTCCCAGGTTCCTGCCGAGGTCATCCAGGCGACGGTTTTTTTGCCGTCGGCACGAAGTTTCTGGATGGTCCGGCGCAGCGAGTGGAGGGTTGGTGGTCCAGCGCGAAGAGTGCCCAGCCGAAAGATGACGCCTTTGATCCGTGGGTCACCACCGATAAGGTCCCCCGCGTACCGCATCTGCTCAAGGCTGACCTCTGAGGGGAAGATGGGCAGCATCTTGAGCGGAAAGGGCGCGCGACGCTGAGGCGTTCGTTCCGGAAAGGAGCCTTCAAGTTGGAGTACGATGAAGTCGAGCCCCCGCCGCCGCAGCGAGCGAATGAGGTTGCGTATGGCCTGTAGGCCGTTTCCAGGAAAATCGAGTAATCTCATACGAGTCTCAACCCCGCGACCACGTCCAGGTCCCAGTCTGCTGTCTCTCCAGCCTCGAGGTGGCGGTGGGCGCAAGCTCCGACCATCGCGGCATTGTCGGTACACAGGAAGATTGGCGGGTAGTAAACCGGTACATCTACCCGCTTGACTGTCGTCTCCCGCAAGGTCTGGTTGGCGGTCACGCCGCCAGAGAGCAAGACTGCGGTGACATCGAACTCCCTTGCTGCCCGGGATGCCTTGGCCGAGAGGACGTCCACCACGGCTGCCTGGAAGCTGGCAGCCAGATCGGCCAACAGTCTGCCTCTAGGTTGGTCGCTGTATTTCTGAACCTCACGAAGAACGGCTGTCTTGAGTCCACTGAAGCTGAAATCGTACGTGTCGTCGAGCCAAGCTCGGGGAAAGTCGAAGGCCTGGGGACGGCCGTTTTGAGCGACACGCTCAATCTCAGGCCCGCCGGGGTAAGGTAGACCCAGCAGCCGCCCTACCTTGTCGAAGGCCTCGCCGGCGGCGTCGTCGAGGGTGCTTCCCAGATATTCGTAGTCACCGTGGTCGCGCATCAGGACTATCTCGGTGTGGCCGCCAGAGACGAGCATCGACAATAGCGGGAAGGAGAGGTTACCACGAGCCGCTCCTTCCCCCTCGACGTCCAACCAGTGAGCGTAGATGTGTGCTTCAAGGTGATTGACACCGACCAGCGGCAGCCCTCGCCCTAGCGCCAGTCCCTTGGCGGCGTTCACGCCTACTAGGAGGGAACCGGCTAGGCCGGGTCCGTACGTCACGGCGACAGCGTCCAGATCGTTGAAGCCGAGATGGGCTTCCTGCATCGTTTGCTCGATCACAGGGACAATCGCCCTGACGTGGGCCCGGGACGCCATCTCCGGGAAGACCCCGCCGTACTCAGCGTGCAACTCGACCTGTGAAGCGACGACGTTGGAGAGTATGCATCTTCCGTCTGCAATCACCGCGCCGGCTGTCTCGTCGCAGGAAGTCTCTAGGGCCAGTATACGTGTCATTCTGTCTCCATCCGTGGTGAAGCCACCCGGAGCTGGTTTCGCCCCTGATGGGTTGTCATACCTTGGCTGCCGTCGCGCATTGTTCTCGATGTCCTACAATAGCTGATGGAGGTCTATACCTCTACGACCAACTCTTTCGCGAAATCGGTCAAATTGTGCACGGCGCCGTCCTCGTCGATCCAGATCACATCCTCGATGCGGATGCCGAAGTCGCGCTCAGGATAGTATAGTCCAGGCTCGCAGGTGAAAACATGACCTGGCTGAAGCACGTCTGTGTTCGTGGGGGTGCTGGTGAAGTGTGGCTCCTCGTGTATCGCCAGTCCAAGCCCATGACCGACGCTATGTACGTAACCTCTTTCAGTCTGGCTATCGCTCTCAATGGTTGGGTGTCCGCGCTCCTCGAAAAAATCGCACGTCATCTGCTGGTAGTGACGTGCCTCTTGGCTGACCTCGTAGGCGTTAACGAGCATCTCTAGGGCTGTTCTCACGTCCTGGTATGCGTCCTCAACTTGCTGTGGCGCGTACCCCAGGCAGAAAGTGCGCGTCATATCGAAGAAGTAGCCGCCGCCTGCCTCGCGCGGAAATATGTCGAATACGATTGTCTTGCCTAGCGCTACCAGATCTTGTGGCCGGCCTTTGCTGTGCGGCACCCCGGCGTCCCGCCCAATAGAGAATATGAACCCTTCCGGATCCTCGAGGTGTTCCTCGGCGATGAAGCGATTTATCTCTTCGTGGACACGGCCGATGGTCAATGGCGTTCCATCAGCTTGAAGGAGTACCTGCTCGCCGAGCTCGTGGGATCGGAGGAAGTCGATGGTGCGCTCGACGACGGTGCACGTACGGCGTCCCACGTTCTGAATCTGCTCGGCCTCAATCTTCTCCTTTGTTGCTCGCGCCTCGTCGATCAACGTGGTCTCAAACTCGCCGAACACGCTGACGTGCTCTAACTGAGCATCCAGCTCACTGAGCAGTCTCCACGCCCGGCCTTGGTCGGCCCTGCCGTAGAATCCGACGCGGCCGCTTACTGAGAGATCCGCAAGGATGCGGCGGTACAGCTCAACGGTTGCGGACAACCGGTCCCCTTGCTCACGCAGGAGGCCTCTGAAGTCATACTTGTTCAGGCTTACCGTGGTAAGACCGCTAGCGGCGGCTTCGTCTCGCTCCATTGGCGAGCAGAATAGGACTGGCTCCTTCCCGTGCACTTGAATGACATACCCGCGCGTCAAGCCGGCGCCGTTGGTCATGTAGTACATCGCCGGATTGCCATGAACTGGGCCTGCAACTACAAGGGCACTCAGGCCCCGCTGCTCCATCAAGCGATCCAAATCGCTTTTCACTCCGTCCTCCTTATTAAAGCACGCACTATCTATAGCGCTGGTATCGCCGGAACATCTCGCCAACACTCCGACCCTCGTGAACCCGCTGAATTACTTCACCCAACAGGCTGGCGACGGAGAGAATGGTGAGATTAGGTAGACAATCTTCAGCAGGCAAAGATATGGAATTCGTGGTCACGATTTCTCGAACCGGGAGGTTCTTCAGCCGTTCGAGGGCGGGAGGAGAGAAGACCGCGTGGGCAAAACAGAGGAATGTGTCACGGGCTCCGTATTCCTGGACGATGTTGACAGCGTTGACCATTGTTCCCCCGGTGTCTACTTCGTCGTCGACGATAATCACGTCGTGGCCATCTACCTCGCCGACCAGGGTGAGGGCCTCGGTGTCCACGCTCACGCGCCGCTTTTCGACCAGAGCGAGAGGCATCTCAAGCTCGGCAGCCAGGTTGCGGGCCTTCTTCGCGAATCCCAGATCGGCCGCGACCACAACGGCGTCCTCAAGCTCTTTCTCTCGGAAGTAGTCGGAGAGGATGGAGAAGCAGGTCAGGGCGTCTCCCGGGATATCGAAAAAGCCCTGGATCTGATCCGCGTGTAGATCGAGCGTCATGTACCGGTCGGCACCGGCTACTCCGATGACGTCGGCTATCAGCTTGGCCGTGATCGGTACCCGCGGCTGATCCTTCTTGTCCGAACGAGCATAGGCGAAGTACGGAATGACGGCTGTGACGCGATCCGGAGAGGCCCGCTTGAGGGCGTCCAGAAAGATCAGAAGCTCCAGGATATTGTGGCTGACTGGAGACGCCATAGTCTGCACGAGGAAGACGTCCTGGCCTCGTATGCTCTCTTCAAGCCTGACGAAGATGTTTTCGTTGGGAAACTGGATGATTTCCCGCGCTGAGAGGGGTACGTCAATATACTGGCTAATCTCCTTGGCAAGCTCTGGACATCCGGATCCGCTGAACAACTTGATGTGTCCGTGTGTCCCGCCTTGCACCTCAGCCACTGGGGTCAAACTCCGATGCCAGGATGCTCATCAAGAACATGTCACGGTAGGCTCCTTCTCGGAACACGCTGTCTCGCAGTGTTCCCTCCCTGTGGAAGCAGACTTTCTCGTAGCAGCGAATGCCTCTGGCGTTCTCTGCATGCACTGGCGGGAAGACACGGTGCAAGCTTAACTCATCGAAAGCCACACGCAGCATGGTGCGAGTCGCGTCGGTGCCATAGCCCTGATTCCAGTAGTCTTTCTCGCCGATGGTAATCCCTAGCTCCGCGTAGCGGTCCTTCCAGTTGATGTCAATGAGACTGATGTTGCCAATATGAGCACCCTCGGAGGCTTCGATGGTCAAAATCACGAGTTCTTGTTTCTGCAGGCGCTTCTGGAGGTCCTCAAACCAGCGCTCCTCTTGGGCGAGTGAGAAGGGTAGTCCCATACCAAGATAGCGACGCATCTCGGGATCGCTGAGCCACTCGACGAATTGAGGGAGATCCTCTCGTTCGATCGGTCGCAGCCGAACCTTCTCTCCGACGATCATGTCTCGTCTCCTAAGCGACAAAGGATGCTGAGCAACAAGCGCATCGCCGTCTTACGCCTCGCACAACTCCCGTGTCGCTGTGTAGACGTCCACCTCTCGGGCAGCAATGCGCTCTATCCAAGCCTTCATTTGCTCTTCCCCTGCCTTGTCTAGGAGTTGATCGAGTAACTTGTGCTGAAGCAGATTGAGTAGCTCAGCCTGGACGCGCATACGTTCGCGCTCTGCCAACAGCCCGCTGGCGCACAGGTATTCACGGTGATCCTCAATTGCCCGTAGGACTTCTGAGACACCAGAGCCGTCGAGGGCCACGGTTTGCAGGATGGGGGGGCGCCAATGGTCATCGTTGGAAGCCATGTTGCGATTGACTGCCATCTCTAGGGCCCGCGCAGTGCGCGACGCTCCCGGCCGATCTGCCTTGTTGACGACCAGAATGTCGGCGATTTCCATCAGACCGGCTTTCAGGGCTTGTACTTCATCTCCCATTCCCGGGGCTTCCAGCACGACGGTGGTGTGCGCTGTCCGCGCGATCTCAACCTCCGCCTGGCCGGCTCCCACGGTCTCTATCAATATGACATCGAATTCGGCGGCGTCGAGGACCTTAACCACGTCATTGGTGGCCTGGGCCAGTCCGCCCAAGCTGCCTCGCGTTGCCATACTGCGGATGAAGACGCCTGGGTCTCCAGCCAAGTCTCGCATCCGGACTCGATCGCCAAGCAACGCCCCTCCTGTGAAGGGGCTGGTGGGATCGACAGCGACGATGCCCACGGTGACGTCCCGGGCTCGCAGCGCCTTGGCAAATTCATTGACTAGAGTACTCTTGCCGGATCCGGGCGGGCCGGTGACGCCGACCAGATGGGCCTGTCCAGTGGACGGGTAGAGGGCAGCCAGGGCTTCCTGAGCTTCTATGCCGTCGTCCTCAACGAGCGATATCAAGCGTGCCAGTGCATGCCGGTCGCCATCCAGAGCTTCAGCTACCAGTTCCACGTTAGTCCTCGGACAGCTGCTCACGAACGAAAGAGCTGATAACCTCCGTGCTGGAGCCGGGTCCGAAGACTCCCGCCACACCAAGTTCCTCTAACCTGGCTTCGTCCTCGGCGGGGATTATGCCGCCAACAAATACCTTGACGTGACCAAGCCCCATCTCTCGAAGTCCTTCAAGAACCCGAGGCACAAGCGTCATGTGCGCACCCGACAAGATGCTCAGTCCTATACCATCGACGTCCTCTTGCAGCGCCGATTCCACGATCATTTCTGGTGTTTGGCGGAGGCCTGTATAGATGACCTCCAGACCGGCGTCCCGCAACGCACGGGCGATGACCTTCGCGCCTCGGTCATGCCCATCGAGACCGGGTTTGGCGATCAACACGCGTAGCGGTTTAGTCATCGGATCCTCCGGTTTCTCTTTTTTTCCTCTCTTAACGCTGCGGATTATACAATGGTTCACATGAGTTGGAAAGAGTCTCAATGGACTGGCCGGATGGTAGTATGTCCTTGGGCTAGGGGTCTGCTCCACAAGCCGGGTCGCTCCAGATCTCTTGTGGGACATCCAGTAAAACCGAAACTCGATGGAGAGTTCCAGGTTCCGGTCGATTGGCTAGTTTTCCGACTGACTCCCTGCTCAGGCGTTCGATTCCTGCGGAAGTTCTCAGATTTCCTGAAGAAGAAGCAAAAAGGTCAAAAGGGACTTGACAGCCCGAAGAACCCTGTTATAATCTCGCGCCGTTGTGAGGGAACTCTGGAGTGTATAGTAGGTTCCCGAAGTCGGTGGAGATCCTTGACAAGTGAAGGCGGGCGTGTTAGAATCCCGGCCCGGTCGGGAACTGGCAACTTTAAGACGGTTCCCCAGAGCTTTGGCAAGCTACTTGACAGGTTGAGCTGGGTGTGTTATACTTTCAGGCCCGTTGTGGGGAGCAGGTAGTCGAAGTAGTTCCCCGGACAGGGATTGTCCCTTGACAAACTGAGTCGGGTGTGTTATACTAGCCCTTCGCACTGAGGGAGTAGGCACACACAATCGATGATCGCTTGACAGAGTGTGTCGACTGTGTTATAATCCGACTGAGTGTGAGAAGCACCTTAACAATTGAATAGTGATAGGAAGGTAAGACGGAACTTGGGTCAACGACGATTCGATTACCCAACCGCGACGGTTAGTTGCGGTTAAGTAATAAACTATGGAGAGTTTGATCGTGGCTCAGGATGAACGCTGGCGGCGTGCCTAACACATGCAAGTCGAGCGATGAGGCTCCCTTCGGGGAGTACATC
>Ga0207797_1001034_pt1 | contig 20724 bp, 15 predicted proteins | sample PRCRCaboRojoPR_6_FD_187275 | JGI IMG/M metagenome (GOLD analysis project Ga0207797, IMG submission 187275) | Marine sediment microbial community from Cabo Rojo, Puerto Rico - PR CR 10% Liquid 1 (SPAdes) | ecosystem: Environmental > Aquatic > Marine > Coastal > Sediment | place: Cabo Rojo, Puerto...
AAGTTAAGTAAAACCAGCTGATTCATCCCCAGGGGGTGCCCTGGGGGGTTCTCAGCTATTGTTGGTAAAGTAGGGGCGATCAAAGCAAGGAAGACGTCTTCCTTGCTGAACAACTTGAACAGGTGAGTGTCCCCGTGATGTTGATATCACGTCGGTAAATATCGATAATTATCGTGTTAGTTTGCTTACACTTGGTTTGGTTTTCAACTCTAAATCTTTACTTTAGAGGTGTCTACGATGCTCCCACCTCACGGGGGAAATTTAGTCAATAGAGAGCCTGGATCGGCAAAAAACAGAGAGAATTTGAAGCGTAAGGCGGGCGAGCTGAAAAAAGTGGAACTCAGTTCTGGCGAAGTAAAGCACCTGCAGAATATAGCTTACGGAAGTTATAGCCCGTTGAAGGGATTTATGAGTCAGAACGATTTCAACAAAGTCGTAAAGGATAAGACCCTGGAGGACGGAACCGTCTGGACGGTGCCGATAGTTCTGGATATAACTGAAGAAAAGGCGAACGAGATCGAGGACGAGGAAGAAGTGACTTTGGTGGATCAGTCCGGAATCCAGCTGGCGATAATGGACGTGGAACAGATATATTCAGTGGATAAAGAGGCGGCGGCAGAAGGTCTATTCCAGACTGCCGACGAGGAGCATCCCGGAGTAAAGAATTTTTTCGACCGGGGGGAGTACTTTCTCGGCGGCCCGATCAAGTTGATACGTGGTGGGTTCGACGATTTCTATCAGTACCTGTTAAAACCGGTTGAAACCAGGGTCCTGTTTAAAGAAAAGGGCTGGGAAAAGGTAGTTGGATTCCAGACGCGAAACGTTCCCCACCGTGGCCACGAACACCTGCAGAAGAGTGCCCTGGAAGTGGCCGACGGGATATTTATCCATCCGAAAATAGGTCAGAAAAAGGTCGGGGACTGGAAAGACAAAGTAATTCTCGAGTCCTACGATATTCTACTGGATCATTACTACCTCCATGACCACGCCGTAATGAGCATTTTTCCGGCCGATATGTTCTATATGGGGCCGAGGGAAGCGGTATTCGATGCCATCGTAAGGAAGAATTACGGTTGCACCCACTTTATCGTCGGAAGGGACCACGCGGGAGTCGGTGATTATTACGGTGACTTCGATGCACATAAAATCTTTGACCAGTTGAGCAGTATAGATATCGAACCGTTGACTTTTGATTTTGCCTACTGGTGCAAGAAATGCGGTCAAATGGTTACTGATAAAACCTGTCCCCATTCCATGGAGGATCGTATTGCGCCTTCGGGGAGCAAGATAAGAACCATGATCAAGGAAGGAGAAACACCGCCGAACGAAATAATGCGCGCCGAAGTCGCAAGGTTTGTGACCGAAAAGGAAAGTCCTTTCGTAGTGGAGGGTTAAGATGACTGAAGAACAGCCGGAAGGAGAGCAATTTAACAGCTTTACTCTTTGGTTTACCGGGCTACCGTCTTCCGGTAAGTCAACTATCGCGAAAGAAGTTGAGAACGAACTTCGCCGCAGGGGGCTGCAGGTGGAAAACCTGGACGCCGATGGCCTGCGAAAAAACCTACATCCTGACCTGGGGTTTACGAAAGAGGAACGAGGGATAAACAACCGGAGGATAGGTTTTATCAGCAAACTGCTGACGAAAAACAATATTGCGACAATAGTCGCGGCAGTTTCGCCTTTCAAAGAATATCGTCAGGTTGCCCGCGAAATGGTAGAAGAAGAAGGGCAGTTCTATCAGATATACGTCGAATGCCCCGTGGAGGTCTGTAAAGAACGTGACCCAAAAGGTCTCTACGAAAAGGCGGAGGAGGGAATAATTCCCAACTTTACCGGCGTGTCGCATCCTTTCGAGGAACCGAAGATAGGTGAGTACGATCTTAAGGTCAATACGGCCGAACTGGACCCGGATTCCGCTACTGAGAAGGTTATCCAGTTCCTATCCGATACGGGAATATTCTCGACCGTGGATGAAATTACCGGCCTGAACGAACATCAGGAAGAGGAAATAAAGAACAGGTTGCGCCGACTGGGCTACCTGTAATTTCCCGCCACCCAGGTTAGAGCTACGATAGAGATTCCGTGGATCCCCGGAGTTCGGCTTCGGGGTGAATCGGTTTTCCTGCAGGAAAATCTTATCTCCAAGCTTGCTGCTTTTCCTTTCCTGCAGGTTGCCGGGGAAGCTTACCGGACCGTGGCAGAGCCCTTGTCTTTGACCTAAAACCTTGAGGTTTTTGGCAGCCGGAAGGAGTTGTACACCCCATAACCCTGGAATATAATTGGCAGGAAATAAAATTAGTTCGAGATAAATAACCGAGGAGGGGTGATTATGGGAACTCTGCGACTTAAGCTAGGTATGATGGGTAGTGTGGCCCTGATTATCGGAATAACTACTCTTGGCGCCTCCATAATCCTGAATGGTGTCGTCGGTCTACCCTTAATCTGGACACTGGTTTTCATCGTCCCGTTTTTCTTCATCCAGTGGTATTACGGTCCCCGGATGGTTGAGTATTCCATGCGGGTGGAAGAGGCACCGGAAAATAAGTACCCGGAGCTGCATAGAACGGTGGAAGAGCTGAGCCGGAAAATAGGTATTGAAAAGCCCGAGGTAATGATTTCGGATATGGAAATGCCGAACGCCTTTGCTTACGGTAATTTCTCCACCGGTAAAAAAGTGGCGGTGACGCAGGGCTTGTTGAATACGCTGGAAGAGGAAGAAGTTGAGGCCGTAATTGGACACGAAATGGGTCATATAGCCCACAATGACGCCGAAGTCATGATGTTCATTTCAATTCTACCGGCAATATTCATGATGCTGGGCAGGTCGCTGCTCTGGTCCTCTTTCCTCGGAGGTCGTCGGAGGAACGGTGGAGCTCTCATAGTGGTGGCGCTCGGAGCCATGTTTTTCTACTTTCTCCTTAACCTGGCAATTCTCTGGTTTTCCCGCCTGCGCGAGTATTACGCGGATCATTTTGGAGCCACGAACGTCTTCGAGGGTTCGCGAAAGCTCCAGGAGGGGCTCGTCAAGATCGAGAACGAGATGGCCAGGCTGAAGGAGCAGGGGGGACAGGCAGCACGTGCCGGATCAGCTAGCTCCTCCAGTATGGGGTTAAATCCGTTCGGTTCCGGAATGAAGGCATTATTTATCGCCGACCCCGACGTGGACACTAAAAGCGAAAACCTTTCCGATAGGGAAATGGTCGATAAGTACAAGGAAAAAGATCCGGGAATCGGAAAACGGCTGTTTGAGTTATTTACCACCCATCCCGAGCTGAGCAAACGGCTGAAAGCACTCGACAGGTATCGCTAAAGGGATAACTCGGAAATGGTTGCTTTTGCTTCCTTTACGCAGGACATGGTTATTTCGCTCGCTTTCCCCGTGTAAGCTTCCGTCTTTAATTCCTTAAGCCGTGCTCGTTCGTTCTGAGGCAGGGGGAGTTTTTCAATGACCTGGGCGATTTTTTCCTCGTCGAGCCGAACCCCGCGAGTCAGGTCTCTGACGATCTCGTAAGCGTCCGAGTGGCCGTATTTCCGCAGCGCGGTCTGCCATGCCTCTGCCAGGACCTCCGGGTGTTTCGCTAGATCGCTCCGAATCGTTTTTTCATTCGGTCCAACCTTGTCCAGGCCGCGCGACACGCCAATATAGCCGAGAAGTGCATGCGAATAAGCAACACCGATATTCCGCCTGACGGTGGAATCGGAGAGATCCCGCTGCAGCCGGGACTTGGTTAAATAGTCGGAGAGGAACTCGAGGTCGGAGTTCGCCTTGCTCAGGTTACCTTCGCCGTTTTCGAAATCTATCGGGTTTACCTTCTGGGGCATCGTGGAGGAACCGACCTCGGATTTTTCCTGCTTCTGGGCGAGATAATCCCGGGAAATATAAGTCCAGCAATCCCTGGCCAAATCCAGGACCACGTTATTTGCCCCGTTAATTGACTGAATGAGTCCGGCCAGGTTGTCCCTTGGTTCGATCTGAGTTACGCAAGAATTGGGCCGAAGACCGTAATCGCTGACGAATTCTTGAGAAAATTCCTTCCAGTCGGTTTTCGGATAACTATCGGAGTGAGCGTTCAGGTTACCCGTTGCTCCGGCAAGCTTACCGGTAAGTTTCTCCCGTGAAGCCAGGATATTTTCTATCCGATCCACGAGCCTGGAAAGAAATACGGATAGTTCCTTCCCGAGCGTGGTCGGCGTGGCTGGCTGGCCGTGCGTCCGGGCGAGCATAGGCAGGTCGGAGTTTTCCTCCGCCAGAGCGATCAACTCGTTGGCAAGTGAGACGAGGGCGGAAATAAGTTCACCCGTCCCTTCCTTTATCAGTTTCATGTATGCCAGGTTATTAACGTCCTCGGACGTAAGGCCAAAGTGGACGAAAGGTATCAGCTCTGCCAGGTTCTCGTCTTTCAATTTCTCCCTGATAAAATACTCGACTGCCTTGACGTCGTGATTGGTCGGCGGGATATCCCGGTAGCCCTCGCTTTCGATCTTCTGAATCAACCCGGCATCCTCCAGCTCGAACTCCTCGTAGATCCCCCGAAGCCTTGACGCAGGAGGTGAGATCGGAATTTCCTTCAGCTTGCCGAGCTTGATCAGGTACTCGATCTCTACCTTAACCCTCTCCCTGTCCAGACCGAACTGAGAAAAGTGAGGTCCGAGGGAACTTACGCGCTTCCTGTACCGGCCGTCGATCGGGGAAATTGCCCGTAAATGATTGTAGTCTTCTTTACTCATATCTTGATAATTATGAGATGTCGTGGGAGGTCTTCGCAACTTAATCGGGAAGCTCCTGAACTACGATTCCTTTTCCCGGTTTTCTCCCGCCGCGGGAATGTCTATTATCTGACTCGTTCTTTGATCAGCTGAGTTTCCGCTGGTGGCGTCTCCCGGATTTCGTAAGCTTCCTGTACCATCGCCAGAGCTCTTTCCAGATTACGTCGGTTATTGTAGTGGATCAGGGCAACTCGATCGCCTTCGCAAACCTCGTCCCCGACCCTGCGTTCAAGCTGAATACCGACCGCCGGATCTATTTCAGCTTCCTTTTCGCTGCGACCGGCACCGAGTAAGTTTGCGGCCCGGCCTATTTTCCGGGCATCCAGTTTTCCGACGAACCCCTTTTCCTCCAGTTCAACCGGGGCTTTATTGTCGCTTGCGGGAAAAAGGTCAATATCTCTGATTACGTCTGAATTCCCACCCTGGTTTTCTATCAACTCTTCGAATTTGAGGAGTGCTTCCCCGGAATCAAGCTGCCTTTCCGCTATTTTCCGTGCTTCCTTCAGCGTTTCTGCTTTCGGGGACTGGAGCAATAACTCGGCAACCAGAGCAACTGTAACTTCTCTCAAATCACCGGATTTGTCCCCTCGTAATACCTGGATTGCCTCCTTCACTTCGAGGGCATTGCCTACGGCACTTCCAAGTGGCTGATCCATGTCAGTGATCAGGGCGGAGACGTTTAACCCGACCTCGCGCCCGATATCGACGCAGCCTCCCGCCAGTTCCTCCGCTCCACTGAAATCGTCCACTATGGCCCCGGACCCCGTCTTGATGTCCAGTACCACCCCGTCGGGACCACAGGCGATTTTCTTGCTCATTATGCTGCTAATTATCAGTGGGAGGGATTTCACGGTACCGGTAACGTCGCGTAGTTTGTATAGTTTGCGGTCGGCGGGAACCAGATTGGCCGTATGCTCCATGATAGCCATCCCTTTCCGTTCGACTCCGGCAAGGAATTCCTCCGTCGTTAAGTCTACGTTGAAGCCGGGAATTGATTCCAGTTTATCTATCGTTCCCCCGGTATGGCCGAGGCCACGACCGGAAAGTTTCCCTATTTTCAGACCGACAGCCCTTACAAGAGGGACCAGGATCAAGGATACGGAATCTCCGACCCCGCCGCTGGAATGTTTATCGACCTTGAAGCCCTCGACGTGGGAGAGATCTAGCTGGTCGCCCGATTCGGCCATGCTTTCCGTCAGATAAGCTGTTTCCTCCCGATTGAGCGAGTTAAAATAGACCGCCATCAGAAAAGCCGACATCTGATAATCGGGGATATTGCCGGCTACGTAATCCTCAACAGAGTTCGTTATCTCTTCCCTGGTTAAAGCTTCGCCATCTCTCTTCTTCAGGATTGTTTCGAGGAATTCCATCCGGCCTTAACCCTCCTTGAGGAAATGATTCCCGTCTTCGGCCGGCGGTGTGGCTCTGCCGACTGCCCCCACCAGCACGAGAATGGTTATCAGGTAGGGAAGCATCTGGATGAACTCGTCCGGAATAAAAGGTATCGAGATCCGAAACTGCAACGCCTGGGCAAATCCAAAAAGCGAAGCTGCACCAGCTGCACCCCAGGGCGTCCATTTCCCGAATATCATCGAGGCCAGACCGATAAATCCACGTCCGGCGCTCATTCCCTTGGTGAAAAAGTTTGCCTGTTCAATTGCCAGGTATCCTCCTCCGAGACCGGCCAGTGCTCCGGAAATCAGAACGCCCATGTAGCGCATTTTGATCACGCTAATCCCGACGCTATCCACCGCGGCCATGTGTTCTCCCGTCGCTCTCAATCGAAGCCCGAGTCTGGTGCGATAGAGGAAGAATCCGGAAGCGAAGAATATTGCTATGGTCAGGTAAATCACCGGTGATATCGACCAGAGCCGGGGCAGTGATTCGCTGACGGCGATCTGTGAGCCTCCGGTAAGGACCAGCGCCAGAAAGAAGGTCGTGCCGGTGGCGAACAGGTTTAGCGCAACCCCGCTAATAATGTGGTTGGCCTTGAAGGTGACGGAGGCGACGGCGTGAATCAACCCCATGCCGATTCCGGCCACGACCGCCATCAGTATACCCAGCAGCGGACTTCCCGTTATATTGGTTATAATAGTCCCGGTAAACGCTCCCATGAGAATTATTCCCTCCAGAGCGATGTTTATTACGCCGGTGCTTTCGGAAAACAGGCCACCCAGCGCGGCCAGAGCAATTGGTACCGCCATGCGTATTGTCGCCAAAAAGGTAGAAATCGTCAGTATCTCTAATATCCAGTCCACGTTAACCCCTCTTCTGTAGTCTTTTTATAAATTTTCGGGAAAGCTCGAGCACTATCACGAGAATTATTAAAATTATGGCCTGCATTATCTCCACTATCTGTCGCGGAACGTTGGGGAAGAACAGCTGAACTCCGAGGCCCCCGTTCTCCAGGAACCCGAAGAGCATGGCGGCCAGGATGATTCCCAGAGGGTTGTTTCTTCCCAGCAACCCTACCGCAATCCCGGAAAAACCTATCCCGCCGTACTCACTTTTGAGGAAGTAGTGACTTCCCGGCCCGAGGATGAAATTTGCTGTCGCCATACCCGCAAATCCGCCACTTATCGCCATGGTCATGACCGTTCGCTTCGATATATCGATTCCTGCGTATTCCGCCGAATTTGGATTCAACCCCGTGGCCCTTATCTCGTAACCAAGTTTGGTTTTCTGGAGAAGTATGATAGTCAATACTGCCAGAATAATTGCAACCAGAAACATTACATTTGCCCGGGTATGGGCCGGAAACCAGGGAAATATCTTCCCGAGGCTCGGGGAATAAGCCCCCTTTGCCACGGTGGGTGTATGGGGTATGCCCCATTCGGGATTCATGAAGTGGTTCTGGACCAGATACTGGACCATAGCGATGGCAATGAAGTTCATCATTATCGTCGTAATAACTTCATGTGCCCCGCGTTTTACCTTTAAGTATCCCGGTATTGCTCCCCAGAGCGCACCACCCAGAAAACCTGCCGCCAGGCAGAGTATGAACAGGATCGGAAAAGGGAGAAATTTAAACGTGAAGCCGACCCAGGCAAGAGATAAACCTCCTATGAACATCTGCCCCTCGGCCCCTATGTTAAATAGCCCCGCTTTGAAGGCGAAAGATAGAGCCATTGCCGTGAAGAAATAAGGCGTTGCCCTGTAGATCATCTGGCTCACCCCCCGAAGCGAGCCCAGATTTATCTCGACCATCTTGGAAAAGAACTGCACCGGATTGGTGCCGAGGAAAGTTATTACTATCCCCCCGATGCCGAAGGCAATCAATATCGCAACCAGGGGGGCTACACCGTTCATCAGTACCTTAAATAAAATCTCGTTTCTTCCTTCGCTATTCATAGAGTTATATCATTCCCGATTAGAAAGATTTCCCAGAGCTTTCCGATGAACTTTCTCTTTTTCCTGGCGTTTGGAACCGGTCATGTATATTCCCAGCTCTTCCTTGGTTGTCTCTTCGGCGTCGAAAATCGCGGTAAATTCTCCTTCGTACATTACCGCTATTCTGTCGCTGAGGGACATGATTTCGTCCAGCTCGGAGGAAACGAGCAATATACCTTTTCCCTTAGCTTTTTCCTCCATGAGGCGCTTATGGACGAACTCTATCGCTCCGACGTCGATGCCTCGCGTGGGCTGAGCTGCGATAAGCAGTTCCGGTTTCTGCGAGAGCTCCCGGGCGACTATCAGTTTTTGCTGGTTGCCCCCGGAGAGGCTCTCCACGAGCGTCCCCGTTGAAGGAGTCTTGATGTCGAACTCTTTTACAGCATTTTCCGCGTAGCTTTCCATCGCTTTAGGTTTTAAGAAGACGCGACTCGAATACCGCTCGAAAGTGTGATAACCGAGCACCAGGTTTTCCGTAACAGTGAAATCGGTTATCAGTCCTCGATCCAGCCTGTCTTCCGGTATGTGTCCCATGCCAGCTTCCCTTAATTCTTTTCCGTTTGCTTCCGTGTAATCGGTATCGCGAATTTCTACGGTTCCATCGGAGAACCCTTCTATTCCTGTTAGAGACTCGATCAATTCTGTCTGTCCGTTTCCCTGAACGCCGGCAACCCCGAGGATTTCCCCCTCTCTAATTGTGAAGGATACGTCGTCGACCAGTGCCCCTTCTTCACCCGCGACGCTCAAGTTTTCCGCGCGCAGGAGCTCTTCTCCGGGTTCTACTTCCTGTTTCTCTACCCGTAAAAGGACTTCCCTTCCAACCATCATGTTTGCCAGCTCGTTCTTCGAAGTATCCCTTACTTCCTTGGTTCCTACGTCCTCTCCGTCCCGCATGACCGTAACTCTGTCCGCGATGTCCATTACTTCGTTGAGCTTATGGGTTATAAATATAATCGTTTTTCCCTGTTCCTGGAGGTTGTCGAGGATTTTGTACAGGCTTTCTACTTCCTGTGGCGTCAGGACCGCAGTCGGTTCGTCAAGTATGAGCACTTCGGCTTCTCTAAATAAAACCTTGAGTATCTCTATTCTCTGCCGGGCTCCGACCGAGAGTTCTTCGATCCTGGCCTCGGGGTCGATATCGAAGCCGATGCTGGACGCGAGATCCTGAATACTTTCTTTTGCTTTCTCCCTGTCGAGTACTCCGTAATCCGCGATTTCTCTGCCGAGAGTTATATTATCCACGACGCTGAGCGGTGGAACGAGCATGAAGTGCTGGTGCACCATTCCTATACCGAGTCTGTTTGCCGCTTTTGGGTCCTCGATTTTTACGGGTTCGTCCTCGAAATAAATTTTTCCTTTATCCCTGGAATAGAGACCGTAAAGGATTTTCATAAGGGTGGTCTTTCCGGCCCCGTTTTCACCGACCAGGGCGTGAATTTCTCCCTGTTCCACGGAAAAATCCACGGAATCGTTGGCCAGTACCCCGGGAAAACGTTTGCTGATCCCCTCCATCCTGATGAGCGAATCCTTCCCTTGTTTGCTGTCTTCTGCCACCGTAACCCCCTCTGAATTATGGGATAGAAAAGAAAACGGACCCGGCGAGTCCGCCGGGTCCGCGATGATTATTCAAATTTGCGTTACCTCATTACCGGTTCCTCGGGCGTAACTTCCTTGGGTAAAGTTGGAACGGAGAACTGATCTTCAACTATCTGTCGCTTCAGCTCCTCGGCCCTGGCAATCATGTCGTCCGTAAGCAGATTTTCTGTTGGTAGCTGTTCTATGCTTTTCGGAGAGATCTGAGTTTCCCCCAGAGCTGGTAAACTTACACTCCCCGTTTCCTTGAGCTTCTTAACCGACTTCGGAAATTCTTTTACTCTGTTGAAGACGTCGACGGCATAGCCTACTCCGTCGGCTTCAAGCCCGAATACCTTGTCCATTCCTCCCTCGAATTCGCCCTGAACGACGTCGCGGATCGTCTTATAGACCGCTATGTCGACGCGTTTGAGCATGCTAGTAAGCACGTGTCCGGGGGCAAGGTAGTTCTGATCGGAGTCGACGCCGATAGCGTAATTACCCGTTTCGGAGGCTGCTTCTATAACGCCTGTGCCGGAGAGTCCGGCTGCATGGTAAATTACATCTACGTTGTTGTTGTAAAGGGCTTTTGCCAGTTCCTTGCCTTTTGCCGGGTTGGCGAACGCGGCACCGGTGGTTCCTACGTATTTTGTAGACATCTCAATTTTGTCGTTAACGTACCATACGCCAGATCTGAAACCGGCTTCGAACTTCTTGATCAGCGGGGTTTCCATGCCGCCGATAAAGCCGACCTTCCTGGTTTCACTGTTCATGGCGGCCAGGGCACCGACCAGGAAAGACCCCTGTTGTTCGGCGAAAGATAACCCGAGGAGGTTAGATGGAACCTCTGATTCGCCGCCAGTGTAATCTACTACGGCAAACTTTACCCCCGGAAACTGTTTTGCCAGAGACCTGGCGCTGTCGGAAAATAGGAAGCCGACGCCGATAACCAGATCGAACCCCTGTGATGCCATCATCCGCATTGCGCTTTCTCTGCCCGCTCCTCCGGATCCGGGTTCGATAGTGGTAAACGTTATCGGTAGCTTGGTAAAGCTTTCAAATTCTTTGCTTCCCTCTTTTGCCCAGGTTAGACCCCGATATGCGGAGTCGTTGAAGCTCTTGTCACCCTTGCCACCTACGTCAAAAACCAGTCCAACTCGATAAGTTTTGTCGCTCTCCTGTGCCATACCGGTAAAAACAAATCCGGAAATAAGTGTCAAACTGAGAACAAGTGAAAAACCGATTAAAAGTTTGCGATGTGACCTCATATTTACCCTCCTTTGGGTGGGGAGTTAAGTGATTAAGCCTCCAATAAAGCCAATAGACGGAAATGTCTGCCGAAAAATTTAACGGATCACCCCCAGGCGAAAAGGTAAGTGATCTGGTTTGAGGGCCGGATAGAAGCCTCGCCCGTTACAGGTGAAAAAGTAATTTCTATCTCTGAAAATTGTTCTGACTAATTGAGCCCTCATGTATTTTGGATCTTGCTTTCCTTTAACACAGGATCTTGTCAGAAAATTTCACCCTTTGAAAAAGGGCGCTTATGCGGTAAAAATAACTTTTCAGTTTGTCTCTACTTTTCCTCGAGCGAGGCAATTTCCCTCCGTGATCGCGCGAGAAAATAATAAGGAAATAAGGGTTTAAGGTCAATTATGGGATATTGATTTGGCTTCTCCAGAAACCGCTACCGGTTTTTATGAAGAAGAGAGTTTATCCATCCGGTCAAGGGCTCTCTATCGTGGCAAGCGTCTGGTTCAAATCTACAGTTTCCCCCTGTTCCACGAGGATTTCCTTTATTACTCCCCTGGCACCGGCCTCGACGGAAAAAGTTGCTTTCATGGTTTCTATTTCCGCGACTTCACTATCTTTTTCTACCTCGTCTCCGACAGAGACCTTCCATTCGACGAGACTGACCTGATCCACTTTACCAAGCTCCGGAACGGTTACTTCGCTAATTTCTGTTTGCGTCATCTTATCACCTTTTATTTTATTGCTGGTATAAATTAACCGGTTCGTTCTTTGCTGATATTGTCCCTATTGTGGTATCGTTACAGGTATAACTACTTAGAATCATATAACTATTTTCGCGTGGGTTCAAATCAACTATCGGGCTCGAGAAAGAGCGGCGCCGAAGTTTGATCCGATCGGCCAATTAGCCCAAGAGCGGTAACTTCTTATCAGGACGATTTGCCAGTAGCTTGAAAACGCCCCCTCCGACAAATCCGGTGTTAACGGTTTGTGACTGCATAATTGTGCGAGCGCTGTTTCGGTTCAGGAGTAACTTGACTTGACTGCTTCTTTTAGTTCTTTTATCTCTTCATAGAGTAGCGGGGTTTCTTCTATCATCCCGTCGATCTTTTTGTGGGAATGCATAACAGTGCTGTGGTCTCGGCCGCCGAACTTTTTCCCCAGTGCCGGGAAGGAGCTCTCGGTTAACTCCCGGGCAAGGTAAATCGCTATATGTCGAGCCCGAGCAATTTCTTTCTTTCGGCTCTTTCCCTCTAGATCATCCATGGTTAAGTCATAGTTGTCCGCCACCGCCTCTTTGATTGCTGAAACTGTGAGCTCTTCCGGTTCAACTTTTTCTTCGGGTAAAAAGTTCTTTACTTCCTCGAGTTTCAGCTTCCCCTCGGCCAGGTTTGCATGCGCCACGGCTTTTATTAGTGCTCCCTCGAGGGCCCTCACGTTGGTCGATACCCTTGTAGCTATTAATTCAAGGACCTCGTCGTCGACCTTAAGCCCTTTCTGGCTCGCTTTTTTTCTCAATATCGCCACTCTGGTTTCAAAATTTGGTGGCTGGATATCGGCCACGAGACCCCAGCGAAACCGGGATACCAGGCGATCCTGGAGATCCGAGAACTCCTGAGGTGGTCTGTCGGAAGTAAGGACTATCTGCTTTCCGTTACCGTAGAGCTCGTTAAAAGTGTGGAAGAGTTCCTCCTGGGTTCCCTCCTTGTTTTCGAGAAATTGTACGTCGTCCAGCAGGAATGCTCTGACGGACCTGTATTTTTCTCTGAATTGCTCTGTTTCGTTCTCCCTTATCGCCTGGATCATTTCGATCGCAAACCTTTCCGAGGTGGTATAGACTATCTCGCCCCCAATTTCCTGGTTGTTCAGATAGTTACCGATCGAGTGGAGCAAATGGGTTTTGCCCAGACCCACCTTGGAATAAATAAATAACGGGTTGTAGGAATCCGCCGGTGCCTCGGCTACTGCCCGGCTGGCAGCGCTGGCCAGCTGATTGCTCTTACTTTTGACGAAGGTGTTAAAAGTATATTGTCTGTTTAAGGCTATGCTGCTCTTGCTATCGCCGCCTGTACCGGACCGGGGCGAGCCCTTGACCTCCCGGGAGGCCTGTACCGGGGAGTCTTTGGACGGGTTTCCATCCGGACTGACTGGGGGAGGTTGTAAGTCCTGCTCTCCATCCTGTTCCGCTCGATCTCCGCCCCCTTCGGTTTCCGAAGCATTTGCCACCCGAATTACGATCTCCTTTGATTCTCCAATTATCTCGTTTGCTTGCGAGTTAATGAGATCAAGATAGCGTTGCTCCAGTCCCCTTTTGATAAAACCACTGGGAGCGGCCAATTCGAGTCGGCCATCCTGGAGGTCAATGAGCTCTAAGTTACCAACCCAGGTCTCGAAACTTGCCTCCGGTAGCTCCTTTTTTAGATTTTTTTTGATCTCCTGCCAAAGAGAAATTGTTTTGTCTTTCATCTTATATATCCCGGAAAATAATGATACATTTTTCGGGATATTTTACAAATTCACTCTCCCCTCAGCCCCCCTGCTATTACTTCCGTAGCAAGGGGAAGGAAACCCTAATGACCACTAAAACTACCTCCCACGGGCTCATTGAACTATGACGGCTGACGGGTCGCCGGTTGGCTGGTGATTTTAAATTCGTCAAATTTATCTCCCCCTGAGGCAGGGGCGGATAGAGCATAATCGAGGCAAGTGCCTGAAGAGAACTGCCATGATGGCCGACATCAGGGGAAGCGAGGATCAACCCGTTGGAATGTGGCCGATAGAAAGTAGTTCTATTTGAAATTTGACACTGAAGTTATAGCTCGCTCCAGTTATTCCCTGCCGCAACGTCAACCTTCAGCGGAACCCTGAGCTGCAGACTGTTTTCCATGATTGTTTTGAGTTTTTCTCTGGCTTCCTTTACCCTGCCACTGGGGACTTCCAGAATAAGCTCGTCGTGGATTTGAAGCAGCAATTTCCCGGGCAGTTCGTCGGAATTTAATTCGCTCTGCACGTCGATCATGGCTACTTTCATAAGGTCGGCGGCACTACCCTGGATCGGCGTATTTATCGCGTTGCGCCTGTCGTAATTTCTTCGCTGCCAGTTGTTGCTGTTGATGTTCGGCAGGTAACGCCTGCGGTTGAAGATCGTGGCGGCGTAGTGGTTCTTTTCCGCCAGCTTTATCAGCCTGTCCAGGAATTCCCTGGTTTTCGGATAAAGATTAAAGAACCTGTCGATGTATTCCTTTGCCTCTTCCTGCGATATGCCCAGGTCCCGTGATAGGCCGTATTCCGTTATGCCGTAGACGATTCCAAAATTTACTCGCTTCGCTCGATCCCGCATCTTTTCATCGACTTCGTCCTTTCCGGCGCCGAAAATTTCAGCTGCCGTCTTGGTGTGCAGGTCTTCTCCGCTTTCAAACGTTGAAATCAGTTCTTCGTCCTCGGAGAGATGGGCCAAAATCCTCAATTCCACCTGGGAGTAGTCACCTCCGACCAGTTTCTTTCCCTCGGGGGCGACGAAGGCACGGCGCAATTCGCTTCCCAGCTGCGAACCCTTCGGTACGTTCTGGAGATTGGGATCCGAAGAGGAAAGCCTTCCGGTTGCGGTCGCCGTCTGGTTGAATGAGGTGTGAATTCTACCTGTCCTCGGGTTTATCTCGTCCGGAAGGGTCTCGACGTAAGTATTGAGCAGCTTGCTTAGCTCGCGGTATTCTATAATTTTCTCCGGTAACGGGTGCTTCTCGGATAGTTCTTCCAGGACCTTTGCGTTGGTCGAAGGACCGGTTTTAGTCCTCTCTATTACGGGGAGTTCCAGTTTTTCGAAAAGAACCTTTCTTACCTGCTTCGGGGAGTTTGGGTTAAGGCTCTCGCCGGCCAGATCGTCGATTTCCTGGCCCAGTGCGTTGAGTCTCTCCTGCAGACTTTCCTTCCCTTCCCCGAGTTTTTCCTCGTCGAGTTTTATTCCGTGAAACTCCATATCACGCAGCACTGGAATCAGGGGTAGTTCAATTTCCTCGAAGAGATCGGTTTGGTTCCGCTCGTTTAGCTTCTCCTCGAGAATTTCTTTCAATTTCCAGATAATTGCGGAATCGCTTACGGCGTAAGGTGCGGCTTTTTCAAGCGGGAGGTTTCTGAAATCGAGTTCTTCGTCTTCTCCAAACAAATCAGCAAACTCGGCCTTTTCCCGCCCAAGATAGGTCCGTGATATTTCCTTCAGGTTATGCTGGCGCTTACCGGGTTTCAGCAGGTATGAGGCGACCATGGAATCGAAGGTTATCCCGGAGAGTTCGATGCCCGCTTTTTTCAGGACCAGTGCGTCGTATTTGAGGTTCTGGCCGATTTTTCCCAGAGAAGGGTCTTCCAGAAGCGGCTTTAGCCTGTCGAGCTGGGGAGATTTAAAGAAAAGTGAATCCTGGTCGGAACTAACCGGGATGTAATATCCACCTTCGGAAGAGAGAGCGATAGAAATTCCTACCGGATCGGCCTCGAGTGGATCCAGGTTGTCCGTTTCGATGTCGAAAGCGAACTCACCTTTGTCCTTCAACTTCTCGATCAGGGTTTTCAGCTCTTCCCCCGAGTCGATAACTTCCCAGTTGACGGGATTTTCGGACTCGCCCAGACCTTCGAGAAACGATGCTAGCTCCAGCTCTTTCAAATCCTGCCGGAGCCTTTTCAGATCGGGTTCGCGGCTCCTCAGGTCGCTTAATTCGTATTCGAGCTCGAAATCATCTCGCAAAGATACGAGGTTTTTGCCCTGACGGGCCTGTTCTTTGTGCTCCGCGATGCTATTCCTGACACGGGTTGAAGATATTTTGTCCACGTTGTTCAAGACGTCCTGGAGACAGTCGAACTGCTGCATGAGTTCCTTTGCTCTTACTTCACCGACCTGGGGCACTCCGGGGATATTGTCGGAAGTATCACCGGTCAGGGCCAAAAAATCCCTTATTTTCTCCGGTGGAACGCCGTACTTTTCCCGAACCCCATCCGGGCCCATTACTTCGAGGTGGTTGTCGTCATCTGTATCGACAATGCGAACGTCTTCATCGACCAGCTGGGCCAGGTCCTTGTCTCCGGAGAAAACCAGAACCTCCAGGCCCCGATCCCGGGCCCGGTTTGCCAGCTTTGCGATTACGTCATCCGCCTCGTAACCTTCTTTCCGGATTACTCTGTAACCCAGACCGTCGGTAATTTCCTCAATTCTGGGTATTTGTTTGGAAAGTTCTTCCGGCATTTCCGGCCGGTTTGCCTTGTATTCTTCGAATTCCTCGTGTCTGACGGTCTTTCCTTTTGAATCCATCGCGAGCACGACGTGGGAGGAAGGGAATTCCTCCAGAACCTTCTCGAGCGACTGGAAGAAACCGTAAATTGCGTTCGTGGGGAATCCATCGCTGGTTGCCAGGCCGCGGATCGCGTAAAAGGAACGGTACATAATCGCGTGGCCGTCGATCAGTAAAAGCCTCTCCGTTTCAGTTTCTTCCGGTATAAGGCTCATCCCGTACCCCACTGTTCGTTGACGGCGGACCTCGTTTCCATGCCGCAGCAGAGTGAAACACCGATGGCGTCGGCGGCATCGGCCGGTGATGGCAACTGGTTGAGCCCCAGCAGGCGCTGAATCATAGTCTGAACTTGTTTTTTATTTGCCTTTCCGTAACCGGTTATCGTCTTCTTTATTTCTAGCGGGGAATAACTCGTTACGCTTGTACCGGAGGCCGCCAGAATTATGACCCCCCGAGCCTGTGCGACGAGAACGGCCGTTTTCTGGTTGTTGCTGAAGAAAATTTTTTCTATCGCGACCGTTTCCGGTTCGTAATCGGAGACCAGTTTGCTGACGGAGTCATGGATTTCCTCCAGCCTTTTGCTCATTTCGTCTTCCGAGTCGGTTCGAATCGCCCCGCTTTCGATAAGTCGAAAAGATCGCCGAGCGGTTGCTTCGATTAAAGCATAGCCGCAGGTGGCTAGTCCGGGATCGATTCCCAGAATAACTTCGGATTCGCTCACAGTAGCTCAGCCAGCTTTTCCATTCTTGGGTCCTTTGCCTCCCCTTCCGACTCCTCTTCACAAGAGTGGTCCTCTTCCTCGTTCAGATTTGCCCCGCACTTTGGACAGAGGCCTTTACAATCCTCTCTGCACAGCGGATAAGGTTCCAGGTCCAGCTTGATGAATCTAATTATATATGGTAAAAGATCGATGGTCCCGCTGCCGCTTTCGTAGCGGTAAATAGATAAGTTACCCTCGCTCGTTACCTCGGCTTCCATGTCGGGACGAAATTCGATCTCCTCGTGTCTGTCTATTTTCGTCTCAATGGATTCGAGGCATCGGCGACAGTGCTCGATGACGGTCGTGGAAAAGTCCAGGGAGACGTTTATTACTTCCTCGGAAGTGAAAATTGCTCCTCCGGTGACTCTCAGTTCCTCCCTGACTTCAAGCTCGTCATCGTGAAAACTTATCGACTCGAGGGAAACGCTCTCGTCGATCGGGGTTAACTGCCCCTCGTTGCTCTTGAGTTCGCTCAACTGTAGTTCCATTTTGATCTCCTCCAGCAAAGGAATTTCATGATGAAGTATATGTTACAGGGGAATTGTAATCAATTTATTTGCTCAAAAAGACTGGTAAACCGAAAAAAATCCTTATAGTAGAGTCAACGACAAGCGCGTTTCCTTAGAAACAGGGGATTAGCTGTTTACCGACTCCTTTCGGTACGTCGTCGGTGCGCTCAGTCCTGTTCATAGTACGTTTCTTGCCGTTGCTCATCAAACCCGGCGTGCGGAACTACCGCACCGGGCTTTCCGACCAGATTCACCACAAAACGCACACGCTAACCTCTCGGTTTGTGACATAATCTCTGAACCCCTAGGTCTCCAAAGACTGCTTCCCTTGATAGTATCCTAGTAGCCCGGGAGGATATCTTCTTCCTCCGTCTGATAAACCGAGAAATCGCATCATAGACGTATTGATCAATCGACCTGTAGGTAAGCAAGCGGCTCCCGTAACTGTAGTAATTGGCCCAGCCGCTCAATAGTTGGTTGAGCTCCCCTTTGACGAAATCCCAATTTGCCTTATTGGACGGTCCCAGGATGCGTTTGACTCTTTCTTTCAAGCTCTTTACCGACTTGGTTGAAGGCTTTGCGGCCAAGTACCACCTACCGGTCTTACGGTAATAGTCCCTGCCGAAGGTATAACCGAGAAAGTCAAAGTCTTCTTCATCGGCACATAGTAGGTGGGTCTTGTCCTCATTTAGTTCTAGCCCCATTTGGCCCATGGCCCATTCGGTCCACTCCAGTGCCCTTCGGGCACCGGAGTTTTTTCGACTAAGGATGACGAAATCGTCGGCGTAATTGACCAGGACAGCATCGTAGTATTCTCCTTTTCCGTATCCTTCCCAGGCCTTGAGGAACCTGTTGATGTAGATGTTGGCAAGCAGAGGAGAGATCACTCCTCCCTGGGGCGTTCCCTTAGTAGAGGATTTACCTTCGCTGTAGGTCCTGTTTCCCCCATCGTCTTCCTCAATTACTGGGACCTTGAGCCATGCTTTGATTAAAGCCAAGACCGAACCGTCCGATACCCTATTAGCCACTGCCTTGAGCAGCTGATCATGAGGTATGTTGTCAAAGTAACCGGCTACGTCGGCATCGACCACGTGACGGTAGCCCTCTTTTAGGTTATCGTGTACCTCTTCCACTGCGTCTTGGGCACTTTTGTTTGGTCGATAACCGTAGGCCTGGTCCTTAAAGTCCGCCTCAAAGACCGGCTCTAATACGAGCTTGGCCGCCATCTGAGCTACTCTGTCTCTGATGGTGGGGATACTTAAAGGCCTGGTGCCTCCAGTTTCTTTGTCGATCCGTACCCTCTTTAACGGTGAAGGCTCGTAGGTACCTTCCTTCAGGTCATCCCTTAAGTCCTCAAGCCAATCGGTCAGTGCTTCTGCTTCGATGTCGGTAAAAGTTTGTCCGTCTACGCCCGGTCCGCCTCCATTTTCCTTTACCAGCCGGTAGGCGTGGTTTAGTACGTCCTTCCGGTAGATTTTGTCGTAAAGGGAGTAGAAGCGGAAGTCCGGCTCACGTTTCGCTTTGCGGTAGAGCTTTCTCTGAAACTTCCTGATACTACTCGGAGTTTTTAGACTCATGGAGTCAATCTCCTTACCTTCGGTTTCTTCAAAAGCACTTGGAAGTGAGGTCCCTTCCCTTCACCTGGGTTTACAGGTTTTAACGGTACTATGGACCTCTCCGAGTTCCAACAAAGTGGAGTTCCCACGTTCCAAGAGGAACCTTCTCCACGTGCCGCTCCCATTACCCCGCTGGGCGTGGTAGGTCTCCAGCTATTATCTCTACCACTCGCTGGCCTTCCCCGATTTAGGGGCGGGTCGGCTCCCAGAACTATACTTTCGAGGCCTACCGGGGATTCAATCTTGTTGCGGCCCATAGGTTTGCTGGCCCACCCGAAGTGGACTGTTGTCCCCAGGGCTTCCGGGGGTCGGTCACCCTCACCCCGTCCCGGGTAGCTACCGAGACAAGCTGGCGATTTCTCGGTCAGAACTTTCATCTGCCGGATCCTCTTAGCATCGTGGCACACCCTAAATCTGGCGATTCTCACAAATCTGATCTTTGACAGAGTGATTTTCACACACGGGTAGGTCAAGTTGCAACCAGGTGCAACATCGGCGGAAAAATGACCAGTTCTGTGGTCAAATTACCGCCAGTTGAGGGGAATAATTGCTAAGTAGAGACCAGTTTTACCACTGATGAGACAGCCCTCCTACAGATAGCGCTAAACCAAGCTGTATTGGTATGAGTAAAGTCAGATTGCCGAGAGGGCAATTACGGGAGGAGAGTTTACTCGTTCCCAAACCTCCGGTACGTGGAGTCGGTTCCAGACTGCTTTTGTCACCTTCAAGGTAAGATAACCGGAAGAACTTACAACTTTGCCGGCGATGTCGATGAATCTTCGTTTGAAGGTAGAGGGGTAACATACCGGCCGGATTTGGTCTTTGGTAACGTCACGCTTGAAGGCCTCCTCCAAGTTGAGGGAAAAGACCATAATGTAGTAGAAGGCGGTGTTGGGCTCGAAGTCTTGGCAGGGTAGCTTTTCTGTACCGAACTCTTTGAGACACCGATGGGTCCGTTCGTCGTCACCTCTGCCGTGGGCGAGGTTGACTATACCTCCTGAAGTAAGCCAATCCTTTTTACCTGCTCTAATCAGCAACTCATTGACTTCTTCGCTCGTACCCAGGTTGGTATAGTACACCTTTCTGTGCTGGGCAAACCGGAAGGGTTTGAGATTTCCTTCATCGACCAAGCGGGTATAGATAGCTCTTCTTCCTTTCTCCCAGCTTCCTCGTCTGTCAATAAAAGAGAGGAGCTTGTAGACTCTGCCGTCTTCTTTTTCCAGGTACGACCAGCTACTTTTCGGCGTCTCTTCTGCCTTCTCTTCGATGTCCGGGTAAAGTTTGCCCCCGATTACGTAACCGATCCCCAGTTCTTCGAAGACCCGGAAGTTGACTTGGTCAAAGAAGCCGATGTCGGCAGTTAACACTATAGGTACTTCTTCATCGTATTCGTCCCTGATCTTCTCCACCACGTGTTCCACCATAGTAACTACAGTGTTACCGTGGTTTGAGTGTTTACTTCCACCACGGAAAACTGCGTCGACAAAATAGGGTCCCCACTTGAGCTGCAGTGGTTGGAAGCCTTTCACCTTCTTGTAGGTGGTCTTTACGCCTTCACGTTTCTTTGCCGTATCGTTGTCCATAAC
>Ga0207797_1001035_pt1 | contig 20716 bp, 18 predicted proteins | sample PRCRCaboRojoPR_6_FD_187275 | JGI IMG/M metagenome (GOLD analysis project Ga0207797, IMG submission 187275) | Marine sediment microbial community from Cabo Rojo, Puerto Rico - PR CR 10% Liquid 1 (SPAdes) | ecosystem: Environmental > Aquatic > Marine > Coastal > Sediment | place: Cabo Rojo, Puerto...
CTCGCCCCGGAGGGGTTAGATATGGCGGACATAGACGGAGAAAAGGTAGCTCGGGGATACCGGACCGGACTTGCAGAAGAGGTCGGAAAGCTTAAGGAGGAAGGGATCGTGCCCAGGATCTCCCCCCTTTTGGTGGGGGACGATCCCGGCAACCGGAGCTATTACCGAGCGAAGCGCAAGGCCGCCGGAGAGCTCGGGATAGACTTCTCCGGTCTTAAACTGCCCGCTGAAGTCTCCCCGCGGGAGTTGGCCGCGAAAATAGAGAATCTCAACCGAGATTCGGAAGTGGACGGGATCATCCTCGAACTGCCCCTGCCGGAGGGGTTCGACCAAGCTCGGTTGAAGGAGAAGATCGAACCGGCCAAGGACGTCGACTGCGTCACTTCGACCAATCTTGGTCAGTTGATGGCCGGCGGCGCCGCTTCCCGCAGTTACGAGGATTTGCGCGACGACCCTCGCTTCCTATTGCCGGCCACCCCTTATGCGGTAATGGAAATCCTGCGGACGGTAGGGGTAGAATTAAAAGGTGAGGAAAGCGTAGTCGTGGGGGCGGGCCACGTCGGCCTGCCGCTGGCGATTTTGCTGTTGCGCGAGGGATTGAGCACCGTTTCGATCTGTGAATACGAAGAGAAGGACCTGGCGGAGAAGACGCGTCGGGCAGATCTGCTTTGCTCCACGGTGGGTAAGGAGGACCTGATCGAGGCAGATATGGTGGCCGAGGGCGCCGTCGTAGTTGACATAGGGATGAGCTCGACGGAGGGAGGCCTGGTCGGTGACGTCGACTACGAAAACGTCAGAGAGAAAGCTTCCCTTATCACTCCGGTGCCGGGCGGGATCGGCCCGATGACGACGACGATGATCATGGCCAATACGGTCAAGGCGGCTCGCCGTAGAAAGGAGGGAAAGGATGGAGATGGACGGACTTGATAGAAGCTATCGGATTTGCGTTTTGATGGGAGGTTCTTCTTCCGAGAGGGAGGTTTCCTTACAGACGGGAGAAGGTATCTATAACGTCTTGAAAGGGACCCGGCATGATCCCTTCCGGGCCGTAATCGACGGCCCAGAGGACTTGATCGGGGCTTTGACGGGGGCTCAAATCGTCTTCAACGGGCTCCATGGTGGAATCGGCGAGGACGGCACTTTACAGATATTGCTCGAAACCCTGCGTCTTCCCTATACCGGTACCGGCCCTCTGGGCAGCGCTCTGGGTATGAACAAGCTACTTAGCAAGAAGACTTTTCGGGAAAACTCCCTGCCCGTTCCCAATTATCTGAAAGTAAGGGAGGGAGTTTCCTGGCGGGAGGAAGCGGAGAAGGTGGGTTTTCCCCTGGTGGCCAAACCGGTCAGCGGCGGTTCCAGTCTGGGGATTGAGATAATTTCCGGGCGGTCCGAGCTGGACGTATTTGTGGAGGAAAAACTAAAAGAAACGAAGGAAGACTACTTTTTGGAGGAATACGTGCCCGGACGGGAATTGACGGTGGGGGTATTGGAAATCGAGGGGGATCCTCAAGCTTTGCCCCCGATCGAGTTGAGGGTTGAAGGAGAACCTTTCTTCAACTACAAGGCCAAGTATACGCCCGGTCCGACGAACTTTATCGTGCCCGCGGAGCTGAGCGAGGAGCTGGAGGGGAAAGTGAAGGAGATGGCCCTCGAGGCACACGTCTCCATGAGATGTCACGGCTATTCCCGGGTGGACTTTCGGCTCGCCCCCGACGGGGGGTTATATCTATTGGAACTCAATACTTTACCGGGCATGACGGAGATGAGCGATCTGCCGCGGGCGGCAAAATGTCAGGGGATCAGCTACGGGGAGTTAGTGGGGATAATGCTTTCCTCCGCGGCGGAAAGGGTGGACAGATTTCGGAATAGACCGGAAGGCTGGTGAGTCGATCGGGGTCCAGCGGGGTACTCGGAGAGAATTTACCACCGGGATTGAGTCAACCCCGGTGGATTTTGTTCTTTCTTAAAGTGTTTGGCTTTCAGTTCTACTTTCTCTTAATTCCGATGTGGGAGAGGTATTTCTCTATGTCGGCTTCTTCCTTGGTTTGGGAGAGCCAGTCCTGCCACTGTTGATTCATCTTTTCGCTTTTCAGTTGGGCTTTCACGTTTCCCACTGCTTCCTCAAAGGGTCTTACTTCGCCCTCCTGATTTTTGAACTCGTTTTTGTGCTCATCGTAGTATTTCTTGGCCTCTTCCGAACTGATGGAGACATCCTTGGTAACTTCGTCTTTCAGGTTCTGTCTCAACAGGCTGTCCTCGATCCTTTTTTTGAAGGCCGACAGAGAACTCTGATTTTCTTTTAGTTTCGATTCTAGATCGGCCATGTCTTTGATCCCTTTGTTGTTGTCCACGATCTTCTGTAGTTGCTCCTGGACGGCTTCTTCGCTTACCTCTATCCCCATATTCTTGGCGTTTTGCATCTTTATTTTTTCTTCGATCAAACTGTCCAGGACGAAGACTTTATATTCGTTGAGGAAATCTTTCCCCTGTTCGGTCCCTAGTAGGAACTGGGCAAACTGGGGTAGTTGGCGTCCGACCGACATCAACATTACTTGATAAATCTGGGATATTTGAGCCTGTTGAGTGAGTTCCGTGGACGTTATCTTCTCGCCGTTCACCGTGGCGACGACGTTTTTGGACACACCCTCTTCCTCCGCACCGATCAAGGAAAATCCGACGAAAAGGACGAAGGCCAGGAAAAGGGCCATAAACTTGAAAGGACTTCGTTTGAACAAAAGAATCACCCCTAAAGGTTAATACCTAATTGTGGGAGAAAAGGAGGTTAGTTGCAAAGAGAGAAATTCGACTGGGAGATGGAAAAATCCCTAATCTCCTTCGCTCCTTTTTTCTCTCTCGTGGGCTCGCCTTCCTCCATCACTTTGGTCAACTCCTCCTTCATCGGGGGGCCACATTCCTCACATACGGGTCTAGGCGCTTTTCGAGGGAGCACCTTTCGTTGGCCGCAGGGGCAACTGAAAAGTTTTTTTCCGCCTGATCTCTTGCCCCTTTTGGCGATCGGTTCCCCCTCTATCTCCACTATGTCCAGGGCGAAATCCAGGACGGGGGAGTTGGAGATGGCCGTACCCACTCCGTAGGCGTCGGCCACGTCGTTTAACTGCTCTATCTCTTCTTCCCCTAAACCGCCCGAGATGAAGATATCGACGTCCTCGAAGCCATTTAGATCTAGTTCCCATCTTACTTCCCGGGCAATGTCGAGCATATCTCCCCTACGCGAGGAGGGGGTGTCTAGTCTGACCGCGTCCAGACCTTCAATCAGGTCGGCATTTTCCAAGGCCTCGAATTTTTCGTCGCCGAAAGTATCCACTAGGGCGACGCAGGTTACGCGATCTCCGAAGGTCTCCTTAAACATGCTGGTGGCCGTCGTCGAATCCTCCAACAGCAGTACCAGGGCGTGAGGTATGGTTCCCACCGGTTCCAGGCCCAGCCGCTGCGCGGTCTCAGTGACGGCCACGCCATCGCATCCGCCGATGAAGGCACTTCGACCGATCATGGGGGCGATGGCGGGATGCATCCTCCGGGAGCCGAAGTGGTATACGGGCTTATCTTGGGCCGCCCGTTTTATCCTTCGGGCCTTCGTCGCCACTCCGCTTGCCTGGCAGAGGAAACCGAGCAGCGGGGTTTCCAAGGGGGCGAATTCTCGGTAGTCGGCCTCGATGGACAATACCGGTTCATATGGCCTGAAGGCCGCTCCTTCTCTCAAGGACCAAACTGTGAAGCCCTTGCCCTCCAGAAGTTCCAGGACTTCGTCGAGGCCCACGAAGAGTCCCCAGTCGCCCTCCTCGGGTAGACTCTTCAGCCGCACTTCCATCCGGACCTTCTTGTCTATATCCTGTTCGCCTAGGATCTGCTGTGAACGCTGGAAATAAACGTCGGTAATCTTGCCGTCCTTGATCTCTTCTGCGCTGACTATATTCATCTGGCCGGTCCCTCCATTCCTTCTATTTTTCTATTTTTAATTGCTTCGATCCACGTTTCCCTCTCCCTCGGGAGATTTCCCTTTGCCCTCTTCTTCCAGTTCGCTGAGAGGCTCTTCGCCGAGGAGGCCCAGATATTTGTCCAACGATCTTCTGACCAACTCGGAGATCGGCAGCCCGGTCTCTCGGGAGAGTTTTTGTAGTTTTTTATGTTGTTTTTCTGTGATCGTCCAGTTTACTCTTCGCATTGTTCCCTACGTTACCTTCCTATAAGTCTTTTAAATTTATGAGTTATTTTTGTATATTTAACTGATCTATAATGAGCATAAGTGCCCTGATGAGGAAGATAAAGAGCGTCTTTATCAACGGTTTGCTGGTTACGTTGCCCGTCGGTTTGACGATTTATATCTTATGGCTCGTCTATCGCTTTATCAATAGCTTTGCGGGCCGGAACTCCTATTTGGGCGGCTTGATCAGTAGTTTGCTCGGCTCCACTATCGGAGTGAATTGGTTTCCCGGCATAGGGGCTATCTTAACTTTCTTTTTTGTCTTCCTGCTTGGACTAGCCACACGCATTTACGTCGGCCGCAAATTGTACGAGCTAATCGACCGCCTGATCTCCTCCACCCCGTTGGTAAACAAGATGTATGCCACTGTCAAACAGATCACCAGTGCTATCTTCCATCGGGAAGCCTCCTCCTTTCAAGACGTGGTGATGATCGAATATCCGCGTCGCGGCATATATTCGATCGGCTTCGTCACCAACGAGAATATCGGTAGTCTGGAGGATCAGGTGGGAGAGGATGCGGTGGCCCTCTTTATCTTCACCACGCCCAATCCGTTGAGCGGGATGACCTTGATCGCACCGCGCAAGGACTTGATCTATCTCGATCTAACTATCGAGGAAGGCTTGAGGCTTGTTCTCTCCATGGGTATCGTTATACCGGCACCATTGTTGAAAGAGGAAATGGGATTGAAAAGCCAATTGGAAAAGGAGATGGAATCGGAGATGGAGGAGGATTGAAATGGCTTTTTTTAGGGACGACGAAGAGTATTTGAGGGTGGATTTGGACCTGGAAGAAAGGGAGAGGGAGGACGAGGCTCTCTGGAGGAAGTGTAAGTCCTGTGGCAAGTTGGTCTTTAAAAAGAAGGTCAGGGAAAATCAGAACGTTTGCCCCAACTGTGGCGAATACTTTTTCCTGACGGCCCGGGAAAGGATTAAGCTGTTGATCGACGAAGGAACTTTCGTCGACATGACCAAAAGGATCGAGGCCAGCGATCCGCTCGATTTCAGCGACGTAAAGACTTACGAGGAAAGGATCAAGGAGAGCCAGGAAGAGACGGACCTTTTGGACGCCGTCATCGTCGGAGCGGGACAGGTTAAGGAAGAACCGCTAGTGCTTTCGGCCATGGATTTCAGGTTTATCGGCGGTTCGATGGGCTCGGTCGCCGGGGAGCAGATGGTCCACGGGATGAGAAAGGCCGTCGAAAAGAATCATCCTTACGTCTTAGTCTCTTCCAGCGGCGGCGCCCGAATGCAGGAGGGCTTGCTATCCTTGATGCAGATGGTCAAGACTACGGCGGCCCGACAAGAGATGGTTCGTCAGAGCGTTCCCTTCATCTCGGTGATGACTTACCCTACCACGGCCGGCGTAGAGGCAAGCATCGCCAGCCTTGGGGACGTGATTATCGCCGAAAGAGGGGCTTTGATTGGATTCGCCGGCAAGCGAGTCATCGAAGAAACTATCGGTGAGGAGTTACCGCCGAATTTTCAGTCGGGCGAATTTGCCTATGAACAAGGGATGGTCGATTCGATAGTGGAGAGGGACGCTCTTCGGGACGAATTGGCCACTATCTTAAAGTTCTTCGGCGCAAACGGAGGAGGAAAAGATGAGTGAGGATAGATCGTTGGAAGATCTGGAAGAGCAGATTCTCAGCCTGAAACAGTTAAACGAGAGAAACGGCCTTGATCTGGAACAGGAGATAGCCCAACTACAGGAAAAATTGAGTCAAGCTTTAGAAGAAAAGGATAAAGACGTATCCGATTGGGAGAGGGTCAAGCTAGCTCGAAGGCCGGATAGGCCGACTACGAGAGAGTATCTAGAATTTATGATGGATGATTTCTACGAACTCCATGGCGATAGGGTCTTGGGCGACGATAAGGCCCTTATCGGGGGGTTGGCCCGCTTTGAAGGGCGGACTATCGTCGCGATCGGTCAACAGAAAGGGGGGGACGCCGAGGAATCGAAGAGGTGTAATTTCGGCATGCCCCGCCCGGAGGGTTATCGCAAGGCCAAAAGGTTGATGGGATTGGCCGAGCAGTTTGACTTCCCGCTCGTATCCTTCGTCGATACTCCCGGCGCCTATCCCGGCAAAGAGTCGGAACAGCATAATATCGGGGGGACTATCGCCCGGTGCATAGCCAAGATGATGACTGTCGAGATACCGACGGTCGCCTTGATCGTCGGCGAGGGTGGAAGTGGCGGAGCCGTGGCCATAGCGGCGGCGGATAGAGTTCTGATTATGGAAAACGCAATCTATTCAGTCATCTCTCCGGAAGGATGTTCGTCCATCCTCTGGAAAAGCGACGAGAAGGCCGAGGAGGCTGCCCAAGCGCTCAAGTTGACCGCTCCCAACGTGGTGGAATTGGGTGTGGCGGACGAATTGGTGGAGGAAGGACCTCAAGGGGCTCACGAGGATTTCGAGACTGCCGCGAGCAATTTGCAGGGGGCGCTATCCCGCAACCTGAACGATTTGCTAAGTGAGGAAAGGGACAACTTGGCCGAAAAGAGGAGGGAGCGTTACTTGAGCCTTGGTCGGTACAGACACATTGACCGGGACGAGTTTAACCCGGCTCTGGAATGAGGGACACTGCTAAAAGGAGTCGACTAGCTCCTCGATCAGAAAACTGAATTTACCCTGAGCCTTTTCCGTGCTGGCGATGACCTCTTCGTGGGAGAGCCTTTCCTGCATACCTGCCGCCTTGTTGGTGACACAGGATATGCCTAATACGTTCAATCCACAGTGTCTGGCGGCTATCACTTCGGGCACGGTGGACATGCCGGCCAGATCGGCCCCCATCCTCCTGAGCGCCACTATTTCGGCGGGAGTTTCGAAACTTGGCCCCGGCGTCATGGCGTAGACGCCCTCCTTTAAGTCCACCCCGATTTCCTCCGCTACTTGACGGGACAGCGCCCGCAAATCCGGGTCGTAAGCGGCGCTCATATCCGGAAACCTGTCTCCCAGTTCCTCGATATTGGGACCCCGCAAAGGATTGTGACCGGAAGCGTTAATATGATCCTTTATCAGAACTAGGTCACCCGGCTGGAAGGATTCCTTGATCCCCCCGGCGGCGTTGGTCACGATCATCGTTTCCGCCCCCAAGGTCCGGGCGAGACGGGTGGGAAAGACCAGTTCCTTCATGCTCTTGCCTTCGTACCAATGGACCCGTCCTTTCTGCAGAATCACCTTTTTCCCGGCCAGGCGACCTAAGACCAGTTCGCCCGTATGTCCCTCTATCGTGGGAAGGGGGAAACCGGGTATATCTTTCCAGTTGATAGTCGTTTCTGCTTCCATTCCTTCCAGCGCTTCGGATAGGCCGGAACCGAGGGTTAGATAAATTCGGGGGACGAGCTCCGCTCGACGCTCGATCCAGCCCTTTGCCTCTTTAATTTTTTCGTAAGCTTCTGAGCTATTCGCTGACATTTTTTATCTTCCACCTTGAATTGTGATTTTAATAGTTTCCCATCTCTTCCATGATGTGTACTCTATTTTCAATCCTTCTCAGCCCCTCTTTGATCGTGTTGGCTCGCGCTTCGCCGATCCCTTTTACTTCTTTCAATTCCTCTTTGCTCACTTCCCAGATCGCTTCGAAGTTTTCAAATTCTTTGACCATCCGCTCTATCACGGGCATGGGCAAGCGGGGAATTTTGCTCAGCAGACGATATCCCCGCGAGGAGAGAAAACTATCCAGGTCCTCCTCCTCGTAACCGAGGGGCGCCATCGTCTTTTCGGTGGCCAAGAGGTCCTCGGAGGAGAGCTTCCTGATCTGTTTCTTCACGTCCTCCGGTTTCTGGTCGTGGTGCTGGAAGTCCTTGATCAAGAATTTGAATTCCTGTTCCACTCCCACTAATAGGTTTTCCAGCTGCCTTTCGGGTAGATCCTTCTCTTGGCCCAGTTCTACGAACATGCGCGATATCTCTTTTTTCATCTCCAGCATCTGAGCGATCCGTCGCAGTACGGTGGCGACGTGATAGGGCAATACCCTTCCGTCAAATTCCAACGCGGTCAACTCCCCCAGCGCTTCGTCGTAGTCGCTTCGATATTGGTCCAGGATCAGCAGGGCCTGGTTTACTTTGGAGAGGATGGTTGAAATGTCTCGTAGGATATATCTTTTCTCTTTAAAATAGATCGTGATTCGATTTCTTCTCTCCGAGATGGCGATGACGGGGATCTCCAATTGTTTGGCCGTCTGCTCGGCGGCCCTGTGACGGGTTCCCGTCTCCTGGCTGGAAATGGTGGGATCGGGAGCGAGATGGGCATTGGAATAAGTGATCTTTTGCATCTTTTCATTGATCACGATTGCCCCGTCCATTTTGGCCAATTCGGCCAACCGCTGCGGGGTCAAATCTGCCTCCATCTGGAAGCCGGAGGTGATTATGCCCTTGATCTCTTCCAGCGGGCAACAAGCGATCAAACCCCCGTTTCCCTGTTCGACTATCCTGTCGATGGCGTCTCTCATCGCCCTGCCCGGGGCTATCTTGCTCAGCAGGTTTTCTAGGGAGGGAAAGCTCATTTTATCCTCGCCCCTTTAGTCGCCGGTAAAGATCGCTCAGTGACTCTACCGGCCTCAGTTTAGTTGATCCCTCGCTTTCCTCTCGGTTTGAGGGCGATTTTTCTGCCTGGAGATTGCTGGAGGAGGGAAAGTAAAACCTTTCATAACCCAATTTGCTTACTTCGTTCAGCCGCGCGCTCAGGTTTTTGACCGGCCTTACCTCGCCGCTAAGTCCCACTTCTCCGACGAAGACGCCTCCGCTGCCGAGAGGTAGATTGGAATAACTGGAGAGAACGGCGGCGATCACTCCCAAGTCAGCCGCGGTTTCGTTTACGCTGAAACCTCCGACTACGTTCAGATAGACGTCGGCTCCTCCCAGGTTGAGTTCCAACTGTTTTTCCAGCACGGCCAGCAGCAAGGAGGCCCGATTGTAGTCCAATCCCGTCGTTCTCCTCTGTGAATTTCCGCTGTAATTGGGCGGCGTAACTAATGCCTGCACTTCCGCCAAGATGGGCCTTTTACCCTCCATGATACAGACTACGGCCGACCCCTTCTTATTTTCGTTCCCCCCGTCCCGGTTGGCGAAGAATTGGGAGGGGTTTAGAATTTCTCTTAGTCCCTTCTCCGTCATCTGGAAAAGACCTAAGCCGTCGGTGGAGCCAAAGCGGTTCTTCTGGGGTCTCAATAATCTAACCTGGCTCTCCTTCTCCCCCTCGAAATAGAAAGTGGCGTCGACCAGGTGTTCGATGGCCTTGGGTCCGGCAAACTCCCCCGATTTAGTTATATGTCCCACAAGCAGCGTTGCAATTTCTTTCTCCTTGGCCAATCGAGTAAAGCCGCTGCCCAACTCCCGGACCTGCTTGGTACTGCCTAACGTAGCTTCGGAGTTCGTGTCGCTCAGGGCTTGGATCGAATCGACGATCATACAGACGGGTTCCAGTTCCAGGGCTTGGTCCATCGCCCGCTCCATATTCTGGCCGCTGTAGAGGAGCATCTCCTCCGATTCGAGGTCCAATCTATCCGCTCGCATCTTTATCTGGCGAGCCGATTCCTCTCCGGAAATGTATAGTACTTTACCGTAGGAAGTGAGATTGTAGGCGGCCTGAAGTAGCAGCGTCGATTTGCCCGTGCCGGGTTCTCCACCTATTAGAGAGACAGAACCGGGCACCAATCCGCCTCCCAGAACCCTGTCAAGTTCCTCGAAGCCGGTCTTTAAACGCTCCTTTTTTTCCGTCGATACTTGGGAAAGAGGCAGAGCCTTTCTCTCTACCTCTTTCTCCTCTGAGAGCAAACGATCTTTGTCCCCGTCCTTTTTGACTTCTCCTTCTTTTTTATCGAAGGAATCCCATTCCCCGCATTTGGGACATCTTCCCATCCATTTTATGGATGAAAATCCGCAGTTAGAACATATGTAAGCCATACTCAGTAACTTTTTCCATCTTGCTCGACCATTTGGAGGGAGCCTTAGTTGGAGTCTCCCCCTACCGCTCCGACCGTATTCTTTTCGTTGATTCCTTCTAGTTGCACCTCTTTCCCATCCGCGTCTACTCTGACCTTTTCCGCGTCGGTAAAGTTGCCCTTCAACAGTTTGTCGGAGATCTTATTCTCTATTAACTTTTCTATCGCTCTCCTCATCGGACGGGCTCCGTACTTGGGGTCGTAGCCTTTCTCGGCCAACAGATCCCGGGCATCTCCAGTCAGTTCCAATTTTAGGCCATGTTCCTCCATCAGCCTATCGCGCAACTCGTCCAGCATCAGTTCTGCTATATCTCTTACTTCTTCTTCGGTTAGCTGATGAAAGACCACTATATCGTCCAGGCGGTTCAAAAATTCCGGCCTGAAGACGTCCTTGACCTCGTTCATCACCTTGTCCTTCATGTCGTTGTAGGAAGATTGGGAATCGATCGCCTGAGAGCCGAAACCGAGGCTAGTCTTGTCCGTGATCAGCTTGCCCCCTATGTTGGAAGTCATTATGAGGACGGAATTGCGAAAGTCCACCCTTCTCCCTTGGGAATCGGTCAAGCTACCGTCTTCCATCACCTGCAAAAGGATGTTGAAGACGTCTTTGTGAGCCTTCTCTATTTCGTCAAAGAGGATGACGGAGTGCGGTCTATGTCTGACCTCCTCGGTCAGCTTGCCCGCCTCCTCGTAACCGACGTAGCCGGGTGGGGCTCCCGTGAGCCGAGAGACGTTGAACCTTTCCATGTATTCGGACATGTCGACGCGGATCAGCGCGTCCTCGTCTCCGAATAGGAACTCGGCCAGGGTCTTGCTCAGTTCCGTCTTGCCCACACCCGTCGGGCCGAGAAACATAAAGGCGCCTACGGGTCTTTTGGGATCCTTCACTCCGGCGTAGGCCCGTCTGATGGATTTCGAGATGGACTTTACCGCCTCGTCCTGGCCAATGAGTCGTTTGTGGATCTCCCCTTCCATATTGACCATTCTATCTCGTTCCTCTTGTTGCAGGTGGCCGACGGGTACGCCGGTCCAGGAAGAGACCATCTGGGCGATATCTCCGCCGCTTACGTTGCTTTCTACTTCCTCTTCGTACTCTCCTTCTTTTCTGACGTTTTCCAGTTCCTCGGTCAGCTCGTCTTGTTCATCACGCAGTTGGGCCGCAAGTTCGTAATCCTGATTTTCTATCGCCTCTTCTTCCTGCTGGCGGAGATCCATCCTTTCCCGGGCTAAATCACGCAACTCGCTGGGCATGCTGAAGCCCTCTAAACGAACCTTGGCCGCGGTCTCGTCTATTAGATCGATCGCCTTGTCCGGCAAGAATTGATCGGTCACGTAGCGGTCGCTCAGTCGGGCGGCTTCGTAAAGAGCGTTTTCGGATATCTTGACCTGGTGATGCTCCTCGTAGCGACTGCGCAGGCCCTCCAAGATTTCGACCGTCTCTTCTATAGTCGGCTCTTCGACCATGATCGTCTTGAAACGCCTTTTCAGAGCGGGGTCCTTTTCCACCGACTTGCGGTAGTCGTCGATGGTCGTCGTCCCGATACATTGGATCGCTCCGGAAGCGAGAGGTGGTTTTAAAATGGAGGAGGCGTCGATCGCCCCTTCGGCACCTCCCGCGCCGACGACCGTGCTCAGTTCGTCGATGAAGAGGACTATGTCGTCCCGAGAGGTTACTTGATTGATCAGCGACTTCAATCTCTGTTCGAACTCGCCGCGATACTTGGTGCCGGCGACCATGGCCGCCATATCCACCTCGAACAGTTTCTTGTCCGCTAGCAGTTCCGGTACTTCCCCATCGGCGATCTTCTGAGCCAATCCTTCCACGATGGCCGTTTTACCTACTCCCGCCTCGCCGATCAGCACCGGGTTATTTTTCTTGCGACGGGACAACGTCTGCACGGCCCGTTTTATCTCTTTTTCGCGGCCGATTACGGGGTCTAACTTTCCCTCTCGCGCTTCCGCTATAAGGTCGCGACCAAATTCGCTCAATACGCCCTCTTCGGCTTCTCCTTTCTCTGTAGATCTCAATTTGAGCTCCATTCCTTGTCGCTGTCTATCGTTTTTGGTCATGGAAAAATAGGACCGCGCTTTACGGGCATTGATCCCGAACTGGTTGATCAGCGAAGCGGCCTTCCCGTTACCTTCTTCCAGGATGCTGATCAGCAGATGCGCCGGCTCTATTTTTCCCTGTCCCTGATCCCGACGGGCCTCTTCATATCCCATCTTCATAATTTTTTTAAGCCTGGAGGTGGGTTCTAGTTCTCCCTGCGATGATGAGGACAGCTCTTTGTCCCTATCCTTCTTGATGATCCGAAGTACGTTTCTGTAGGATAGACCGTTTTCTTTCAGGAATTTGTATACTCCCGTGTTTTTCGACTTGAGAAAGGCAAGCAGAAGATGTTCTGAGGAGACGGCCCCATCGCTCAATTTCTCCGCTTCATCGTAAGCCGCCGCCATTATCTCCATAGAATCTTTGGAAAATTTCTTGTACATATCACCCAATTGGCTCACCTCCTAAAATAGGGTACTCCGAAGCAATTATAATCTCGAATAGCTACATATTTCAAAATGAAGGATTGAAAAGACAAAGTGGACTTTCCTGTTGATTGTCGGATCGTTTATGATGGGTCCGGGATAAAGTCAATCACCTTGTGCTCCCTATCCCCCAGCAAGCTGGGGGGTATTACGGTCACACTTACTACAGGTGATTTTCTCCATCACCTGGACGTAGGGTGACCTACCAGTTTTTGTGGAGGGGGAGGCCGATTCATCCCCGGTTCGCTTCCGGGTTTTCGCGGAAATTTTATAAGTAAAAAGGGGCTTCATTCCTAAACAAAGGAAGCCCCAAAGGTCAATAATTGGATCGCGATATCTTCCTAAATTTAGAAGATCGTCTCGTTAACCTTCTTCTCCTTCTTCGGGTTCTTCCTCTTCTCCTTCTTCCAGTTCTTCTCCTTCTTCCAGTTCTTCTCCTTCTTCCAGTTCTTCCTCTTCTCCTTCTTCCAGTTCTCCCTCTTCCAATTCTTCTCCCAGTTCGGCTCCTATCGTCGGTTCCTCGGTCAGATCTATCTCGATTTCCTTACGAGGAGAGAGGAGCGATATGACGGTACTGTCGGGACGAGAAATTACGTTCAAGTCCCCCAAATCTAGGTCGGAGACGTGAATAGAATCTCCGATCACCAAATCTTCTACGTTTAGGCGGATAATTTTCGGGATATCCTCCGGCCTTCCCTCTACCTTGATCGTTTCCATTAGCTGATCGAGGATGCCGCCGGAACTGACACCTTCCGCTTCCCCTACGGTGACGATAGGTACTTCCATCTCCACCAAGTGATCATCGGGGGCTTCGTACAGGTCCACGTGCAACGGTTGGTCGGTGAGATAATCGTATTGGACGTCTTTTAGAAATACTTCGTGTTTTCCCTCGTCCTCGACGATCAAATCCAACCTCGTACTTCTGGTAATTTCGCTGGTCAGTTCCTGGAAATCCTTCTTTTTAAATTGCAAGGAGACCGTCTCTCTATCAGGGCCGTACAAGACGGCGGGTATGAGACCTTCCCTTCTCAACGCCTTGGGATTTGTGTCCTCTTCTCTTGGTTTGGCTTTCAGCTGAACCATCTTCATCACCTTTTTGTTTTTCTATATAAAATAAATAAACATACAAGAGATAATAACTTCATACACGTAATAATAAATAATACGACACAAACGGGAAGCAACTAGTCAAATTTTTAATTCATTTTGAATTCACCAATGCTGCCCCTCCCAGTCATCTCTATAAGCATAAGGGCGCCAAGGCCGTTACGAAAGGTCAAGAGTGAGGAAAAATGGTAGAGACTGACTTGTTTTCGTATATCCTCTTTATCGTTTTGGCAAAGAGTTTGCCCACCGAGATATACTCCACAAATTCTCTTTCTCTCGCCCGTTCGTTGGCTATAGTGTCCGTTACAGTTATTCTTTCGATCGGAGATTTTTCTATCTTCTCCAAAGCGTCCTCGGAAAATAGGCCGTGGGTGCAGACCGATTCCACTCTGCTACAACCCCGATCGACCAGTGAGCGGGCTACTTTGACCAGCGTCCCCCCAGTGCTGATCAGATCGTCGACGATGATGCAGGACCTGTTTTCTACGTCGCCGATCAGATTCATCACTTCGGCTTCTTTGTCGTGGGGGTCGCGTTTCTTTTCCACTATGGCCAGGTTTAGATTGAGCTTTTGGGCGACCTTGCGCGCTCTCTTCGCTCCTCCCACGTCCGGACTGACCACCACCCAGTCTGATCTGTCCTTTCCCAATTTCTCTTCGTAATAAGCGGCAAATACCGGATCGGAGCGTAGGTTGTCCACCGGGATGTCGAAAAACCCCTGAATCTGACCCGTATGTAGATCGATGGTCAGGACCCGATCGGCCCCGGCCGTCGTGATCATATTTGCCACTAGCTTAGCGCTGATAGGTACCCTTCCAGTCTGTTTGCGGTCTTGACGAGCGTAACCGTAATAAGGGACTACCGCGGCGATATGTCCGGCGGAGGCCCTTTTGAGCGCATCGATCATTAAAAGGAGTTCCATCAGATTTTCGTTGACAGGCGGTGAGACCGATTGGACGGCGAAAACCTCGTCTCCTCGCACGTTTTCCTTGATGTGAACGTATATTTCCCCGTCGGGAAACCTGTCGACGGTTACGTCACAGAGCTCGTTTCCGATCTCTTTGGCCATCTTGAGGGCCAGTTCGGGATTGGAATTTCCACTGATTAATTTCAATCTATCCAAGTTGTAGCCTCCATAGATATTCTTTATTTATAGCATTTTCCGAGAAAACCGCATCAATTTGTTCTACAGCCACTGTTGATAACGGCTACGATCAGATCTTAGTCTCTCTGTAAGCGGAAAAAGGGCCTATGGAAGAACGGTCTCGTACCTCACAATCTTCGAGCTCGGAACGAAAGAGCCTGACTCCATTGCCTAGCTGGGAATTTACGATGCGGGCGAAAGGGCCGATATCGCAGTTCGATCCCACAGTGGAACCTTTTTCAAGAAGAGAAAACGGCCTAATGACGGTATCCCGGCCACATTGCACATCGTCATCCACGTAAGTGTTGCTCGGATCGGTTATGGTCACGCCCGAGTCCAGCAAATCGTCAATTTTGCGCCGATTGAGGACGGAGTGGGCCTGAGCAAGGTCCTTTCTGGTGTTGACACCGAGAAACTCCTCTTCGTCCCCCCCTTTCCATCCCAGCACTTTTCTCCCCTCGCCCTTATAGAGGGCGATTAAGTCGGTCAGATAAATTTCACCTTGAGCATTATCCATGTCCAGGGAATTCAGCCCTTTCCAGAGTGAGCTGTCGTTGCGTAAAGCGAAGATGCCCGTGTTTATCTCGTCGATCTGCCTCTCGTTAATATCGGCGTCTTTCTGTTCAACTATCCGGGCAATCCCTTCCCCTTCCTCTCTGATGATGCGACCGTAACCCTGAGGGTCTTCTACCTGAACGGTCAAGACGGAGGCAGCTGGTTTTTCCGCCCGAAAGAAGTTTATGAAGCCCTTCAGAGTGTGTTTTCGTACGAGCGGCACGTCGCCGGGGACTACGAGCAGGCTGGAGCCGCTCGCCTCTTTTCTTGCCTGCAGCAGGGCATGTCCGGTGCCCAGCTGACGCTTTTGGAGCACAAACTCTAATCCTCCGTTTCCCAGGGTAGATCGAACCTTCTCTGCTCCGTAACCGACGACGACTATTGTTTTTTCAAACTTCAGCGGCTCCGCAGTGCTCAAGGAGTGTTCGATCAAGGATTTTCCCCTGAGTCCATGTAATACTTTGGGCAAATTTGACTCCATCCGCGTACCACGACCGGCGGCCAGGATGACCAGATCCATTTTATTCACCTTGAGCTAAGAACTAAGTTTAGATTGCAAAGATCGGGCCCCATCACTCCACCATATCTTCGTATTCCTCTAGGGTGAGAGTTCCCTCAAGATCTTTGCCTTGGGCCGGCGCCAATTTGACCAACCATCCGTCCTCGTAAGGCGACTCGTTTACCGATTCCGGAGCCACTTCCAACTCTTCGTTTACCTCTACGACTTCCCCGGATATCGGAGAAGCGACGTTGGAGACCGATTTTACCGATTCAATTACGACCAATTCTTCCCCTTTTTCTACTTCGTCGCCGACCTGGGGAAGTTCGATAAAGACTATGTCCCCTAGCTCGTTTTGGGCGTGGTCCGTAATGCCGATTGTTAGGGTTTCCCCTTCTTCGTCGATCCATTCGTGTTCTTCCGTAAACTTCAACTGGTCAAGTTCAGTCATAATTCCTCCTTTGTAAACCTAATTGTTTATCTGTCAACGCAAAAAAGGGATAAGGAGTTTCCTTATCCCTTTTTTGTCGGCCTGATTTCGATATTTTTTAGCCAGTAGTTCCAGGAGAATGCCTTAGAGAAAGACCGTCAACAAGACCAACGTGACGAACTCCGTCAACAAGGAGAGAGGGTTGGCCTTTCTCCCCACTCTCTTTTCCCTTACCTCGTCCCCTTCCTGCGCTTGAGGCTGTTGCTCCCCCTGGGACTGTGGTTGAGGTTGAGGTTGGGGTTGAGGCTGGAGATTGCTTCCCTGCAGCTGTTTGTCGTTTTCCCCGCCGTCACTTTTGATGGGTCCGGATTTGTCCGATTTGGGCCCAGTCGCTTCCGGGTTGGAATCGTCACTTTCGGAGATCGGTTGAGGTTCTTTTCCTTCTCCTTGGGGAGAGATCTCTCGCGCTCCATTCTCCTTTTGTTTTTGCTGTCTTTGCCCATCTTCGTCTACGCTGTCTTCGATCCTTTGGGGGCTTTTCAAGTTAAAGTGAGCCAGATTTGAACCGTACTTGACGTCAAAGGGAGCTTCGGAATTTAATTTCTGGCCGAATACGACTATTCCTTTGTTGCCCCAGAAATCCTTGCCCCTCATGCTGATCTTGCTCGGCATTGCCCCCTGTTCAAATCCTTCGGTTATGCCCACGACGGATCGCGCGCGCAAAGCCTTCCCCTTCTGCAAGATTCTCAACGCGTAGGGATGAAATTTGATCCCCTCGCTGTCGGTAAAGGCGGAGATAAACAAAGCACCCCGGTCCCGATTATTCCGAGCTGCCTCTTTTATTTTTGGGTCCAGAGAGCTATCCAATACTCTCTCATCGAGGAAGATAACCGTCAGGACTAGCTCTTTGCCCTGGTAGTCGGTCTTGATAACGTCGTAAAGATCGGGTTCAAGGCCTAGCTTGAAACGAATTCCGCGCTTGATTTGATCGGGGGATACGGCGCTTGCCGTAAAAAAATTGAGAGATAATACGCCAAGAGCCAAGAAAACTGCGACAAAAAAGATTACCCTATCTGTTTTAATACGGAGCAAAGGAATAAACCCCCATGTAGCGGCTGAATTCTACCGCTCCAAATTAATAATTAATTGTTTGCCTTTTTCGTCTCCTTATCCTGAATCCTATCGGCCGATTACTCATTTTCTAGCCGCAGAACCCACAACCGAGGAACTGCACGAAAGCCATCACCCAGAGAGACCAGAAGAAAGAAAGTATTAAACCGGCTGCTGTAATTGTCATGGGAGAAAAACACCTCCTCGCAAAGTTAATGATATTTTTTGAGAGCCGAACTAGATTCAACAGGATTATATCACTCCCCCTTCAAAAAATCAAACTTGCGCGCCTGTAGGCTCTCTCGCTTCTAAAGTCGAGGTCCGTGTTTGCAACTAAGAAAATAAGTTGATAATATAAAGTGAAGCAGGTATTTCGAAGCTTGCCGAGCAAGTAGTTGATTACGTAGCGGAGTTTGGAAAGAGCTTTTAAAGCGCTGACGGGTGAAGAGAGATTAGGGCTGCAGTTGATCAAGCTATCCTTAAAAACTACGTCAAATTCTATGTCCACTCAAGGTGAAAGATGGGCAAATTAGATCGGAGAAATCGATACAATTCGAGGGAGGTGATTGAGAGGAATATTTCTTGTAACCATTATTCTTGGTATTATTGGTATCTCTAGGTTCGGGGTGGCGGACTAAGAGTCAACCCTGAACCGGTCGGAAGCTATAGGCAATATCCTATAGCTTTTTTTATTTTGTTAAAAAATACTGATCTTAAAGAGGTGCAAAATGATCAAGTTATCTTCTTTTAAAAGCAGGAAATGGTACCTTTCGGCTCTGCTGTCTTTACTCGTCGTTTCCTTCTTCATAACCTCTCCCCACCCCTCCGCCCTCGCGGCCGAAAAGCCGATAAAGATTGGCATATCTCAGATTGTGGAGCATCCCGCTTTAAACGCCGTCAGAGACGCGGTTATCGATGTAGTTACCGAGTCGGGAATGGTGCAGGGTGAAGACGTAATTTTCTTGACTAAAAACGCCCAGGGCAGTTTCAGCGACGCCGTCTCTATAGCTCAAACGTTTAAGGCTCAAGGGGTCGATATCGTCGTACCCATCGCTACCCCCACTGCTCAGGCCGCCGTCCAGGTAATCAAGAATAAGCCGATCGTAGTATCCGCCGTGACGGATTTCGTGCAGGCCGGCTTAGTGGAGGACTACGAGTCCTACGATAACCCTGAAGACAACGGAAATGTGACCGGCGTTACTGATATGACGCCAGTCCGAGAACAATTGGAGCTATTGCAGAAACTTAATCCCGAACTACAGAAAATCGGTATCGTCTACAATCCCGGCGAAGCCAACTCCAAATATCTGACCGGAGTGGCCAATGAAGAGGCCGATAAGATGGGCTTGGAGATCGTGGAAGCTACCGCGACCAATACCAGCGAAGTAGGAATGGCGGCCGAATCGCTGAAGGGTCGCGTGGGAGGTATCTGGGTTTCGACCGACAATACCGTCGTCTCGGCTCTGCCCGTCGTTGCTCAGGTGGCTTGGGATGAGGACATACCTCTGGTAACGGCCGATCCCACTACCATTGAACTGGGACCGCTGGCCGCTTTTGGTTGGAACTATTATCGGCACGGTCGATTGGCGGGCGAGGTCGTACTGAGAATCATTCGCGGAGAAAGGCCGAACGAAATACCGATTCAAAAATTGGAAGGCATGCCAGAAACTTTGAAGATGGCCCTTAACCTGGATACCGCTCGAGAGATCGGCCTCGATCTGCCCGACGAAACGCGTGAGCAGGCCGATCAACTGGTATTTGGAGGCAGGGTTTGGGAGCCGGTCAAAGAGGTGGAGAAGTAGTAGCGGAAGTGTTACTGCTTAATCTGCATGAATTGAATGTAATTGAATTTTAATTGAATAAAGAGAGGCGATGATCTCCGTCATGTCCGTCTTCATCAACGCTTTGGAACAGGGCTTTGTCTATGGATTGATGGCGCTTGGAGTGTTAATCACGTTCCGCGTGCTGGATTTTCCCGACTTAACGGTGGATGGCAGTTTCACCATGGGGGCGGGGGTCACCGCTTCTCTCATAATTTTTGGCTGGAATCCCGTGCCGGCGCTGCTTTTGGGGACTCTGGGCGGGATGATCGCCGGAGTATTTACGGGCCTTTTAAGCACCAAGCTAAATATATTGAATTTGTTGGCCGGTATCTTGACTATGACTCTACTTTACTCCGTCAACTTACGCATCATGGGAAGGCCCAACATTCCCCTGATCGGCAATACCACCCTGCTTGATATGGTGGAAGAGTTGCTGGCTCCGCTGGGATTGGGCGAATACAGCAACCTTATTTTCTTTGGACTGTTGGTTATTTTCGTCAAGCTTGTGATGGACCTTTTCTTCAGCACAGAGATCGGCCTGGCTCTACGAGCGACGGGGGACAACGAACAGATGATCAGGTCGCAGGGTGTCAACACCGATACTATGAAGATAATGGGCCTGGCCATCTCCAACGGCTTGGTGGCGCTATCCGGCGGTTTGGTCGCTCAATACTCCGGGTTCGCCGACATAAGCATGGGTATCGGTATGATCATCGCGGGTTTGGCTTCGGTCATAGTGGGGGAGGCTTTGCTTCCCACCCGCAGTTTTCGCTGGGTTACGACTGGAGTCGTCTTCGGTTCGGTAGTATACAGGATGGCAATCATGTTGGCGCTGAGATACGGTTACAATCTTGGTTTTAAGGCCAGCGACTTGAAGCTGATCACGGCCTTGATCGTAATCTTGGCCCTGGCTACGCCCCAAATTAGGGACAAAATCGGATTGCAGTTGGGGGAAAAAATCGATCTGTAGTTTCGTCGCGAGAAGTCTTTGGCTGACTGAGTTGACTGAGAGGGAGGTGCATTTAAATGTTGGAGGTCACAAGACTGACCAAGAAGTTTTTCCCCGGCACTATCAACGAAATCGTGGCCCTGAAAGGTCTCGATCTACGCTTGGAGGAGGGCGATTTTTTGACCGTGATCGGCAGCAACGGGGCGGGGAAGACGACCCTGCTTAATACGATCGCGGGAACGCTTATCCCCACTTCCGGCAGAGTGTTTATAGCCGGCGAGGACGTGACCGAATTGCCCGAACATTCCCGAGCGCAGATGATCGGCCGTGTCTTTCAGGAACCGGGACAGGGTACAGCGGCGGGAATGACCGTGGCCCAGAATTTGGTCTTGGCCTC
>Ga0207797_1001036_pt1 | contig 20714 bp, 17 predicted proteins | sample PRCRCaboRojoPR_6_FD_187275 | JGI IMG/M metagenome (GOLD analysis project Ga0207797, IMG submission 187275) | Marine sediment microbial community from Cabo Rojo, Puerto Rico - PR CR 10% Liquid 1 (SPAdes) | ecosystem: Environmental > Aquatic > Marine > Coastal > Sediment | place: Cabo Rojo, Puerto...
CCCCTGCCGCAGGCGTCGCTAACGTGCCGGTCACCTCTATCCGGAAACGGTAGAACCGCCCCATTCCGATTTGACACGCTTCAGGGGCTATTATATAATCGCCGCATCCCTCAGGAAGCCACGAGTCCCTACTTGTGGGGCGGACGGATGGTCCTAGCGGGGATCTGTCCGCTGACCAGCAGAATCTTGGTTGTTCCATGGTTTTGAGACACCTTCTTCAATCTTGGAGGGATGAGCCTGACCCTCACGGTGCTTCCCTGTCAATGACGGGCCATCCATTCTCTCAGTTTCGCTTCCCTGTCTCGCTGGAGCTTGTTGTGATACGGAGCTCCGGCGTTACGGTATGCCTTCGTTCCATCGGTATTGATGGGTGTGTGACGCGCCCTCTGAGTCGCCGTGCGCGATCTGCCTGGCTTCTATAGAGCCAAATTCCGGACAAGACAAAGAATAGTCATACTCGGTCAGACCCGTTTCCTCGTCGTCGGTTACGTCCAGAGAGGTAGGTGTCTGCCGTCTTCCTATCCGACAAACGGTCCAGACTAGCTCGTATCCGCTTTTTCGGCGGGCAGGATTAGGCATCCGTCGGCGTCACTGAGCAGCGTGCTGCTCGGTGTACAGGTGACCTTCCACAGAATGAAGGAGGTGCGCTATTCTACGAATCGCTGGTGTTGGCCCCGTATCCGTTTCCCCTAGTCTCTCGAAAGGAGGACGAATAAGATGGCTGAGAAGATCGTGCGCTCGGGACTGGCTTTAGCGTTTGTGGTCGTGCTCTTCGCCGGTTGTCAGGCAGGCGGCGGTGCGCCCTACGGCGGTGTAATCAAGATCGGTCACGTCGCCCCAATGACCGGTGATATTCCGAAGGTAGGCGAGGAGGGCAAGTACGCCCTCGATATGCTGCTGGAGCAGATGGGAGGGGAGCTCCAGGTCGGAGATCAGACCTACGAGATCCAGGTGATCCACGAGGACAACGAGTCGAAGGCCGAGACGGCCGTCAAGGCGGCCCAGCAGTTGATCACCGAGGACGAGGTCCTGGCTCTCATCGGTGCCTACTCTAGCAAACAGGCTGTCCCTATGGGCGAGGTCGCGGATCGGGAAGGCGTGCCAGACATCAGCCCCTGGTCGACCAACCCTCGCACGACGAAGGATCGGCCCTGGGTCTTCCGCGCCTGCTTCATCGACGATTTCCAGGGTCGCGTCGCAGCTCAGTTCGCCCAGGACGAGTTCGGTGCTCAGAAGGCAGCGGTCCTCTACGACGTGGCCAGCGACTATCCGAAGGGTCTGGCCGAGTTCTTCCAGGAGGGGTGTGAGCAGCAGGGACTGGAGATCGTCGCCTTCGAGAGCTTCACCACCAAGGACAAGGACTTCAGCTCCCAGCTCACGAAGATCATCAACTCCGACGCGGAGGTGCTCTTCACACCCCAGTACTACGATGAGGTGCCCCTGATCGCGAAGCAGGCCCACGATCTGGGCTGGGACAAGCCGATCATGGGGAGCGACAGCTGGAGCTCCCCCGAGCTGATGGACCTCTGCGGCGACGATTGCGTCGGCTCCTACTTCACCTCTCACTTCGCTATGGCCGGTGCTACTGGCGCGACCAAGGAGTTCGTGGATGCCTATCAGGAGAATTATGGCTACGCTCCTGGCGATGTCGCAGGTCTGGCCTGGGATGCCGCTAACATCCTCTTCGAGGCCCTCCGGAACACCGGCGGGTTGACCGGAGACCTGGAGGAGGATCGGAAGGCCATCCGCGACCAGATGTCGGCCATCAAGCGCTGGGATGGCGTCACCGGTTCGATGGACTTCGCCGACGCGGAGGTCGAAGGTGATCCACTCAAGTGTGCTGTGGTGGTCAGGATAAACGAGGACTACGAGTTCGAGTTCTACGATCAAGCCTGCCCGCCAGAGCTGCAGTAGCTCCGTCGAGCATTGGAAAGGGAGTGGAGCGGGCCGGCACCGCTCCACTCCTAGTTGTGGAAGCAGGCTTGTGGAAGACGAGGATGGCGGTGGTGCCAGAACACACGCCTTTTCTCTGACAGGAGGTGAAAGGTGACTCTACACGAATTCTCTCAGCACCTGGTGAACGCGCTCCAGTGGGGAAGTTTCTACGCGCTGATCGCCCTGGGCTACTCGATGGTTTACGGCGTTCTGATGCTCTGGAACTTCGCCCACGGCGACATCTTCATGACCGGTTCCTACATCGGCTTCTTCATCTCGAGCGGCCTGCTGGCTCTCTCGGCGACCGGTTTCCTCCCCCTGCCCAACTGGGTGCTCCTCGTTTTGACCATCGTGTTCGCTATGCTCGCCACCGCTCTCCTGGGCATGATCGTCGAGCGAGTGGCGTATCGGCCGCTCCGAGGCGCGCCCAGGGCTTCGGCTGCCATCACCGGTCTCATGGTGGGGATCATTCTCGAGACGGGGAATCTGGCCCTGCTGGGCGCCCGACGGCGGAAGTTCCCGACGCTGATCAAAGAGGTCACATATCAAGTGGGGGGTGTCTCTATCACGAATACCAAGATCATGATCGTCGGCCTATCGCTGCTCCTCATGGTCGCCCTCCATCAGTTCGTCCATCGGACCAAATGGGGGATGGCTATGCGGGCCACCGCCTACGACTACGTCGTCGTTCCCTTGATGGGGGTGCCTATGAACGGCATCGCGGCCCTGACGTTTGCCATCGGGTCGGCGCTGGCCGCTGCCGCAGGGATCTTCTTCGGCATCGCCTATCCCGTGTTGGAGCCATACATGGGCATCCTCGTCGGTTGGAAGGCGTTCGTGGCTGCTATCCTGGGGGGAAGAGGATCGGTACTGGGGGCCGCGTTGGCCGGTTTTCTCCTCGGCTTCATTGAGATCTTTGTGGCTGCCTTCTTCCCGTCTACGTTTCGGGATCTGATCGCTTACTCGATCATTCTCGTGATTCTGACCTTCAGGCCTCACGGGTTCTTTGGCGAGCCGTTCAGCGCGCAGCTGAGGTTGTAGGCAGGCCCTCGGGTTCCGGCAACGCTTATCAAGAGGAAGGGAATATGGCACGCGTGATGGAAGCAACCAAGAAGACAGGCTCCGTGCTGCAGATGGTCAAAGAGCGGCTGGCGGTCGTGCCCCTCCTGGGCTGGCTGTTCGCCGCTCTCTTCGCTGCGGGCATCGAGTACTTTATCGGGGATCCGGTCGCCCGGCTCCTGGGCTTGTCCAAGGCGCCCGCCCTGTTCGGCTTGAGGACTATCGTAGACTCCGTGGTCAAGACCCCCAGTGCGGTGGGTTACGTTCTCCTGATGTATGCCTTGCCCGTTGGTCTCGTCGCCTCGGTCACGGGAACCTGGACCAATCGATGGGCCGGCAGACTTCTCGATGCCTCCTTCGTGGTCTCTTTGTTGGTGCATTTGGCACTCCTCTACGCCACGCTTCACCTCTGGAGCAGCAACAGCGACTATCGCGTCCTGGTGTTGAGGCTGACTTTTATATCCGTGATGGTCACTCTCAGCCTCAACGTAGTCAACGGCTATCTGGGCGAGTTCTCCTGCTCCCATCCCGGATTTATGGCCCTCGGGGCGTACACGGCGTCCGTGGTGACGGTTCTCTTCTTCGTCAACGATGACGTCTTTGGCCCTCCTCTTCTCCCTCCCGTCGTGGGGCCGTTTGCATTTCCTATCGCCCTGATCGCCGGTGGGCTGGTGGCCTCAGCCGGGGCGCTTCTGGTGGCTATCCCGTCGTTCAGGACCCGCGGGGACTACCTGGCCATTATCTCCCTCGCCTTCACGTTCATCGTCAAGAGCCTGATCGAGAATCTGGAGATCTTCGGTGGGCCGCGGGGCTTCATGAACCAGCCCCAATGGGCGACGCTGCCCGTGGCCTTCGTCACCATGGTCGTCTGCGTGGCTATCATCTACAACTTCGTCCGTTCCACCCTGGGTAAGGCGACGTGTGCCGTGCGGGACGATGAGACGGCGGCCGGGCATCTCACCGTCAACACGCGACGTACCAAGATGGTGGCCTTTCTCTTCGCGGCGTTCTGGGCTGGCGCAGCCGGCGGGCTGCTGGCTCACGTCCTGGGGTACATAAACCCGGGCAATTTTGGGCTCCTGAAGCTCAGCGAGGTTCTGGCGATGGTCTACTTCGGAGGCCTCAACTCCGTCGTGGGTTCTGTCGTCGGTGCCGTCAGCATCCAGGTGCTGGGTGAGGTGCTGAGACCGCTCCAGATTCTCAAGTGGATCGTCTTTCCGGTAATCATCATCGGGTTTATGATGTTTCGTCCCACGGGGTTGATCGCTTTTACAGAGGTCGACGTGCGGGAATGGCTGGCGCCTCGTGACCGCACAGACAGAGAGGGGGAATGATGGCCCTGCTCCAAGTCAATAGCCTGACCCACTTTTTCGGCGGGTTGAGAGCTGTCCACGACTTTAATCTCAAGATCGGCAAAGGGGACATCGTCGGTCTTATCGGTCCGAACGGGGCCGGCAAGAGCACGGTCTTCAACCTGATCACCGGGATGTACACGCCTTCCGAGGGCCAGATCACCTTCAAGGGTGTCGATATCGTGAGACGGCAGCCCTACCATATCGCAGCGCTGGGGATCGGCCGGACCTTCCAGAATATGCGCCTCTGGCGGCATATGACGGTTATGGAGCACGTGAAGCTGGCCCGCTATTCGAAGATCCGGTACGGATTGCTGGGAGCCTTTCTGGGGGTTCGCGGACGCGACAGGGAGGAGGAGGAGATCGAAGAGCGTGCGCGCAGCCTGCTCAAGATGATGGATATCGAGCGTTTCTCTGACGAGATCGTGGTTAACCTCCCCTATGGCGTGCAGAGAAGGGTCGAAATGGCCCGTGCGATGGCCGTGGAGCCCGAGCTGCTGCTGTTGGATGAGCCAACGGCGGGGATGAACCCGGAGGAGATGCTGGAGATGTTGGACGTCTTTCGACAGATCCATGAGGAGTTCGACCTGGCTATCTACCTGATTGAGCACCGGATGAAGGTGGTGATGGATCTCTGCGAGCACATCCAGACCCTCAACTTCGGGGAGATCATCGCCGAAGGGACGCCCGAGGAGATACGGAGTGACCCCGTGGTGATAGAGGCCTACCTGGGCGAGGAGGAGATGATCTGATGCTCCTGTCAGTGGAGAATCTTCGAGTGTCCTACGGGGGGATCCGAGCCCTGCACGGGATCAGCTTCGAGGTGGGCAAAGGCGAGATCGTCTGTATAATCGGGGCCAACGGGGCCGGCAAGAGCACGACCTTGAAAGCTATCTCCCGACTCGTCCCTGCTGAACCGGGAACCAGGATGAGTTACAGGGGAAAGGATCTGACGTCGTATCCCCCGGATAGGGTAGCGAGCGAGCTGGGCATCGTCCAGGTTCCCGAAGGGAGGCGCATCTTCGGTAACCTTACCGTGATGGAGAACCTGAGGTTAGCCACGTATGCCCGAAGCGACCGTCAGGCCATCGACCGGGACTACGAACGGGTATTCGATCTCTTCCCGCGGCTGGCCGAGAGGAAGAACCAGAAAGGCGCCACACTGAGCGGCGGGGAGCAGCAGATGCTGGCTGTGGGCAGAGCCTTGATGACCGGACGGGAGCTGATGCTCCTGGACGAGCCCTCAATGGGGCTCGCCCCCCTGCTGATGCAGGACCTTTTCGAGTCTATGGAGGAGATCAACCGCGAGGGCACGACCATCCTCCTCGTCGAGCAGAACGCCCGCATGGCCCTCCGCTTTGCCCAGCGGGGATACGTGCTGGAGACCGGCGAGATCGTGCTGGAGGGCACCTCTGACGAGCTGGCGGCCGATCCCGAGGTTAAGAAGGCCTACCTTGGCGGGTAAAGAGCCAGCCGCGGTTGCAGGCGATACGTGCCCAAGCGTTGCTTTCTGGCTGCCCGAAGACCTTGACGAGAGCACGCGTCAGGCTGATAATTGGATGTCTGCGGCTCCCCTCGGAGATGGCTTATCCGACAGGGCGCTGAGACTTTCCAACCAACCGCGACGTCGACGCCAACAGGAGGTCTGATGAGTTCACGGAAATACGCTCGTCTGCTGTCAGAGATGGCGGACGAATATCGTCAACACTCGCCCCGGTCGGCAGCACTGAACCAGGAGGCTGAAAACTGGCTGGTGGATGGGGGCAGCCACGCCCTCAGGCTCATCGAGCCCTTCCCGCCCCGCATCGTCGACGCCAAAGGTGCCTGGATTGAGGACGAGGATGGCCACCGCATCCTCGACTTCTGGCAGGGGCACTATGCCAACGTTCTGGGGCACAACCCCGAGGTCGTCACGTCCGCCCTGGCTGGTGCCCTCGACGAGCGATTCGGTCTCCAGACCGGCTTCACGGATCGGCTGCAGGTGGAGTGTGCGGAGATCCTGTGCCGACAGACCGGCGCCGAGCGGGTTCGCTTCACCACCAGCGGCAGCCTGGCGACGATGTACGCGACGCTCCTCGCCCGGGCCTTTACCGGGCGGGATCTGGTGATGAAAGCGGGCGGGGGCTGGCACGGAGCGCAGCCCTGGGGCCTCAAGGGGGTGAAGTTCCACACGGACTCCGGAGAGACGGACGGGTTTCAGCGGGTGGAGTCGGTTGGCCTCCCCCGGTATCTGACCAGGGAGGTCGTCGTTACGCGTTTCAACGACGTCCAGGCGCTGTGCGATCACTTCCGGGAGCACGGCAACGAGCTGGCCTGCTTCATCGTGGAGCCGTTTATCGGCGTGGGAGGCTTCATGCCAGCCCTTCCTGAATACTTGGAGACCGCTCGCGAGCTGAGCCACGAATACGGTGTTCTATTGATCTTCGACGAGGTCATCGACGGGTTCCGTTTCCGCGCCGGCGACGTGGGCCAGATGTACGGAATCCAGCCTGATCTGGCGACCTTCGGCAAGGCGATGGGCGGGGGAATGCCGGTCTCCGCCGTGGCCGGTAGAGCGGAAGTCATGGATCTGGTGGGACGGGAGAAAGGACGTCAGGTGAAGTTCTCCGGCGGGACCTACTCGGCCCACCCGGCGTCGCTTCTGGCGGCCAAGACCAGCATGACGTATCTTGTGGAGCACGAGGAGGAGGTATACGCCAGACTGGCTCAGTTGGGCGAGAAGACCCGCCGGACGATTGAAGCGGCCTTCGCAGACGAGGGGATCTATGCCCGCTGCACGGGCTACGGGAACGAGGCGGTCCCCGGTAGCTCGCTCGCTATGACCCACTTCCCGTGTGAGGACGGGTGTGAGCTGAGGTCGCCCGACGACGTCTATGATCCGGACGTCTGTGACGTCATCCTTCGAGAGCAGGTTATGAAGCTTGGTCTCTTGCTGGAGGACGTCCACGTCATCCACGGTCTCGGTGCGCTTAGCGTCGCCCATACAGAGGATGACATCGCCCGCTTGGGTGAGGCCTGCCGCCGCGTGGCGCGCCGGATGAAGCCGCATCTGTGAGAGAAGCGGATCCATCAATCTTTCGAAGGAAGTCCTAACTATGACAGAGAACATTCAAGCGATTCAATATGGGCTTGGCCCGATCGGTAGCGCTGTGGCCCGATACGTGGTCGAGCGTACAGACGTCTCCCTAGTGGGTGGCGTCGACATCGACCCGGACAAGATTGGCAAGGACGCTGGTGAGGCGATCGGGCTGGGTCGGGATCTGGGTTTCCCCGTGGACCGGGAGCTGGGTCGGACCGTGGAACGGACCGGGGCCGACGTCGTGCTCCACACGACCAGCTCGACCTTCGCTCAATTCAAATCGCAGATCGTGGAGATTCTGGAAGCAGGACTCGACGTGATCTCCACCGCCGAGGAGCTCTCGTTCCCATGGCTGGCTCACCCCGAAGACGCCAGGGAAATCGATGCCCTGGCCAGACGCGCCGGAAAGACGGTGCTGGGGACCGGGGTCAACCCCGGGTTCATCATGGACTCCTTGCCGCTGACCCTTACGTCGATCTGCCGGCAGGTGGATCACATCGACGTCACCCGGGTCATCAACGCGTCGACGCGCCGAGGACCATTCCAGGACAAGATCGGTTCTGGAATGACGGTCGCTGACTTCGAGGCGCAGATGGCTGCCGGGAAGATGGGACACGTGGGCCTGCCGGAATCGATCGGCATGGCCTTCGATACGTTGGGCAAAGAACTGACCGATTACGAGTCGGGTGTCGAGCCGGTCGTGGCCGAGGAGTTCACGCGGACCGACCACGTCGCGGTGGAAGCCGGACGGGTGAAGGGTCTGAAGCAGGTGGCCCGGGGCTACTCCGAGGGCAGCGAGTTCATATGTCTGACATTCATCGCCGCGCTGGAAGCGGAGGATGAAGGGGACACTATCCGCATCACCGGAGATCCGGATCTGGAGGTCAGGCTCCAGGGCACCAACGGGGACATCGCCACGGTCGCCATCGTCGTCAATGCGATTCCCCGGGTCATAGAGGCCGGGCCAGGGCTGGTCACGATGCGAGACCTGCCCATCGTGACCCACTGGTAACGCTTGGGCGTCAAGAGCTCCGGACACACGTCCCAGGGGGATCGCATGTAACCCGACCTCCGAGTCTCGGGTCGAGCGCTCGACCCGAGAGTTGCGGACACTCGGACCAGAAGCCTTTGGAGGAGCATCTCGAGAAGCTCGGGGGTCTAGGTCCTCTTCTCCTCCATAGGCAACTGCCCTGACACACCTCCGTCCAGAGGCATGTCCGGAGCTCGCTCGTGAGTTACCTCGGCCGCCAGTCGAGCCGCACCAGGGCGATACCCCGCTGCTCGAAATACTGGAGCTCTACGGTGTGAATCCCCTCGCTGAGGGTGACGAGGGCGTTGCGGTACCCCCTCATCGGCTGCCAGCTGTCGATCAGACGCTCACCGTCGATCAGGAGCCGCACCCCGTCGTCCGAATACGTGCTGAAGAGATACCGCCCGCCGCTCAGGTCGACCTGGCGCGTCCACACGGCGGAGAAGTTGTCTGACGGGACGGCTGGAGCCGGGGAGTCCCAGCCCCAGTTGAAGTCGAGCGTCTCTTCGCGACGGGCCACCACTGGCTCGCCAGCGAGCTCCTCGTTGTCGTAGTAGACCGCATCCCAGGGCCCGCCGGGCCCACGCTCATCGGCTTGTGAGGGCGGGGCCGGCGCTGGCCCGACCCCAGGGGAGACCCGCTCCATACTAACGCGAACCATTGCGGCGATGAGGCGCTCGAAGTACTCGACGCGAACCGTATGCGCACCGGCCGGGAGATCGACACAGCCGGTCCGGGTCCCGCGCATCTCTTGCCATGCGTCGATGACCAGTTGGTCGTTGACGGTGAGCCGAATCCCGTCGTCGCTCGTGGTCGTGAAGCAGTAGCGCCCCGCCGGGAACGAGAAGGTGCCCGTCCAGCGCACGGAGAAGTTATCGCGGCCAAGCTCGGGCGCGGGGGAACCCCGGTCCCAGTCGAAGTCGATCACCGCATCTTCCCGCGTGAAGGCTGGACGTCCGGCGAGCTCCCGATTGTCGAAGTATTCGCCCTGCCACGGGCCGGGTCGATTGGCCGGAGCCGACGGCGCCGGGGCCGGTGGGGGTGCCGCTCCCTGGCGCTCCCACCAGAAGCGGATACGGGCGCTACCCGTCTTCTCGAAGTACTCGACCCTGATCTTGTGCGTGCCTTCCAGATCGATCCCCTCTACGAAGTGGTACTCGAAATCCTGGGTCTCCCAGAAATCCAGCACCAGCCCCCCATCGAGCCAGACCCGGACGCCGTCGTCGGAGCGGACGTTGAACCGGTAGGAGCCAGGTTCGAAGTAGATGTCTTGTTCCCATACGGCGGAGAAGTTGTCGGCTGGCATCCACGGCACCGGGGCGCCCTCACCCCAGTCGAAGTCGATGGCCGAATCGTCGCGGATGAGCTCCGGGCTGCCCCTTAGCTCGGGGTTGCCGTAGTAGCGCCCTTCCCAGCCGCGGAAAGCGCCCAGGCGCCTCCACCATGCGTGGGCCGCGGCCTCGCCCCCGTGCTCGTAGTAGGAGACGACGACGGTGTGCTGCCCGCTGCTGAGGGTCAGGTCGCCCGAATGGGTGTTCGGCAGCTTCTGATCGACCCAGGCATCCACGACCATCTGACCGTCGACGAAGATGCGGACCCCGTCGTCGGTGCTGGCGAAGAAGCGGTAGGTCCCGGCCTCGAAGCCCAGGGTCCGCTCCCAGCGAACCGAGAAATTGTCGGCAGGGATGCTCGGGTCCGGGCTCCCGTTCCCCCAGTCGAAGTCGATGGCCGCATCGTAGCGCACGAGCTCGGGCGAGCCCTCGAAGTCCCGGGTGTCGTAGTACTCGGCCCGCCAGGCGGCGCTCCCGCCGACCCGTTCCCAGGCCAGCTGCATTCTGGCGCCACCCGTGTGCTCATAGTACTCGACCGTCACCCGGTGCGTGCCCCGGGAGATGAACTGGTCGACGAAGCTCCAGGCAGCCTGCTGGTCCCGCCAATCGTTCACCACCAGGGTGTCGTCCACCCAGACTCGCAGACCGTCATCGTTCCGGTAGGAGAAGCGATACGTGCCAGCATCGAACCACACGCTTCTGGTGAACCGCGCGGAGAAGTTGTCGGCAGGCACGCCCCCGCCGGGGCTCCCGCCGCCCCAATCGAAGTCGAGCTGCTCGTGGTAGGCCGTGAGCACGGGGCCGCCACTGAGATCCCGGTTAGCGAAGAACTCAGCGTACCAGGTGCCCTGTGCGGCTGCCCGTTTGGGTAGCATGCCGAGTGTGCTGATTGCAATGGCGACAATCAGCGCGATCTTAAGGTGTCTCAGTCTATTCATCATCTGCAAACCCTCCCGGATTGACCTTGGATACGCCTCTCCAGAAACATACTGCTCGCCTCTCAAGATCCCCTATCTATTATAGACGCTCAAACCTGCCAAAAGGTTCCATCTGTTCCGCAACCATCGGGCATGTTCTCCCTCTTGTCCTGACGGACCCCCGACGTCCTCCCGATTTGCGCAATGGGTCTCCCGGAGTATAATACACACACCGTGAATATTCAAGCCCTGAACAAAGAGGAGACAGTTTTGTGGTTTGCAGACCAGTCCTTACGAAGATTGCCCCCCAGGTTCAGGAGCAGACCAATCTGTAGGGCGCAGCTACTATGTAGCGCCGTCCGGTGCCTGAACCTTCGTAAGGTTGCCGAAAATGGCAGACCCCTGAAGGATAGAACGGCATGAGCGCTCAGTCACCATTCCCTCTGGAGAAGGCGCTGCTCGGCTTCCTGATGCAGGGACCGGCGCATGGGTACGCCCTCCACCAGCGTGCCGAGTCGGAGCTGGGCCGGATCTGGTATATGGGGATGAGCAACGTCTATGGAACCCTGAAGGACCTGGAGGAAGGCGGGCAGGTCGAGTCGTCCCTCGACGAGGAGAGCTATCCGCCGCGAAAGGTATACGCGATCACCGCTGACGGGCGCGAGTGCTTCCGGGCCTGGGTCCGGGAGTCGGTGCCTGCTATCCGTGATATGCGGGTGGAGTTTCTGGCAAAGCTGTACTTCTTCCGCACGTTGAACCTGGAAGGGGCCGGTCACCTGCTGGAGGTCCAACGCGTGCTTTGTCAGGAGCAGCTGGCGGAACTGGAAGAGCGAGCCGACGGCAGCTCCAACGACTTCTTCGAGCGCATCGTTAGCGACTTTCGCCGCCGGCGGATTCAGGCCACCGTTGATTGGCTCCGAGCCTGCGAGGACGTGTGGGCGTGACAGACGTCGGTCGGCCCATCATCGAGGTGAGAGGGCTGGAGGTCCATTATCCCAGCGGCCCCGCCCTGGCAGGAGTTGACCTCTCCATCGCCCGTGGCTCATTCGTGCTGATCGGCGGACGATCCGGCAGCGGCAAGAGTACGTTGGCTCAGGCGCTGCTCGGTTTGCTCCGACAGGATGGGGCGTCTCCTGCCCGGGTGAAGGGCGACCTCTCGGTAGTCGGACTGATTCCTGACCGTCACCCCGTATCACAGGTTGCCCGGCGGGCCGGTCTGGTCTTTCAGAATCCCGCGACTCAGCTCTTCAACGCGACGGTAGAGGATGAGGTGGCCTTTGGCCCGCGCAATCTCGGCCTGACGTCGCAGGAGATCGACGCCCGCGTCGATTATGCACTACGGGCCACCGGCTGCGGGCATCTCCGCGGACGCTCGGTCCGTCATCTGTCGGGAGGGGAACAGCAGCGGGTGGCCATCGCAGCCAGCCTGGCGATGCGTCCCTCGGTCTTGATCCTCGATGAACCAACGGCGAATCTGGACGGGGACGGCACGCGCGCTATCGCGGCAACCTTGAAGGACCTTCAGCGCCAGCACGGCGTGACGATCGTCGTGATCGAGCATCGGCTGCAGCCCTTCGAGCGACTGGCGGAACGATTGATCTGGTTGGACGGTGGACGCGTGGTCGCCGACGGGAGGCCGGACGCAGTGTTGGAGCGAGTGAGATCGGTCCCGCAGCGTCTCCCTTCAGCGAACGGTCCCAGGGGGGATTCGCTGGTTCGCGTGGAGGGTGTGTCGGCCGGGTACAACGGCCGCGCGGTGCTCCACGACTGCTCGCTGACGCTGCGGCAGGGGGAGTTTGCAGCCCTCGTTGGACCGAATGGGGCGGGCAAATCGACCCTGGCCCGGGTGCTGGCCGGGCTTATGCGCCCGCGCCGCGGGCGCGTCGCCTGGAATTCGAACGGACGAGACAGGCCCCGGGTGGGGCTTCTTCAGCAGAATCCGCTGCATCAGCTCGTCTGTCAGGAGGTGGAGGAAGAGATCCGTTTTGGGCCCCGAAATCTGCGGCTGGAGCGGGACGGAGAGGTGGAAGCCCTGCTTGCACGAACGGACCTGCTTCGTCTCCGCCACCGACCGACCCAGGCGCTCAGTGTGGGGGAGCAGCAGCGGTCGGCTCTGGCAGCAACGCTAATCTTGCGCCCCCGGCTGCTGATCCTGGACGAGCCGACCACCGGTCAGGACTGGCACCACCTGAGGGAGTTGATGGACCTGGTAGGGGAGTACAACCGCGAGGGGCTGACGGTCCTGCTCATCACCCATGACCGCCGACTCGTGGACGAGTACGCCAACCGGGTGTGGGAGATGGCGGGTGGCACGGTACGGAGGACGCCGGGGGCGGGCCCCACGCGTGACAGACCCAACGATTGGGAGCGAGCTGGTCCTGCGCAGGGACGGGCATCGGGAGAAATGGATACCGCTGTCCCGCGGACATCGTTGAACGGGGGCCATCGGGTGCGCGACTCCGGGATCCGGTAGCGCAATCTGGGTGAGCAATCGAGGAGTGACAATATCAAGGGAGGTAGACGTGTCATCTTACGAACTACGGGATTGGGTCACGATCGGGCTGTTTGGTGCACTTTGGGGCGTTGTCGAGACGACGCTGGGGAGCTACTTGAACGTCATTTTTCCGTCGTTCACAAATACGTTCTTCAAGGGCGTTATCCTGGCGGGCATCGGGGTTGCCATCGCGCTGACCGGCCGGTTCTTCGTGCAGAAACGGGGCTCCCTGGTGCTTATCGGCGTGATCACGGCGCTTCTCAAACTGCTGAGTCCGGCCGGAGCCAAGATAGGACCCGTGGTGGCTATCTTCATGGAGAGCGTGATTATGGAGCTGGTCGTGTCGCTGGCGGGCGATCCTCGCCGATGGACGTTCGTCTTGGGTGGAGCGCTCGCCGTGGCCTGGAACTTCCCCCATAAGTTCCTCATGATGGGCCTGATGTACGGGAGGAACGTGGCCCAGGTCTACCGCACGCTGGTCGAGAACGGTAGCCAGATGTTGGGCCTCGATGCCTCCTTCGCGCTGGTGATTCTAGCTGTGTTGTTGGGCGTGCGGCTGATCGTCGGGGGGATCTCTGGATGGAGCGCGTGGGCATTGGGCGGCGCGGTGGCGCGTCGGCTCGGGCAACGCACCCAGGCCGTACCCGAGTGAAGCGCTTCAGCGCCCTGGGATATCTGCTCTTCACCGTCTGGGGGGTGGCGCTCGCCCTGATCGGCCGGGGGTGGCAGCTGGCCGCTCTGGTGATCCTGGAGTTCGCCTTCGGACTCGCTTGGAGCCGGGAAGGGCTCCGTCCACTCCGTCGGCTCCGTTTCTGGACCTTCATCGCCATCGCTCTGGCGCTGGGCCCGTTCCTGACCCCGACGTCGGGCCTGGCGCTCGACAGGCCCTCTTTCGACTGGTCGGGTCTGTCGGTGGGTCTGGAGATGGCGGCCCGGGCCCTATCGCTCACCCTCGCCTTCAGCCTGGGGCTCTCGGCCCTGTCGCTGTCGGATCTGGTGGCCCTCTTCGATCGGCTACACTTGCCGGGTCTTGGGTTCGCGCTCGGCGTGGCGATGAACCTGCTGAAGTCGCTGGAGTCCATGGCCCGGGTGACGTTTGAGACGATCAAGCTGCGGGGTGGCCTGCGAAGGCCCCTGGTGGCGCTCCGTCTATTTCTGGTCACGTTGGTGACCAACACCCTCCGCTACGGAGATCAGATCGTGGACGTGGCTGCGATGCGGGCCTTCGATCCGAACAGCGACCGTTTCTCTGACCCTGAAGCGATCGGCCGGTCGCGGCCGGCGGATGCAGGGCTGGTCCTGGGCCTTCTCCTCTCCGGCGTCCTCCTTCTGGCGCTCGGCTGAAGTAATCTCTCGATTGGAAGGTCCCCGGAACTTACAGGACCAAGGTGCCCGGCACTTGCCGCAGGCGTCGCCAAAGTGCCGGGCACCTTCGTGCATCCGGGGATGACGAGACCCTGTCTCGACGGTACGCGCTTTTGCCATTCGCCGGTTTGACTTATAATGTGGCGCCGCATACCCTGACCGTTCGAGGCTTTCGTTGAAAAGGTTGTACACTGGCCTTTCTCTCGGGCCTGGGGCACGCGTGGCCCGATCGCCAGATGGAGCACGAAAGCGGGGATTTGGCAGTTCCCTGGGAGCCGTTTCCGATCTACTGATTCTTGCGTTAAGGAGGTTTTATGGCCAAGAGTGGCAAACGAGTCGGCAAGACGACACCGCCGAGGTCTATGCAGGAGGAGAAGAAGAACGACAATCAGATGTGGTGGTGGATTGGTGGCGCCGGAGCCTTGATCCTGGTGGCGGCAGCTGTGGTCTGGTTCACCTGGGGCCCTGGAGGAGCGGGCCCCGCCACGCCACCCGCGACTGCGACGTCCCCCCCGGCAGCGACTTCTACCGCTGCTCCGACGTCTACGGCCGCAGAAACAGATGAGGAGACCAGTTCGATGCCAGAGAATACAGATGCACGGAACGGGATGTACGACGCACCCCCGGAGATGGAGATCGATCCCGGCAAGACGTACGTGGCGACCATTGTGACGGAGAAGGGGGACATCGTCGTCGAGCTCGACCCTGATGCTGCGCCCAGGACGGTCAACAACTTCGTCTTCTTGGCCCGGGAGGGCTTCTACGACGGCCTGACGTTCCACCGTGTGGAGCCCAACTTTGTTGTCCAGGGCGGGGATCCGCTGGGGAGCGGGAGGGGCGGTCCCGGGTATACGGTGCCCGCCGAGATCGAGCTGGAACACGCTAAAGGGGCCATCGCGATGGCCCGGCAGGGGGACAACGTCAACCCAGAGCGCGCGTCGAGCGGCAGCCAGTTCTACATCACCCTGGAGGAGACGCCGCACCTGGATGGAGCTTATACAGTCTTTGGGCAGACCGTCGAGGGGATGGACGTGGTCGAATCGATCGCGCAGGGTGATGGGATCGAGACGATCACCATCAGCGAAGAAGGATAGCCAGGCGAGCCTGAAAGCCGGTGCGTTCGCGTCAATTCCTGTCCCGCATCCAGATCCCTCCCGCCTGGGAGGATCTGACTTTCTCTGCGATGGGCGGTGTCGTCCTGGTGGTCGGATCCAGCGACACGGGGAAGACCACGTTTGCCCGCTACCTCTACCACCGCCTGGCGGATCACCACGGGCGTCTGGCGTTCGTCGACGGAGATATGGGCCAGGCCGCCCTCGGGCCGCCGACGACGATGACGCTGGCCCTGGGCCGTGGCGGCGCGGAGGGCTTTCCGCCCTCCGGCCCCCGGTTCCGGACGTTCGTCGGCGACATCACGCCCGGGGGCCATATGCTGCCCACCGTGGTCGGGGCGCACCGGCTCGTTCGGAAAGCGAGGAAGATGGGGGCGACGGCCATCGTCTTCGACACGACGGGCCTGGTCGCGTCGTCGCAGGGCGGAGGGGCGCTGAAGCGCGCGCTGGTCGACCTGCTGGAGGCGGAGGTGGTGATTGGCCTGCAGCGCGGTACCGAGTTGGAGCACCTGCTGGTGCCCCTGCGCCGGCGTAAGCGTACCCGGGTCGTCGATCGGCCGATGGCGGATGCGGTGACGCGTCGTGACATGGCGACCCGGCAGAGGCACCGAGCTCAACAATATCGGCGCACGTTCGACGGCGCTCGGTCTCTGATGGTTGAGTGGCCCGGATTCGCGGTGATTCCATCTCCATCCTTCACCCGGCACCGGCTGGTGGCGCTGGAGGATCGGGATGGATTCGTGCTGGGCCTGGGAATCGTGGTAGGCCGGGAGCGGAGCCGGGATATGATCAGGCTCTACACCCCTCTCGCTTCGCTGGAGGACGTGGACACCCTCCACGTTGGCGACCTGCTGGTAGACCCCGAGACGTTCCGCGACGAGCGCGTCTAGCCGTCCTGGGCCTGGCAGGCCTCGGCGATCCGCGGTAACACCCGGGCGACGTCATCGTGGATGACCACCTCCGCGGCGTCGTCCACGTACGTCCTCGTTTCATTGACCACGATCAGGCGGCCCCCCTGCCTGTGGACCCGCATGGGGAGGCGAGAGACCGGCACCACCTCCAGCGATGACCCCGCCACGAGCATCAGATCCGCAGAGTTGACGTGGGCCATCGCAGCATTGACCACGTCCACCGGGAGCTGTTCGCCGAAGAGGACCACGTCCGGCTTCATCGCGCCGCCGCACTCGGGGCATCGCGGCACCTCACCGGAGGCGAGGAACTGGCGGGTGAGACCGTTGGCCGACTCGACCCGATAGCATTCGATGCAGGTGGCGCTGCGCAGGTGTCCGTGGACCTCGAGCACCTCGCTGGAGCCTGCTTCCTGGTGAAGGTTGTCGATGTTCTGGGTGATCACCGCTTCCAGGTACCCCGCCGCCTCCAGTCTGGCCAGCGCCCGGTGGCCCGGGTTCGGTTCCGCCTGGACGAGGGTCTTGGCCAGGGGACGTATCCATTCGTAGAACGCTTCCGGGTGACGCCGAAAAGCGTGGAACGACGCCACTCTCATTGGATCCGTCTTCTCCCAGAGGCCGGTCCCGGGGGACCGGAAGTCGGGTATGCCAGAAGGCGTGCTGATTCCGGCCCCGGTGAGGGCAATCGCGTGACGGGCCCGTCGAAGGAGGCAGGCGGCCCGGGCGATAGCGTCGCGGTGCTGTTTGTCAGTCATTGGGAGACTCCGTGTCCGGGAGAGATCCGCCCCCAGCCACCCGGTGGGCCCAGCGAGTCGTCTCCGGGAGCCGGTACCTGGGAGCGCAGTCGAGGACGAGCGATACGGCCGTCTCGAGGTCGACGCGGTGGCCGACTGATACGAAGACGGGGCTGACGTTATCCCGGGTGCGCACCACGGCCCCGATAACCTCGTCTCCATCGCGAAGCCGCGTCCAGTTTCCCTTCTCCGGACCGGGCTCAGCATACTCGCCGCACAGGCGCGACTTGGCGCAGCCGACCGAGGGAAGGTCGAGGATGACGCCGAGGTGCGTGGCGAGTCCCATACGACGGGGATGGGCCAGCCCATGGGCGTCGAAGATCAGCACGTCGGGGGGGCTCGTCAGTTTCTGCAGGGCCGCCAGGACGACGGGGCCCTCCCGGAAGGCGAGCAGCCCCGGCACGTAGGGAAAAAGGGTGGCCTCCTCCGCCGTCTCGGCCTCAAGGGGCTCAAGGTCCGGAAATGAGAGGAGCACGATGGCCGAGCGGGCCTTTCCGCTCTTCACGCTGACGTCGACGCCGGCGACATCTTCTGGCTGCGCGTCGAGCGGCGCGACGGTCACGTGCTGGCGCAGCTCGTGTTGAATTTCCTTCGCTTCGTCTGTCGAGACGTCCCACGGATGGGCGATCACGGGCTCGACGGTCACCGGACCCCCGGCGGATTCCGAGCGCCCGCGCCGATCAGCCGTTGACGCCTCCTTACCACAATTGTCTCCTATCGCGGCTGCGGCGGCGTTTGACGATGCTCGGCCAGGCGGAGCACGGACGCCACGCGCTCGGTGAGCTCATGGCGATGGAACGGCTTGGTCAGATAGTCGTCGGCCCCCACCTCGAAGCCCGTGATCTGATCTTCGAGGTCGGACTTGGCCGTGAGCATCAGAATGGGCACTCGAGCGGTTGCCGGGTCGGCGCGGAGGCGTTGGACGACCTCGTACCCATCCAGGCCCGGCATCATGACGTCGAGGAGGATCAGGTCGGGATGCTGCAGTCGCGCCCTCTCCAGTGCCTCCTCGCCCGATCGAGCGGCGACGACGTCGTACCCCTCCTGGTCCAGGACTACACCCACCAGCTTGAGGGTTGCCGGGTCGTCGTCTACCACGAGGATTGTCTTGCCCATTTCCACCGTCCTAAGTTGCTTCTGCTCATAGAGGATCTGAGGCTATTCGGCGGGGCCGCGCTGGCGAGCCGTCTCGGGGTGTCCCCGAGGTCAGTACAGGCGGCCCTACGTTCGCATCGCGAGTGGTTCACGCTTGTGCGCCATCGGATATCGTGCTTCTGAGACTGTATCATAGATGCGCCTGGTTGACAAGAGGAGTTGGCCAACCTCACGGGGCAATCGCGTTTGGCGGGCTCAGTGTCGGATTCGTCGTTCTGGGCCATCGGAGGGAGCCAAGAATCTCTGCGCCTGGCTTGTGGGAGCGAGATTCTTCGTCGCTGCAGCCGCTGCGCTTCCTCGCTCCTCAGAATGACAGGTTGGTGGATGCCCAAATTGATATGCGAGTGCGCTGGTCGACAAGAGGGCGGAGAGTGGGAGCGGAAGGGGGCTAGGTCCGCGATCTGAGCCGCCGGACGGCGGCTGCGGCCAGCGCGAGCCAGGTAATCAAGCTGAGGGCGAGCCCGACTCGCCACGTCCAGGGGGCGAAGGTCATCTCTACCGTATGCTCACCGGCCGGGACCTTCACCGCGCGGAACACATAATCGGCCCGCAGGACCGGCGTCGGCGCGCCGTCGATGGTGGCACGCCATCCCGGGTAATAGACGTCGCTGAGGAGGAGCCATCCGCTGGTGGGAGTTTCCACCTGGATCTCGACGGCGTTGAGGTCGTACCGGGCGAAGGCGATGTGGGCGGCTTGGTCCAGGCCCGGGGCGACCTGGGGGGCTTCGACCGTGGTCTTGACCTGTGTTTGTTCCAGGATGACCGTCCGGGTGGGGTCGAAGCCCGGTTCGTGAATTGCCTTCCAGGCGTCCGTGTGGCTCGACACCACGCGAGGCGAGGTGACGAACAGGGCTCTGGGGAGGGCGGCCGTGTTCAGGTAGACGTCGATCTCCGGGGCGGCGGTGTAGACTGGTACCAGGCGCTCGTCCCCCGGTGGATCCCCCTTGTCGGCCAGGACGTACTTGACGCCCAGTAGATTGTAGAGCGGGTCCCCTCGCTGGCCCAGGGCCCAGCGATAGGCCTCGTAAGGCGCCAGCGCCAGCGGATTGTAGACGCCGCCCACGTCATAGAGGCTGTGCATCAACGCGGCGTCCGGCTGCCAGGCAGCGGCGGTATCCTCGATCCGGAACAGCCCCGGATCCCGCCGGAGGTAGGCGACGACCTCGGGGTGGTGGAACCCCCGCGTTGGGTCGTGGGGCTCGATCTCCAGGGTCGATCCGAGGGCGATCAGGTCGACAGCCAGAAGAAGGGGGAAGAGCCAGCCGGTCCACGAGCGTCTTCCGCTGAGGGCGATGAGCAGGCCATTCAGCGCCAGCAATCCGGCCGCGACGATGACGGCACACGTCGCCTGGGCGGTCCGGTCCGACGGCGGAACCGAGCGAGCCTGCGGCAGCCCGACGGCGACGACGAGAACGGCCGCAATAAGCGCTCCCAGAGCGAGCCATCGCTTATAGGAGCGTCGCCCCGGGTGCCATTCCACCAGATGGTGGAGCCCGTAGGCGGCCAGGCCGGCCAGTCCCAGGTCGCCGAGGACGATGAGACGGGCCGGGGCCCGGATTTGATCGAAGGTGGGCACCCAGCGGTAGAGGGCCCGGTAGAAGGGAGCGTGCCGCCCCATCGCCAGGGGAAAGGCGACGAAGACGAGGAGGGCGAAGAAGGCGGTCGGGAAGCGGCGCCCCGAGTGCCGATCGGACGTTCGTCGGTCATAGTCCGATGTCGGAGGCGATGAATCCGCGTGGGTGCGCCGGGACACGTAGGCGACGAGGCCCAGGATAGCCAGAACGAGGGTGCCCACGCCGGCGTAGCCCACCTCGACCCGGTCCCAGGCACCCCAGAAGCCGGCCGGGCCCCGCCCGTAGAACCCCGGGGTTATCAGGCCGACGAGGGCGCGGGGCGGGAGAGAGTAGCGGGTCGCTTCCTCGTAGGGGAGGTGGCCGCGCCCCGTGTGGCCGGCCATGCGGTAGGCCGGTAGCAGGGTCAGGGCTGCGCCTGCGACGCCAACCGCGACGATCAGCAACCCGATACCCGCGGCTCGGCTGGCGCGCCTGCCGGGATTATCTCCACCGGCCGTCAGGATGGTCGCGAGGCGATAGATGATATAGAGCGCCAGAGCCAACCCGACGAAGAGAAGCATCTGGGCGTGCCCGGCCAGGGCAGACACGGCGAGAATTGCGCCGGCGGAC
>Ga0207797_1001037_pt1 | contig 20713 bp, 21 predicted proteins | sample PRCRCaboRojoPR_6_FD_187275 | JGI IMG/M metagenome (GOLD analysis project Ga0207797, IMG submission 187275) | Marine sediment microbial community from Cabo Rojo, Puerto Rico - PR CR 10% Liquid 1 (SPAdes) | ecosystem: Environmental > Aquatic > Marine > Coastal > Sediment | place: Cabo Rojo, Puerto...
CAATGAACACCCTCCCCTACGTCTGTTGCTGCGAAGACGGCGCTCAGGGACCCCAGACGCCCTGGAGGGGATCCCCAACCCTCTCCATCCCCAGCCATCCTCTCCATCCCCCGACGATCCGGTCCATCCCCCGGCCATCCGGTCCATCCCCCGACGATCCGGCGGAGGAAAAGCCCTGCTCCTTGCGCCAACGGGCACCGGAAGCGCAGCGTAGGGTAATCCGAAGGGACAGCGGGCGAATCCCAGTTGGTTTGAAGACGGCCCTCCCAGAAGCCGTAACGAAGGGTGAGCTCTCGGAGACTCGCTGTCGTTGTGCTGCCAGCAGGCGTTGCGCTGCGAGCAGGCCGGTGGCGCCGGAGCAGGCCGACTCGCGGGTAGCCGGCCGATGGAGGGATACGGAACGAATCCACGGGGAACAGGCCGTCCAGTCCAGTTCGGGTCAGTCGAACCCGGGCTGATCGGGGCGACTCGGGCCGCCACCACGCCACAAGGAGCTGACCATGGATCCTGCCACCATCTTCATTCCCCTGGCCGCCGTGGGCGCCGGCGCCATTCTCACCTCCCTCCGTATCCTCTGGGAGTATGAGCGAGGCGTCATCTTCCGGCTGGGGAAGCTAACCCGGGCCAAGGGCCCCGGTCTCATCTTCCTGGTTCCCTTCGGCGTGGAGCGGATGCGGAAGATGGACCTCCGCATCGTGGCCCTGGACATCCCTCCCCAGGATACCATCACCAAGGACAACGTGAGTGTCACGGTGAACGCGGTGGTGTACTTCCGGGTCGCGGACCCGTCGAAGGCGGTGGTGGAGATCGAGGACTACTACTTCGCCACGAGCCAGTTGGCCCAGACCACGCTCCGGAGCGTCATCGGACAGTCGGAGCTGGACGAGCTCCTGGCGGAACGAGAGCGGATCAACGAAATCGTCCGGGAAATCATCGACGAGGGGACGGATCCCTGGGGCATCGATGTCACGGGTGTGGAGATCAAGGACATCGACCTGCCCAAGGAGATGAAGCGGGCCATGGCCAAGCAGGCCGAGGCGGAGCGTGAGCGCCGGGGCAAGGTGATCGCGGCGGAGGGTGAGTATCAGGCATCCAAGAAGCTGGCCCTGGCGGCCAACGTCATCGAGAAGCACCCCGTGGCCGTTCAGCTCCGCTTCATGCAGACGGCCGTGGAGATTGCCGCAGAGAACAACTCCACCACGGTCTTCCCCATCCCCATGGACCTCTTCGGCACCATCGCCCAGGGATCGGCGGGAGAGATGACCGAGGAGGAGATTGCCGAGCTGGAGAAGGGAGACGAAGAGCCCACGCTGCCCGAGGGGACGGAGACGGCTCTCCTGGCTCAGACGGCCCGGTCGATCCTGGGAATCGGCGGTAAAGCCGAGAGCGGCAAGGAGGGGAAGGACCTGGAGGAACGGGTGGAGGAATCCGTCAAGAAGCCCAGGCGGGAAGGGGTGGAGAAGCAGGAGTCCTCGGCGGACCCGGACTCCACCAAGGAGACCGACGAGGATTCCCGGGCGTAGAGCTCGGGCCAGTCGGTTCGGGCTACGGGAGGGTGTCCCCCACGGTGTCCCGGGGCTCGGCCAGCCGGTAGAGGACCTCCCCTTCCCGGATCATGCCGAAGCGCTCCCGGGCCAGGCGCTCCAGGGTGGCGGAGTCGTTGAGAAGGGAGTCGGTCCAGGCCCGGAGGGAGTCGATCTCCTTCCGGAGCCGGGTCAGCTCCTCTTCCTTGGCCGCCACCTCCTGCCGGGCCTTGTGGAGCTCCAGCAGGGAGTACTCTCCCCCGAAGAGGGCGTAGTAGACCGCCAGGCCCAGGAGGAGGGGCAGGAGGATCCGCTTCACTCGTCCCATAGCTTCGTTCCCGGATAGCGGGCGTTCTTGCCCAGAGCCTCTTCGATACGGAGAAGCTGATTGTACTTCGCCACCCGGTCCGTGCGGCTGGCGCTCCCGGTCTTGATCTGCCCCACCCCGGTGGCCACGCTGAGATCGGCAATGAAAGTGTCTTCCGTTTCTCCCGACCGGTGGGAGATGACGGACCTGTACCCCGCTTCTCTCGCCATCCGGATGGTCTGGAGGGTCTCGGTGAGGGTGCCGATCTGGTTCACCTTGATGAGGATGGCGTTGGCCACCCCCTCGTTGATGCCTCGTTCCAGGTAGGCGGGATTCGTGACGAAGAGGTCGTCGCCCACGATCTGCACCTTGTCGCCCAGGGCGTCGGTGAGTTTCTTCCAGCCTCCCCAGTCGTTCTCGTCCAGGGCGTCCTCCACGGACCGGATGGGATACTTCCCGAGCCACTCGGACCAGAACTGGACCATTCCCTCGCTGTCGAAGCGCTCTCCGGACGACCAGCGGAACTCGTACTCCCCTTCCTGGGAGTAGAATTCGCTGGCGGCGGCGTCGATGGCCATGACGATGTCCTCGCCGGGTCGGTAGCCGGCCCGCTCCACGGCCCGGAGCACCACCTCCACGGCCTCGTCATTGTTCGCCAGGTCCGGGGCAAAGCCTCCCTCGTCTCCCACGGCCGTGCTCTTGCCCTGCTCCGAGAGGACCTTCTTCAGGTTGTGGAATATCTCGGCGCCCATGCGGAGGCCCTCGGAGAAGCTCTCGGCTCCCAGGGGCATGATCATGAACTCCTGGATGTCCACGTTGTTCGGGGCGTGGGAGCCCCCGTTCAGGATGTTCATCATGGGCACGGGAAGAAGACCGTCGGACGTAGCCCCCAGGTACCGGTAGAGGGGCATCTTCGTCTCCTGGGCCGCCGCCCGGGCTGCCGCCAGGGAAACGGAGAGGATGGCGTTGGCTCCCAGGCGTCCCTTGTTGGGGGTCCCGTCCAGCTCCATGAGGGTCCGGTCGATGTCCAGCTGCTCCCGGGCTTCAAAGCCCCGGAGGGTGTCCCGGATCTCGCCGTTCACGTTCTCCACGGCCTTCAGGACCCCCTTCCCCATATACCGCTTCGGATCCTTGTCCCGGAGCTCCACGGCTTCGTGCTCCCCGGTGGACGCCCCACTGGGAACGGCGGCCCGTCCCCGGGATCCCGTCTCCAGGATCACCTCCGCCTCCACGGTGGGGTTTCCACGGGAATCCAGGATCTCCCGGGCTCGAACGTCTACGATGGCTGACACGGTTGCATCCTCTCTGGAGAAATCGCCGGCGACGGGGCGGCGGGCACCTCCGGATCGTCGGCGGCCTATGGACTTTCGTTCGAACGGATCACGTCCGGGTTGCTGTCGGGAAGGGCGTCTCCCTCACCTTCCCGTACGTCCCCTTCTTCCTTGAGCTGGAGAATGGCCTTCCGGGAAGCCTTGAGGAGCCGGTTCCGGTCCCGGAGGGTGGTGCCCTCCGTGGGAATGGGCCGGCCGATCCGAAGCGTCACGGTACCGGGACGGACCCGCTTGCCTCCTTTGGGCATGACCTCCCGGCTGCCCACCACGGCCACAGGAACCAGGGGCACCTGGCCCTGCACGGCCAGGACGAACGCTCCCTTCTTGAACTTCTGGAGCCTGCCGTCCATGGAACGGGTGCCCTCGGGGAAGAGGATCATGGTGAGGCCCTCTTCCCTCATGTTCTGGAAGGCCTCCTCCATGGAGGCGATGGCCGCTTCCCGATTACCCCGGTCCACCGAGATGTGTCCGCACCCGGTCCAGGCCTTCCCGAAGACGGGGATCTCCTCCAGCTCCTTCTTGGCCACGAAGCGGTACCGCACCGGAAGCTCCGCCCCCAGGGCGAAGACGTCGAACCAGGACTGGTGATTGGCCACAATGATCTGGGGGCTGTCCTTGCTGAGGTTCTCTGTCCCCTCCAGCACCACCTTCACCCCCGCAGCCCGAATCATGGCCTTGGCCCAGTTCCGGGCGGCCCGGTCACAGGCGCACATGAGGTTCCGGCGCCAGAGGTAGGTCCGGACCACCACCCCCCCGGAGTACCACAAGGTGGCGAGCAGCCCGACAATGTACACCCAGAGGGTTCGAATCAACGGTCATCCTCGGCTTGAACGTGGCTGAACCCCCCGCGCTCCAGAGGGCGGGTGTCCCCGGAGGGCTCTTCCAGCCGGACCCCCTCCCCTTCCACCACACGGCCCACACGGGTGAGGGGAATCCCGAACGTCTCCTGGAAGGGACCGATCCACGGCTCCAGCGTTCCCTCCTCCACAGTGAAGCATAGTTCGTAATCTTCGCCCCCCGTCAAGGCCAGGCCCAGGGCCTCGTCCCGATCCGAGATGGTGCGGATCACGTCCCGGTGAACCGGCAGAGCCTCCTCTCGGAGGAGAATCCCCACACCGGCGGCGGCGGCCAGGTGCCCGGCATCCCCACCCAGGCCGTCGGAGAGGTCGATGAGGCTCCGGACGTCAAGGCGCTCCGACAGCCACCGGGCCTCCCGGATACGGGGCGTGGGTCGGGCGAAGGCCCGCCGCAGCTCCGGTCCCGGCTCCCGCCCCTGGCTCCAGAGATGAAGGGCGGCGGCACTGGCCCCGAGCCAACCGGTGACCCAGAGCTGGTCTCCCGGTCGGCTGCCTCCCCGAAGCAGGGGGCGATCCGTCCGTCCCAGGGCCACCACGTCCACCAGAGCAGGCCCGGAGGAGGCGGTCACGTCTCCTCCCAGAATCCGGATGCCTTCCCGCCGGCAGGCCTGGTCGGCCCCCTTCTGGAGGGCGGTGGCCGTCTCGCTCATTTCCCGGCGGGGGAGGCCAAGGGACAGGAGCACGGCCACAGGCCGGGCCCCCATGGCCGCCAGGTCGCTGAGGGCCGCGGCGGTGGCCCGGAACCCGGCTTCCTCCAGGTCGATCCACTCCCGCTTGAAATGGACGTCCTCCACGGTGAGGTCCACGGACAGAACCCAGCCGTCCTCCAGGACCAGGGCATCGTCCCCGGGGCCCGTCCGGACGTCCCCGGGGAGGGGCTCCTGGGGGCCCAGGAGCTTTCGGATAAGATCGAACTCGGCCCCGGTGCCCAGGGAGGTGCGGGACGGGGGAGGAGAGGTCACCGGGGAGGGTCCTGGTCGAAGAGGACGAAGGACAGGTCCAGGTCCGTCTCTCCCTCTCCCTGGGCCCGGATGGAATCGGGCAGAGCCTCCACCACGTCCTCCGGCGTCAGGCTCACACCCAACCCCGTCATGGCGCCGGCCCGACCGGAGAGGTGGAGTCCCAGGGCCCCGCCCTCCTCCGGCGTGGAGCCCTGGGCCAGGAAGCCGGCCACGGCTCCGGAGAGAACGTCCCCCATCCCCGCCGCAGCCAGGTCCGATGAAGCCACCGTGTCCACCAGCATGGTTCCTCGGTGTGTCGCCACCAGGGAAGGCATGCCCTTGAGGAGGACCGTGCACGCGTTCTCCTGGGCCAGCTCCCGGGCTGCCTCGGGCCGGGCCCGGGTGATCTCTTCCGTTGTCTTGCCCGAGAGCCTGGCCATCTCTCCGGGATGAGGGGTGAGGATCACCGGACGAGACCGGCCCACCTCCGACAGCTCAGGGCCCCGAGCTTCCGCCAGGAGGTTCAGGGCGTCGGCGTCCAGGAGGAGGTTCTGGTCGCCCTCCACCTCCAGGACCCGGTTCAGCAGGGTCTCCGCTTCATCCCCCGTCCCCATTCCCGGGCCCATCCCCAGGGCCTGGGAGGCCCGCACGGCCTCCTCCAGGGCCTCCGGGTCCGAGGCGTCCACGTAGACGGCCTCGGGCACCGCCTGCTGGATGATGCTACGGTTCTCCGGGGGAGAGGCCACCCGCACGAATCCCACCCCGGAGCGAAGAGCCGCCCGGGCCGCCAGAATAGCGGCTCCGGCCATTCCGGGCCGCCCCGCCACCAGGAGGAGAGCGCCCACGGCGTTCTTGTGGGTGTCCGGATCCCGGCGGGGGAGGCGACGGGTGACCCAGCCCGGGGTGATGAGAACGCTCTGGAAGGTGTCCTCCCTCACCGGCGGGAAGCCGATCTCCACCACCACCAGGCGCCCCACATTCACCCGCCCGGGATGGAGAAGACCCCCGAGCTTCGCGCCTCCGAAAGCCACAGTGGCTGCAGCCTCCACTGCATCCCCGGGCACCGCTCCCGTCACCGCGTCCACCCCGGAGGGGATGTCCAGGGCCATCACCGGCGCCTCGGAGCCGTTCATGGCCCGGATCACCCGGGCCTGCCGCTCCCGTGGGGGACCGCTGATGCCGGTGCCCAGAACCCCGTCCACCAGGACCTCGGCCTGAGCCAACTCCCCGAAGAGGAGGGAATCCTGGTCCTGGAAATCCGAATCCAGGAAGGTCCGGATTCCCCACCCGTGCAGGAGATCCTCGTCATCCCCCTCCCGCTCTCCCACCAGGATGGCCGTCACCGGCCGGCCCCAGGCGGCCAGGTTCCGGAGGAGAACCAGGGCGTCGCCACCGTTGTTTCCGGTGCCCACCAGGGCCGTCACCGGGCCCCGGGGGAAGAGGCGCTGGAGAATCAGGGCCGCGGATCGACCGGCGTTCTCCATGAGGGTCTCCTGGGGCACCCCCAGGTCCTGGATGGCGTAGCGGTCGAACTCCGCACTCTCGGCTCCGGTGGGCGCACCCACCAGGGCCCGTCCGAAGGGTCGAATCGGATGGCTATAGGACGCATTCATTTGTGTCCCCCGACGTGGAGGGAGGAGAGGAAGGCAGGGTGCTGGGGAACCCGAGCCTCCGGGGCGGAGGACCCAGGCCCGAAAGGCAGTCTACTTGTAGCTCTGGCCGATGGTCCGGCCGAAGGTGATTTCCCCGTTGTCGATGCGGATGTTGAAGCCGCAATCCGGGTTGGAGCAGACCCAGGCCTTGTACCGAATGGGGGCCCCGTCCCGGCCGTAATCCGACAGGGGAAGGAGGATCCCGTTGTCACACTTCTGGCACTTGGGAAATCCGTTGACTTCCACCATGTTCAACCCCTCCCAACTTCAGGTAGGTGCTTCTCCCCGTCCGCCTCGGACAAGGGGAACTCCTGTCGCCTTTCCCTGGGTCAGACCCGAGCGCCCCAGGGATACTCTTCTTCGAAGGCTTCCTGGAAATCGAAGAGATCCTGGAAGTCCTCGGGTCTGTCTTCTTCCCGTTTGGTCAGGACACCGCAATCCACCATGGCGAAGACGATCTCGCCCAGATCCTCGGTGGAGTGAATGCCCCAGTGGGCCAGCACGGTCCGGGCCATGGGACCGAAGTCCCGGAGGGCCAATCGCCGGACACCATGAGCCAGCTCCGCTCCGGAGATGTGCCGGGGTTGGTCCAGCTCATCGATCACGGAGTGGAGGGCCGAAAGGAGAAAGAGATAGGCCTTCCCGTGGAAGCGGGGATTCCGCTCCTTCAACCTCTCGAGAATCTCGTCGGCGAATTGCAGATCCGTCATACCCACGAAGTTACGATCTTTGCCTTTCCGCGCCACCCTTGACGGGCTGTTGAACGGGCCCCGCCAGCGTCCACACCCTCTTCGGCGCACGCCGAACGCACCCCCGTCGCCCCCCCTCGGACGCACCTCCGGGCGGATCCCGGGCGAACCTCGGGCTGACTCCGAACCCAGACCCGGGCTCACCCCGAGCTCACTCCGGGGCTCCCCCGAGCTCACTCCCAGGGCACCCTGCCCTCACCCCGTCAGCTCTGTGTAGAGGGGAAAGCGGCCACACAGCTCTTCCACCTGGTTCCGGATCGTCCCCCGCAGCTCCTCATCCCCGGGAGCGTCCAGGATCTGGACCATCCATCCGGCGATCTCCTCCATGTCCTCCTCCTTCATGCCCCGGGTGGTGAGGGCCGCGGTCCCGATGCGCAGGCCGGAGGTGACGAAGGGGGAACGGGTCTCTCCCGGGACCGTATTCTTGTTCACCGTGATGCCGGCCTCCTCCAGGGCCCTTTCGGCGTCCTTGCCCGGAAGGTCCGGATGGCTGGGACGAAGGTCCGCCAGCATGAGGTGGTTGTCCGTCCCGTCGCTCACCAGCTTCAGGCCCCGGTTCATGAGCTCTTCGGCCATGGCCCGGGCATTGGCCACCACCTGCTCGGTATAGGCCCGGAAACCCGGCTTCAGGGCCTCCTGGAACGCCACGGCCTTGGCGGCGATAACGTGCATGAGGGGACCGCCCTGTGTCCCGGGGAAGACGGCCTTGTCGATGGCCTTGGCGTGCTCCTCCTTGCAGAGGATGAGGCCGCCCCGGGGACCCCGGAGGGTCTTGTGGGTGGTGGTGGTCACCACGTCGGAGTGGGGCACGGGGTTGGGGTGCACTCCGGTGGCCACCAGGCCCGCGATGTGGGCCATGTCCACCAGGAGGATGGCCCCCGCCTCCCGGGCGATCTCCCCGAAGACCTGGAAGTCGATGACCCGGGGATAGGCACTGGCCCCGGCGATGATGAGGTTCGGGCGTTCCTCCAGAGCCTGGTCCCGGACGGCGTCGTAGTCGATGCGGCCGTCGGACTCCCGAACCCCGTAGGCGCTGACCTGGAAGAGGGAGCCGCTGAAGTTCACCGGGGAGCCGTGGGTCAGGTGGCCGCCATGGCTCAGGTCCATGCCGAAGATCCGGTCTCCGGGCTCCAGGAAGGCCAGGTAGGACGCCATGTTCGCCTGGGCTCCGGCGTGGGGTTGGACGTTGGCGTGGTCGGCCCCGAAGAGGGTCCTGGCCCGCTCCCGGGCCAGGTCCTCCGCCACGTCCACGTGCTCACAGCCCCCATAGTAGCGTTTTCCCGGGAGCCCCTCGGCGTACTTGTTCGTCAGGACCGTGCCCATGGCCTCCAGCACGGCCCGGGAGACGAAGTTCTCGCTGGCGATGAGCTCCAGCTGGGACGCCTGTCTCCGGGCCTCGGCCTGCACGGCCTCGTGGATCTCCGGGTCTGTCTGCTTCAGATGGTCCAGCATGCGTCAATCTCTCGTTTCGATCGTGTCCGGAGGCTGCCGGCGCCCTGGTAGGGACACCGGCAGGATCGGAGGATCATGGACTCTGCCGGCCGGCGAGGCCCGGACCCGGGAGACGATCCCGGGCCCGGAAGACCGACCCGGTGCCGCAGCCCGGGCCGGAGGTCCCCTCAGCCGCAGGGCTTGTAGGTAAGGCTTCCCAGCTCCGTGCGATGCAGATGGCGCACCTGCTCCATGCGCTCCAGGGCGAACTGGTCCGAGGCGTCGGCCGTGGTGATGTCTTCCTCGTCGGCCAGCTCCAGGATCCGGAGGAGGGTGGTGTAGATCTCCTCGGCCTTCCGCAGACTCCGCTCCGCCGGCCATCCCTCGATCTCGGCGTACACGTTGATGAGCCCCCCGGCGTTCACCAGGTAGTCCGGGCCATAGAGGATCCCCTTCTGCTTCACGTCCTCCCGGTGGTGCGATTCGGCCAGCTGGTTGTTGGCTCCGCCCACGATGATGTCCACGTTCAGGACCTTGAGGGTGTCATCGTTGATGATGGCGCCCAGGGCGCAGGGAGCGAAGATATCGGCATCCACGCTGTAGATCTCGTCGGCGTCCACGGCGGTGGCGCCGAACTCGTCCACCACCTTCTTCACCTTCTCTTCGTCGATGTCCGTCACCGTGAGCCGGGCCCCCTCCTCCGCCAGGTTCTTGCAGAGGAAGTAGCCCACATGGCCCACGCCCTGGACCGTGACGTGCTTCCCGTCCAGGGAATCGTCCCCGTACTTGTGCAGGGCCGCCGCCTTCATGCCCTGGTAGACGCCGAAGGCCGTCACCGGCGAGGGGTCGCCGGACTTGCCCAGGAGGCCCACCACGTGGTCCGTCTCCATGTGGACGAAGTCCATGTCCGTGGGGGACGTGCCCACGTCCTCGGCGGTGATGTAACGGCCGCCCAGGGACTCCACGGCCCGGCCGTGGGCCCGGAAGATCATCTCCCGCTCCCGCACCCGGTTGTCCCCGATGATGACGGACTTTCCCCCCCCCAGATTCAAACCCGCCAGAGCCGACTTGAAGCTCATGCCCCGGGCGAGCCTCAGGCAGTCGATGATGGCTTCTTCGTCCGAGTCGTAGCTCCAGAACCGGGTTCCGCCCAGAGCCGGACCCAGGGAGGTACTGTGGATGGCGATGATGCCTTTGTACCCGATCCGGGGCTCATTCCAGAACACCAGCTGCTCGTGCTCGTGGCCCTGCTTGTTCATGAGGTCGAAGAGTTCCATCCGAGCTACCTCCCGGTTTTCGTGGTTTGGTGAAGACTCGTCCTTCTCGAGTCCGTAGGATTCTTGTCAGGCGTCCCTCGTTCCCAGGACGTCCCGGGCCACGACGAGGCGCATGATCTCACTGGTTCCTTCCAGGATCTCCGTGCCTTTGGCGTCACGGAGGAGCTTCTCCACCGGGTAATCCTTCATGTACCCGTACCCGCCGAAGATCTGGACAGCTTCGTCGGCGATCCACAGGGCCGCTTCCGAAGCCGCCAGCTTGGCCATGGCCGCCAGGGCGCCGGCGGAGGGCGCCTCGGGATCCACGTCGTCCCCGCCCTCTACCCCTGAAGGATCCTCGAGAGCCTGGGCGGCGGTCCACAACAGGGAGCGTGCCGCGGTGATCTTGAAGGCCATCTCTCCCAGCTTGAAGCGGTTCGCCTGGAACTGGGCCAGGGGGCGTCCGAACTGGACCCGCTCCCCGGCGTAGCCCCGTGCGTGCTCCATGGCCGCCCGGGCGATGCCCAGGGACACGGCCCCCACGCTCAGACGCCCGATTTCCAGGGACGCCATGGCGTGGCCGAAGGCGGCTCCCGCCTCCCCCAGGAGGCCTTCGGGCTCCACCCGGACCCCCTCCAGCCCGATCTCCACGGTCCGGGAGGCGGCAAATCCCATGGTGGTCTCCCGCTTGCCCACCTCGTAGCCCGGGGTCTCCTGGTCCACCGCGAAGAGGTTCATGGCCTTCTCCTCCCCCGCCCCCGCCTCCCCGTTCCGGGCGAAGACCAGGGTCAGGCCTCCCCGGTCCCCGTTCGTCACCCACTTCTTCCTTCCGTCCAGGATCCACCCCTCCCCGGACCTGCGGCTCACGGTGCCCACGGACCGGGCATCGCTTCCGGCCCCGGCCTCGGAGAGGGCATAGGCACCCAGGCGCTCCCCGGTGGCCAGAGAGGGAAGATAACGCTCCTGCTGCTCCCGGGTGCCCACGTGCCGGAGGAGGAAGGTGACGGGCCCGGAATGGATGGCCACCCCCAGGGCCACGGCGGGATCTCCCCAGGCGAGCTCCTCCAGGATCAGGAGATAGCTCACCAGGTCCAGGTCCAGCCCTCCCAGGTCTTCGGGGATCAGCATTCCCAGGAAACCCAGCTCCCCCAGCTTCGTGAAGATGTCCGGATCCAACTCCCGGGCCGCGTCCCACGCCGGGGCGTGGGGCCGGATCTCTCCCCGGGCGAACTCCCGGGCCAGGGCGCGAAGCTCCCGCTGCTCTTCCCGGAGTCGAATGGTCATGGCCGGCTACTTCTCGTATCCGTGGAAGCCCCGACCCGACTTCCGCCCCAACCATCCCGCCGCCACGTACTTCCTCAGCAGGGGACAGGGCCGGTAGCGATCCTCGCCCAGGTCCCGGTGCAGGACCTGCAAAATGTCGAGGCACACGTCCAGGCCGATGAGGTCGGCCAGGGCCAGGGGTCCCATGGGATGGTTCATGCCCAGCTTCATCACCGTGTCGATGGCCTCCTCGTCGGCCACACCCTCCATGAGGGCGAAGACCGCCTCGTTGATCATGGGCATGAGGATCCGGTTCGACACGAAGCCCGGGAAGTCGTTCACCTCCACCGGAGTCTTCCCCAGCTCCCGGGCCAGCTCCATGACCGTGGCCGTGGTCTCGTCATCCGTGGCCAGACCCCGGATGACCTCCACCAGCTTCATCACCGGCACCGGGTTCATGAAGTGCATTCCGATAACCTTCTCCGGACGCTGGGTGAAGGCGGCCATCTCGGTGATGGAGATGGAGGAGGTGTTGCTGGCCAGAATCGCCCCTTCCGGAGCCTCCTCGTCCAGGGTCCGGAAGATCTTCTCCTTGAGCTCCAGCTCCTCGGGAACGGCCTCCACCACGAGCTGGGCCTCGGCCACGGCGTCGTCCAGGTCCGTGGTGGTGGAGATCCGGTCCAGGGCCTCGTCCTTCTCCCCGGCGCTGATGACCTCCTTCTTCACCTGTCGATCCAGGTTCTTGAAGATGGTGTTCAGGGCCCGCTCCAGGAGGCCTTCCTCCATGTCCACCAGCGTCACCTTCCGCCCGGCCTGAGCACAGACGTGAGCGATGCCGTTTCCCATGGTTCCGCCACCGACGACGGCGATGCGATCCACACTCATGGTCTACTCCCCGTGATTCGGATTGCCATTCATGCCCTCTCCTCCGTCGACCCGCCCCGGGAGGGGGAATCGTCCGGGAGGACGAGGGGTCGTGCCTGCACTGCTTCTCGACTGGGAGCCGGCCACCCTGCCCGCCACAGACCGACGGCGGCCAGGGCCACGATCCCCGTCGTGACCACCGAGCCCTCGGGTCCGAAGCTCCCCCCGTTGAGCCAGCCCGGCCCCCGGCTCACGGACTCCACGAAGGGGGCGTCGAAGAGGTCCAGGCCGCTGGTGGGAAGATCCGCCCAGAAGGCCTGGGCCCAGTTCCAGCCGGCATGGGCGCCCGTGGCCCACCACAGACTGGCGGTCTTGAGGTAGACGACGCCCAGAAAGAGACCCGCCACCCCGATGTTCACGATCCCCAGGAGGCTCAGGTTCGGGTTCCAGACGTGGAGGGCGGCGAAGGCCACCGAGGTGACCCAGAGAGCCCACAGGCGCCCCCAGGCGTCGGCCAGAGCCTGGAGGACGTAGCCCCGCAGGAGGGCTTCCTCCACCGCTCCGTAGACCAGGAAGAACCACAGGGCCCTGGTGGCCATGTCCAGGTACCCCCCCCAGGTGCCCTCCTCCCCGGTCCATCCCACACCTCCCACCGTCCAGATGAGGAGGATGACCAGGAGGATCAGCCCCACCCCCAGGACCAGGCCCAGGAGGAGCTCTATCGCCAGCACCGGGTGGAGGTAGAAGCCCAGGGCCCCGGGAGGACGACCGTCCAGGCGCAAGGCCACCCATCCGCTGAAGACCGCCGCCAGGAGGACGGGAAGCCCCTCGCCCGCCGGCACCGGGAGGGGAAGAAGGGAGAGAACCCCGGCGAAGAGGATGGTGAGGACCCCGAAGAGGAGAAGCCTCCACCCCAGGCGCACCCGGCCCGAAGGACTCCTGAAGATCTCCACTATCCTCGTACCCCCGAGCACGACGGCCCCGGATGCACAGGGCACCCGAGGCCGATTCGGCGAGCCGGCTCGTCGGCAAGAGGAACAAGGCGCACAAGCCCGGAAGCCACGGACTCACCCGTCAGCCCATCTCCACGGACAGGGCCACGGCGTTTCCGCCACCCAGACAGAGGGCCGCCATCCCGGTATTGGCTCCCCGGTCCTTCATGGCGTACAGGAGGGTGACCAGCACCCGGGCTCCCGAGGCTCCGATGGGGTGACCCAGGGCCACGGCTCCCCCGTGGACATTCAGGCGTTCCGGGTCCAGCTCCAGCTCCTTCACATCCGCCAGCACCTGTACGGCGAAGGCTTCGTTCAGCTCCACCAGATCGTAGTCCCCCGCCGACTTCTCGTCCTTCTCCCAGAGCGTCCGGATGGCGTGGATGGGCGCGAAGAAGAGCTCGTGGGGCTCCGTGGAGCCGGAGGCGTAGTTCAGGATGTTGGCCATGACCGGGAGGCCATGGGCCTCGGCGAAGGCCAGGGAGGTGACCACCAGGGAGGCGGCCCCGTCATTCAGACCCGGGGCGTTGCCCGGCGTGACCACCAGGTTCTCGATTCCCTCCGGGGCGTCCTTGGGGAAGGCGGGACGAAGACGGGCCAGAGCCTCCAGGGAGGTGTCTTTCCGGGGGCCCTCGTCGGTGTCCACCACGTTCACGCCCTTCCGGTGCTTCACCTCCACGGGAAGGATCTCGTCCTTGAACTTCCCGGCCTCCATGGCGGCGATGGCCTTCTGGTGGGAACCCAGGGCGAACTCGTCCGCCTCCTCCCGGGTGACCCCGGCCTTGTCGGCGGTGTACTCGGCATGCCCGCCCATGTGGCAGTTGCCGAAGGAGCACCAGAGACCGTCGTAGATGAGGCCGTCCTGGAGAGTCTGGTCACCGAACTTCACCCCACCCCGGTGTCCCCGGAGGTAGTAGGGCACGTTGGACATGGACTCGAAGCCCCCGGCCACGGCCACCTGGAGGTCCCCGGCCCGAATGGCCTGGGCCGCCAGCATGACCGCCTTCAGGCCCGAGCCGCAGACCTTGTTGATGGTCATGGACGGAATGGTGGCGGGAATGCCCCCGCGGATGGCCGCCTGCCTGGCCGGCGCCTGGCCCGCTCCGGCGGAGACCACGTTCCCCAGGATCACCTCCTCCACGACGTCGGCGTCGATCCCGGCCCGCTTCACCGCCTCCTCCACGGTCAGGGCGCCGAGCTGGGTGGCCTCCAGAGAGGAGAGCCCCCCGAGAAACCGGCCGATGGGGGTCCGGACACCGGAGAGGATCACGGGGATTCTGGCCTTGTCCGTCATGTGTGCGTCTCCCTTTCTCCTTGCGTTGGCTGCTGCCTCGTCTGCCGCTTTGATCCTTGCCTCGGATCCTGCGCTGGCTCCTGCCCTGGCTGCTGCGTTGGCTGCTGCGTTGGCTCCTGCAGTGGCTCCTGTCCGGGCTCCCGCAGCGGCTCCGGCACCGACCGCCGCCGGCCCGGGCGGGCGAATAAGATACGGCGAAGACCTCCCCGAGGCACGGGGGGCCGGGGGCCCGGGCCGATCTGGTCTTCAGGTCCCCGGATCCGGGATGGGCTCCCCCTCCAGATCCAGGAGAACCGCCGTGTCTTCCCCTGGATCCATGCGTCCCCAGGGAATCCGGGTGTCGTGCTGGAAGATGAGGATCCAGCCCTCCTCCCGGGCCTGTTCCCAGATCCTCCTCTTGGTCTCCAGGGTCACCAGGGGCTGGAGGTCGTAGCCCATGATCCAGGCCAGGGGCAGGTGCGCCACCGTGGGGCAGAGATCCGCCAGGAAAAGGGCCGACTCCCCGTCCCCCTCCAGGAGGACGGACTGGTGATAGGGGGTATGGCCCGGCGTGGACAGGAGGCGGACCCCCGGGACCAGCTCCAGCTCTCCCTCCACGGGATCCACCCGCTCCCCCTCCACCAGGGGGGCGAAGTTCTTGGACATGTAGGAGGCCCGAACCCGCTCGTTGGGGGAGTGGGCGAACTCCAGCTCCCCGAGCTGGATTACGTAGCGGGCCTGGGGAAAGGCCGGTCGGGGCGGGTCGTCCTCCCCCCCGGGGGCCAGGACCGTGTTGCCTCCGGCATGGTCGAAATGCAGGTGGGTGTTCACCACCAGGTCCACATCGGCGGGCTCAACCCCCAGGGAACGGAGTCCGTCCTCCAACCGGGTGGGGCTTCCCTGGTTCTCCACCCCATAGATGTCCCGGAACTTCTCCGACTCCTTGTTCCCGATCCCCGTGTCCACCAGGACCAGGTGGTTCGGTGCCTCCACCAGCAGACAGCGGAGGGCCAGGGGGATCCGGTGGCGATGGTCCGGGGGGATCTTCTTCTCCCAGAGGGGACGGGGCACGACACCGAACATGGCCCCGCCATCCAGCCACTGGAGGCCTGCCTCCACGGCGTGGACCCGCATTCCCCCCACCTCCAACGTGCGGGTCAGAGGCAGATCTTCGGCCTTCGGCTGTGTCCATCCCGCCATCCCTGACTCCTTTCCAAGATCGTTCACGCTCTGCTTCGTGGCCCCGACCCGGAATCGCCAGGAGCACGCCTCCGGCGAGCCGTTCCGACCCGAGACATCCTCAACCCCTTCCCTTCCCCCGGAGCCCCAGCAGGTGGTTCAGCCGGGACAGGTCCCGGATCCCCCGGGCCCTGGCCAGGTCCAGCAAGCGGAGAAAGACCCGGGCCGTGGCCAGGGCGTCTCCGTAGGCCCGGTGCCGGGCGTGGAGGGGAATGCCGAAATGGGTGGACACGGCGTCCAGGTTCCGGCGCCGGAGCTCGGGCACCAGGCGGCGGCTCAGCCGGACGGTGCACAGGCGGGGCTCCCGGGGGACCCGTCCCAGGGCGTCCCCGAGCTGATGGCTCACGAACCGCCAGTCGAAGCTCACGTTGTGGCCCACGAAGACCCTGCCCTCCAGGCGCTCCAGGAGGGGGTCCGCCACGTCTTCGAAGAAGGGGGCGTCGGCCACCATCCGGTCGTGGATGCCCGTGAGCCGGGCGATTCTGGGAGGGATGGGACGTCCCGGATTCACCAGGGTCTGGAAGTCGTCCTGGATGATCCCGTCCCGGATCTCCACCACGGCCACCTCGGTGATCCGGTGCCCCCGCCCCGGGCTCCCTCCCGTGGTTTCCACGTCCACCACGGCGTAGGAGAGGCGCTCCAGCTCCTCTTCCGGAGGAGCCGCATTCCCCGGCTCACTCAGGGACCACTGCCCCTGCCCATCCACCCGGAAGCGGGGGTCGGCCCCCAGGAGGGCGAAGACGGCAGCGGAGGCCGCCCCGTCGTTCCCCGAGAGCCCCATGACGCGTCGAGCCAGCTCCAGGGTGTGCACCGAGCCGTCCTGGAGGAGGACCGCCGCCCTTCGGACCAGGGACGGCTCACTCCTCATGGCCACGGATTTTGAACGGGTCCCTCCGGCCTTCCATCCGGGGGTCTCCTCCCTCTCTCCAGGGCAGAAAACGGGAGGCCAATGTAGGCGGCGGGCCCCGTCACCTCAAGGCGCGCAGCCCGGCCGAAATCCGAATGAAGTCCTCCGGGGAGAAGGTCTCGGGCCGCCGGCGGAGATCGAATCCGGTGGCCTCCTCCAGGCGGGCCACCTGGTCCCGGGCCAGACCCAGCTCCGGATGGGTCCGGAGGATGGTCTGGAATTGCTTCCGCCGAAGCTGAAAGGCCGCCCGGGTGAGAGTCCGGAGAGCTCGCTCCTCCCCGGGGGAGAGGGGTTCGGGCCTCAGAGGCCGGATGCGGAGAACCGTGGAGTCCACGGCGGGAACGGGCCGGAAGGCGGAGGCGGGCAGGTCCAGGACCTTCTCCACCGCCGCCACGCTCCGGACCCCCACGGAGAGGGCTCCGAACTCCGTGCTGCCCGGTGGGGAGAGGATTCGTCGAGCCACTTCCCGTTGGACCATGAGGAGGATGGTCCCGGGCCGGGGGCGTTCCAGGAGGTGGAAGAGGATGGGGGTGGTGATGTTGTAGGGAATGTTGCCCACCACCTTCAGCTCCGCCACCGAGCCCCCGGTGGGAAGGACCTCCGGGAGCCGAACCTCCAGGATGTCCTCTTCCACCACCGTAACCCCGGGCTCCCCCCCGTACTCCTCGGCCAGGCGGCGCGCCAGCTGGCGGTCCAGCTCCACCAGGATCAGGGCCCGGCAGCGTCCCACCAGGTGGCGGGTCAGAGCCCCCCTTCCGGGACCGATCTCCAGGATGACGTCCCGGGGCCCAGGATCCAGGGCCCCGACGATCTTGCGCTGCAGATTCCCGTCCACCAGGAAGTTCTGCCCCAGGGATCGCTTGGCCCGATGCTCCACGATCCGGCTCAGACCCTCATGAGCAGGGCCGTGCGGTCGTCGGCAGGTATGGCGGGGCTAGCCTCCTCGGCCTTCCGGAAGAGGGCCTCCACCACGGCCTCCAGGTTCCCCTTCCGTCCGGCCATGGCCGTCCTCAGCACGGCTTCCTCCCCCCTTCCCCCTTCCACGGCCGACAGGGTATCGGAGAGACCGTCGGTGAAGAGGAAGAGAACGTCCTCCGCCGGGGTCCACGGGACCGTGCGGGCCTGGAAGGACCCGGGCCCGGCGATACCCACAGGGGGATCCGTGGCTCCCAGGCGCTCGTAGCTCCCGTCCTCGTGGAGGGCGAAGGCGTGGGGGTGCCCGGCGTTGGCGTAGGTGAGCTTCCCGTCCCCGGGATCCAGGATCCCGTAGAACAGGGAGAGGTACATCTCCGTGGTCTCCAGCTCGTCCCGGAGGGCGTCGTCCAGGTACCGGAAAACCCGGGACGGCTCGCCCACCTCCAGGGCGAAGATGGCCGCCGCGCTCATGGAGAGGGCCATGATGAGGGCCGCCGGGAACCCGTGGGTGGACACGTCTCCGATCATGACGCCGAACCGCCCCCCGGGGAGGTGGAGCAGGTGGAAGAAATCTCCTCCCACCTGCTCCGCCGGCTGGACACGGGCCGCCACGTCGGCGCCCTCGAAGGCCGACGCATCGGGAAGGAGCTTCATCTGGAGGTTGTGGGCCAACTCCATCTCCCGGGCCACCCGTTCCTGGGCCAGGCTTTCCCGAATGAGACGGTGGTTCTCCAGGGCTGCCCCCACCTGACTGGCGATAGCCGACAGGAGCTTCTGGTCCCCGGCGGTGAACCGGCCCCCCTTGCGCCGGCCGATGAGGTTCACCACCCCCACGGTTCGGGCCTCGCCGGCGGGGGGAGAGTAGCGGATGGGCACGGAGAGGAGGGAGTCTCCCGTCTCCTCCACCGGGGCCCGGGTATCCCGGGGAAAGCCGGCCCGGGCCACGATGAGAGGTCTCCCCTCCCGGAACACCTGGGCCGTCACCGAGTGGGGATCGTCCACCGCCAGGGGTCCCCCCAGACCCTCCTCCCCCACCGCCGCCACCAGCTCCAGGGCCCGGTGGTCCTGGTCGAACACCCACAGGGAGCCTCGCCGGGCCCCCAGGACGTCGCAGACCTCTCCCAGGATCACCCGTGCGGCATCATCCAGGCGGAGAAGGGATCCCAGGGTCTCGCTGATGGAATAGAGAAGGTTGATCTCCTCGTAGCGCTCGCTCAACTCGTAGGTGAAGAAGCGAACCTCCTGGGAGAGCTCCAGGACCCGCTCCAGGGAGGCCACCACCAGGTCCGCCAGGGACTCCTCTCTTCCCCGGGGAGCCCCGACGAGCTCCAGCTCCAGACCGGGACCGTCCCGGACCGAGAGGGTGCGCCGGATGAGCGCTTCCTCTCCGGTCTCCGGGCCGGCGGAACCCGGATCCGGGACATGGGCGCCCCGGGCCAGGGGATACAGGAGAACGTCCGCCTCTCCCTCCCGGCCGCACTGGTAGAGGCGCAGACCCACCGAAAGGGCCTGTTCGAAGTCCTGCAGGGTTTGTCGAAGGGGGTCGGGGAGGGTCCGGAGGGGCGGGACCTCTGGCGTCATGCCACGGCTCCGCCGTCCGCCCCCGGACCATCGGCCTCGGGGGGGAGGCGGAGGACGAGGGTCACACTGTTGCCCCGGTCATTGAAGTAGACCTCGTCCAGAAGCTCCCGCATGAGGAAGATCCCTCGACCGTTGGGCTTCAGGAGGTTCCCCGGGGCCGTGGGATCCGGCAGCTCCCGGAAATCGAAGCCCTGCCCCTCGTCCGTGACCCGGGCCGTGATGCGAGAATCCTGCAGCGCCACCTCCACCCGCACCCGCTTGGACGGGTCCTTCCCGTTGCCGTAGAGAATGGCGTTGGAGAGGGCCTCGGTGAGACCCACCCTGAGATTCAGCCGGAGCTTTCGGGGATCGTCGGCGCACGTACGGCACCGCTGCATGACGAAGTCCACGGCCTCCTGGATGGAGGCCAGGTCATTGGGCAGGTCCAGTACCAGGTCTGGAGGCATAGGCCGACGGCTTCTCCTCACGGTCTCGGCTTACTGTCCAGGAGATCAGAGCCCTTCCAGGGCTGCCTCTCTGGAATCGGCGATCTTGAAGAGAGTGTCCAGCTTCGTGAGCTCGAAGAGGGTGCGGAGATCCTCGTTCAGGTTGGCCAGCCGGAGCTCGCCCCCCTGCTCACGGATCTTCTTGGATAGGCTCACCAGGACCCCGAGCCCGGAGGAGTCGATGTATCCGGTCTTCTCGAAGTCCACGACGAACTTGCGTTCCCCGTTCTCCAGCTCCCCGAGGACCTTCTGCTTCAGCTCCTGGCGATTTCCAACGATGAGCTGCCCCTCCACATCCACCACAAGCACGTCGTCTACCTTCTCGACCTGGAAACCCATTGGCCCTCCCTGAGATGGCTCGCCACCCCCCGAAGAACGGAGGGACGGAACGGGACCCGGTCCACGCAGGCACCGGCGTAAGCTGGGAAAATGATAAAAGGCAAAGGGGCGGAGAATCAAGTCATGGACAGTTTCTCCTGCAGCGCCCGGTGCACAGGAGGGGAGACGAAATGGCTTACGTCACCCCCCAGGGCCGCCACTTCCCGGACCAGGGAAGCGGAGAGGAAGGAGAAGGGAACGTCCGGGGTCAGGAAGACGGTCTCCACGTCGGACCAGAGCTCCCGGTTCATCTGGGCCATCTGGAACTCGTACTCGAAGTCCGAGACCGCCCGCAGCCCGCGGATGATGCAGTGGGCCCCCCTTTCCCGGGCGAAGTCCATGAGAAGACCGGTGAAGCTCACGCATTCCACCCTGGGGTGGTCCTGGAAGACCTCCTCCAGGAGCTCCACCCGTTCCTCCACGCTGAAGAGGGTCTTCTTGGACTGGGTGGCGCTTTCCGCCACGGCGATGAGGAGGCGGTCCGCCAGCCTCAGCGTGCGCCGGGCGATGTCTTCGTGCCCCAGGGTCACCGGATCGAAGGAGCCGGGGTAGATGGCCAGAACGTCGTCGGGTCGTGGACTCATGGATGGTACGCCAGGATGGAGATGGTGGTGTCGCCGTAGCGTCTCTGCCGCAGGTCCTCCAGGGCCGGGAGGCTTTCCGCCGTACGATGCTCCACCCAGAGCTCCCGGGCAAAGCCCTCCCGGGCGAAGAGCTCCAGCAGGCGGGCGGCCAGACCCCGGTCGTAGGGGGGGTCGGCCAGGGCCAG
>Ga0207797_1001038_pt1 | contig 20709 bp, 24 predicted proteins | sample PRCRCaboRojoPR_6_FD_187275 | JGI IMG/M metagenome (GOLD analysis project Ga0207797, IMG submission 187275) | Marine sediment microbial community from Cabo Rojo, Puerto Rico - PR CR 10% Liquid 1 (SPAdes) | ecosystem: Environmental > Aquatic > Marine > Coastal > Sediment | place: Cabo Rojo, Puerto...
GGGCAGCCGAACTGGCGGCTGCAGCAGATCTCCGCCTGAAAGTGCAGTCGATCCTGGATTCAGCCCTCGGTCCCAACCGGGCGGTCGTCCAGGCGGTGGTGAGCATGGACTGGACTGAAAAAGAAGTCAAAATTCAATCCTACGATCCGGAAACTGCCACTATCCGCAGCGCCCAGAGCGTCACTGAAACCTACACTACCAGCGGTGAACTTCCCGGCGGGATTCCCGGCGCGGAAACCAACCTGCCAGAAAATTCAGAAGAAGCCGCGGACGAAGAGCAGAGCGAAGAAGAACAGGGTGAAACCACCTCAGCGGATGATGACTATGCCTATCTCCGCCAGGAAGAAACCACCAATTACGAAATCACCCAGACCGAAACCGTCCAGACCTATCCGGCGGGCCAGATCAACAACATATCCCTCTCCGTGCTGGTTGACGGGGTGGAGGACACCGGGCAGTTGGCCAGCATCCGCTCGGCTGTAGCTGCGGCTGCCGGGATCGACCCGGACCGGGGGGATCTGCTGACCGTGGAAAGCATGAGCTTTGACCGTTCTTATTTTGAAGAACAGGCTGCGGAAATGGAATCCTCCCAGCAGAGAGAGATGTATTTCACTTACGGCACAGCAGCTGCCGCGGTCCTGGGCGTGATCGCGGTGTTCTGGTACGTCCAGAAGATGCTCAACCGGATCCGGACCAGCTCAACGCAAGCCTGGCAGCCGGTGATGCAGCCGGTTTCTTCTCTGACCGGCGGGCAGTCCGGACAATCCCTGCCTTCCCCGGCAGCTGAAGGCCAGGCCCAACTCCCCAGACAGAATCCTGCCGCCCAGCGGCAGTCGTCTTCCCGGGAGCCTCAGTCCCAGCCGCAGTCAGCCTCACCCCCAGGGGTCGAGGCTCAAGACCACAGCCAGGATATCAAAAAACTGACTCAGCACCTGGCCAACGAAAACCCGTCTGAAATTGCAGAAGTCGTCCGCATGTGGATTAACGAGGATTAACGATGAACGCGGCCAACCAAACCTTGAACGGTTCCAAAAAAGCAGCCACCCTGCTGCTCAGCCTGGGCGTGGAACGTTCCTCTCAGATTCTCAAGCATCTCTCCGAGGATGAGATGGAGCGGGTGATGGTGGAGCTTTCCAACCCGGGCCCGGTCGATCAGGCGGCCCGCAGATCTACCCTGGAGGAAGCTTTCGCCTTTGCTCACAGCGGAGGGGATCGGCTGACCGGGGGAATTGAGTACACCCGGGAACTTTTGGCCCAGGCCCTTGGTCCCCATCGGGGGACCGAACTGCTGGATAAGATTTCAGCCCACCAGCAAATATCTTCCTTTGAAATGCTCAAAAATGCCGATCCAGCTCAAATTGCCGGCACCCTCTCGGAGGAGCATCCCCAGACCATCGCGCTGGTTTTGGCCCACCTGGACGAACAAATCGCGGCCAATATTCTCTCCTTTCTGGATCATGAACTTCAGGTGACCATCACCCTTCGGCTGGCTCAGATGGAAAGGGTCTCTCCCAACGTGGTCCAGGCCATTGAAAATCACCTCAAGCAGAAGCTTTCCGGGGTGATCAGCGAGGCGGACTTCCGGGCTACCGGTGGGGTTTCCTTCCTGGTGGGCATGCTCAACCAGGTCGACCGAGGGGTGCAGAAAGCCATCTTTGACGAATTGGAAGAAACTCACCCCACCCTGGTGCAGGAAATCCGCGACAACCTCTTCACCTTTGATGACCTTTTGAAACTGGATGATCGGGGCATCCAGCGGGTGCTCGGAGAGGTTGACAAGCAGGAATTATCGCTGGCACTTAAGGCTGCCCCGCAGGAGCTGAAAGATTTCATATTCCGGAATCTATCCGAACGGGCCCGCGACACCCTCAAAGAGGATCTCGAACTGCTCGGACCGCAGCTGGCAAAAAATGTGTACGACGCCCAGCGGAGCATCGTGGAAATCGTCCGGAAATTAGAGGAAGCCGAAGAAATTATGATTGCAGGTATGGGATCTGATGAAGAAATTATCGAATGATCACGACCTGAATACCTCAAAGGCCGATCGAGAACAGTCCTGGACCCCCGCCTCTCTGGATTCCGGCCAGCCCAAGCAGGTGCCGGCTTTCCTGTTTGAAAACAACGGGGAAGGCAAAACGAGCAGCCCTGGAGAAATTATCAAAAACGGTCAGCAAGCTCCAGGTAATTTCCAGAGCTGGACCCCGCTGGACGTGATTGATGACCGCGGCTGGGATCAGCCCTTTCCTCAATCCAACGGCGGCTTCCCGAACTTTTCTGAAGCTTCTGGAACCCCCGGCCGGGCTGAAGCTGAAATGGAAAAACTGCTCATCAAAGCGGAGCGAAAGGCTGAACGGATGGTCCGCCAGGAGCAGGAACAGCGTATTCAGTCCGCCCGATCGGAGGCCAAGCAGCTGCTAGCCGCTGCTGAAGCGGTCCTCCGGGAAATGGAGCAGGCTCAACAGCAGCTGCTGGAAAGCCAGGAAGAATCCATCCTCCGCCTGGTCCTGGAAATCGCCCAGAACCTGTTCGGCGGGGGCTTCAACCTGGAGCCGGATGCCCTCCAGCAGGTCCTCCAGGATGCCCTGCTGGAAGCTCGGGAGTTGGGAGAACTCACCCTCTACCTCAACCCGAGGGATCAGGAGAAGCTTGACCCGCACTGGCCGGAGCAGTTTGCCAGCCCTGAAAACAAACTCCGGATCGCGGCAGATCCTGAAATTCAACCCGGGGGATGTCTGGTGGAAGGAGATTTCGGATTGGTCGATGCCCGGGTCTGCACCAAGTTAACCAATATTCAAAAAGCCCTGCTGGCGCTGCAAACCGCGCATCAAGCAGACCAGAATAAACCGACAGACCGACCATGACCCAGCAAATTCACCCTGACTTCAAAAAATACCTTAACCGCCTGGAAGGCCTTCCGGTAAAAGATATCTCCGGACGGATCGTGAATGTGGTGGGATTAACCATCGAGGCGGCCGGCCTGCAGTGTGAGATTGGAGAAGTCTGTGAAATTCGCTCGCAGAATGAAAGACCGGTCCTTGCTGAGGTGATCGGGTTCAGGAACAAACACACCCTGCTGATGCCGCTCGGCCAGATGGAAGGCATTCAACCGGGAAGCCCGGTCTTTCCCCAGGGGACCTGTTTCAGCGCCCCAGTTGGGGATCAGCTGCTGGGGAGGGTGTTGAACGGAATCGGAGAACCGATTGACGACCTGGGGCCGCTCGGCCTGGTGGACCAGATTCCGACCTACAACCAGGTGCCCCATCCGCTGAAGCGGAAAAAAATCACCCAACCGCTGAACACGGGTATTAAAGCGATCGACGGTCTGCTGACCGTTGGAAAAGGACAGCGGATCGGCATTTTTTCCGGCAGCGGGGTAGGAAAATCCACTTTGATGGGCATGATCGCCCGCAGCACAGCCACCGATGTCAGTGTGATCGCTCTGGTCGGCGAACGAGGCCGCGAGGTCCGGGAGTTCATCGAACGGGATCTCGGAGAAGAAGGCTTACGGCGCTCGGTGCTGGTGGTTTCCACCTCCAATGAACCCGCCCTGGTGCGCCTGAAAGCCGCCTGGGTGGCGACCTCGATTGCCGAATACTTCCGGAATCAGGGATTGGACGTGACCTTTTTGATGGATTCCGTAACCCGGTTTGCCATGGCCCAGCGGGAAATTGGTCTGGCCGTGGGAGAACCCCCCGCCAGCAAAGGGTACACGCCTTCGGTCTTTTCTCTCCTCCCCCGCCTGCTGGAAAGGACCGGTGCCGGTCAATACGGAACCATCACCGGGTTCTATACCGTGCTGGTGGAAGGAGACGATTTCAACGAACCGATTTCCGATGCGGTCCGGTCCATTCTCGACGGCCACATTATGCTCAGCCGGGATCTGGCCGCCCGGAATCACTACCCCGCGATCGATGTTCTGCACAGCGTCAGCAGGGTGATGCCCGCCATCGTATCCGAAAATCATTTGAATTACGCCGGACGGGTCCGCAAATTACTGGCAACCTATGAAGAAGCCCGGGATCTAATCAATATCGGCGCTTATGTCAGCGGATCTGACCCCGATATTGACCGGGCCATCGCAGCCATGCCGGCCATCCTGGATTTCTTACAGCAGAAAACCGAAGCTAGTGTGCTGTTTGACGAAACATTCCGGCAGATGACAGCTATTGAGAATAAAGGAAAGGAAATCAACCATGCCGCCTGAATTTTCACTTCAAACGGTGCTCGATTACCGGGCCACAATCGTTGAGTCGCTGGAAATTGAACTTGGGCAGTTGATCAACCAGAAAAAAGAGCTGGAAAAAGCCTTCCGAATGGCCGAGCTGAGGGAGTTCGATCTCTGGGAGCAGCTCACCAAGGAACAGGTGGGGTATATGAATCTGTCCTATATCGATCAAATTCGGATCCAGCTGGAGCGGCTGGAAAAGGAAAAAGACCAGCTCAAGGAAACGCTTCGGGAATTGAACGAGAGAATTGACCGCAAGAGAGAAGAGGTCGTGCTGGCCCGCCAGGAGGAAGAAACCCTGGAAATCGTCAAAGAAAAAGAAATCGAAGCTTATTGGGAAAGGGTCAAAAAGCAGGATCAAAAGACCCAGGACGATATTTATATCGCCCAGGCTTATCAGGCCAGACAGTAAACCCCACGGGGCTGTGCGTATGAAACTGACCAACCACTTCCAAACTATGCTCTTCCAGCTGGTGAGTTCGCTGCAGGACAGGCAGAGTGCTCAAGTTGAAAAACCCCGGCCGGTCTGGGTGCACCCGGGCCTTGATCCGGAATATTCTTTTCAGGCAGACAGAGCACCCAAAAACAAAACATGGGCCTCCTTTGAGCAGCATATCGAGGAAGCCAGCCGGAAGTATCGGATCCCTTCCGCCTTAGTGCGGGCGGTGATTAAAGCCGAATCCAACGGGGACCCCAAGGCCGTTTCCCGCTCCGGGGCCCAGGGGCTGATGCAGCTGATGCCGGCCACAGCCCGCAGCCTGGGCGTGGAGAACTCATTCAACCCCCGTGAGAATATCAACGGCGGTGTCAAACTGCTCCGGCAGCTGATGAACCGCTATCAAGGCAACCTGGACCTGGTGCTGGCAGCCTACAACGCAGGCACTGTGGCCGTGGACCGGTATGACGGGATCCCGCCCTACCGGGAGACTCAGGTCTATGTCCCTCGGGTGAAAAAATACCTGCAGCAAGAGCGGAACTGGGAGGTTTAAATGTCAGAAATATTCTCATCAAACCCCACCTTATCCACGGTGAAACAGGCTTTGAACGGCCTGGCGAAAAGACAGGAACTGATCAGCCACAACCTTGCCAACGTGGACACCCCGGGTTACAAGGCCAAGCAGGTCAATTTCGAGCAGACCCTCAAGCAGGAACTCAACCGCTCGCCTGACCTGGATCTGGCCAGCACAAGACCGGGTCACCTCAACTCCTCCGAAGGCAAGTCCCGCCAGTACAACACCTCGCTCCGGCGGGGAGGGACCCCCCGGGCGGATGGAAACAACGTCGATATCGACCGGGAGCTGCTGGAATTGACCGACACCAACCTGCGCTTCGAAGCGCTGACTACTTTATTAAACAAAAAATACCGTTTGCTGAAAGAAATCGCCAGCAGAAGATAAATAAGCCGGATGCCGGCCCAGGCCGCTGGCGGTCATCAGGCCTGAACTGACCGGCATCCACCAATCATCAACGATCGGTCCAAACCACCGGCGTTGAGAAGGAGGACTAACGTGGAACAAGTTCCCAAATTGATGACAGCCCTAGGGCTCAAGCAGGGAGAGCTCCTCAGGGCTGCCACAGGCCCTCCGGGTGAGGATGAGACCCACTTCACGGCCCTGCTGGAGCAGCTTTCCACGCTGCTTTCAGCAGAATCAGCACCCGGTGACCAGAAACTCCCTGCTGAACCGAACCCGAAAGCTGAGACCGCAGTGGATCTGCCCGACCTGCAGGGATCTATCCTGCTGCTGGCTTCACTGGGCGGATTGATCCAAGGCAACCCTGAGCTCTTACAGCAGCTGAGCCCTGAAACCCAGGAAGCCCTGCAGGATGGGCTGCTGGACCTTTCTTCAGCCCTGACCCCGGAGAGGGCCGCTCTCACAGGCCCTACCGCAGGGAAACAGCTCAGGACCGTTGAGCCTTCTGTGAGCGGCACCCCAGCTCAAACAGCGCCTGAAGAGGCGTCCGTGGAAGCGGGCTCAACTGAAGCAGGCACCAGCCCGACCGAAGGCACACTGCTCCCCAACCAGTCCGCTGGAAAGGGCACCGAACCGCAGGAAGCGGCCAGCGTCTCAGCCGGTAATCCGCTGCCAGACAGCCGCGATCATCCTGCCCTATCCCCCGCTGGGCCCGGCGGCCCTGCCGGACAAGCTGACAGGACCACGGTCCAAAAAGGTCAGCAGCACGCGCAAGGACCACGGCTGGAAAACCAATCCCCGACTGAGCCGACCGCTGGTGCTCAAGACCAGGCCGGTCGAGGACCTGAAAGGGCGTCTCAACAGCCGTCTGATCCATCACAGGGGCATCAGAGCCAGGCCGCGGGAAACCAGCAGCCGGTCGAACCAGCAAAGCCCGGGCAGCCCGAGTTTAATCAGGCAGGTTTGCAGTCTGGAGCAGCTGGAGCGAAAAACCCCTCCGGAAGGGAACCAGCAGTCTCAGAGAGTCAGATCCACCAGGAAAACCAGGGGGCAGAATCTGAACCTCAGCCGTCTGGGCCGAATCCGGCCCCGGCAGCCCTGCCGGACCTGAAAACAGCCCAGGCCGGACGGACAGAACAGCCCGCAGCGGCTGCTCCTGTCCGAGAACTCCCGCAAACCATCCTCAGGATGATTGAAAACGGGGAAGACCATCTCAAACTGCAGCTGCGTCCCAGCAGGATGGGCGAGATGGAGATCGATATTTCCCGCGGAGAACAGGGTTTGAGCATTGCTCTCCGGACAGAATCGGAAAGCACCGCTCAACTGCTCAAGGGCCACCTGGATGAGCTGAAGTCCTCGCTCGCCAGATCCGGGGTCCAGCTGCATGATCTGAGCGTCAACCAGGGCAGCCAGCAGGAAGCGCATTCCTACCGGCAGCCCAACCGCCCGGCAGCAGCTCACCCAGACCAGGCTGCTGAACAGGAAACCACTTCACCGCCCCTCCACTACCATGAGGGAAACTCCGTCGAGTATTTAATCTAGGAGGCAGCTATGCACGTAACATCTACCGCCGACAGCACCCAGGAAGTGCTCTCCCAGCCAGCTGACCAAAGCAGCTCCGGCAGCTTGCAGCGGGAAGACTTCATGATGCTGCTGTTGACCCAGCTCAAACATCAGGATCCGCTGAAACCGATGGACGACGAGGCCCTGATGACCCAGTTCACTCAGTTGAATTCCCTGGAAGAACTGCAGGGCATTCATAAAAAAATCAACCTGCTGAGCGACCGCGACACCCTGACCGAGGCGGCCGGACTGATCGGCAAAACGGTCACTGTCAGTGATCCAGCCGGAGAGCAAATTCACGGCCTGGTCACGAGCGTCTCCCGGCTGGGAGAGGACATCACCCTGACGATCGGAGGAACGGACTATCCGCTGTCCGCCTTAATCCGCGTGCAGCAGGAGCAGGCCTGAAATGAACGAGACTGTTCAGAAACTTCAGCGTCATGCGCCGGTCCGCCGAAACGTCCAGAATCACCCTCAGGCGCCGGTCCGGAAGGGATCCGAGAGCTTCTCGGCAGCCCTTCAAAAAGCCAGACTGCAGTTTACCAATCACGCGCAAAACCGTTTGGCTCACCGGCAGATCAACCTATCCCGGGACGGGCTCAACCGCCTCAACCAGGCAGTCGATCAGGCCGCCCAACGGGGAGGCAAGGAATCCCTGGTGCTGATGGATGATCTGGCCTTTCTGGTCAATGTCCCGGAACGCAAAGTAATCACTGCCATGAACACTCACACCGATCGGCAAAATGTCTTCACCCAGATCGACAGCGTGGTCCTGGCAGAACAAACCAGGTAACAAATTTAACTCACACTACAGGCCGGCCCTCTTGAAGGAAGCCTGTAGCCCAATTCAGGAGGAAGAACATGCTTCGCTCAATGTTTACCGCAATCAGTGCCCTCAGTGCCCACAAAGACTACATGGATGTGGTTTCTGACAACCTGGCCAACGCCAATACCACGGCGTTCAAAGCCAGCCGCAGCAAGTTTCAAAGCCAGCACACAGAATTAGTTACCCCAGGATCAGCACCCTCGGACGAATCCGGCGGAGTCAACCCCTCCCAGATCGGTTTGGGGACCCGGATGTCAGCCGTCACCCCCTCGTTTACCCAGGGCAGCCTGGAAGGCACGGGTCGGAACACGGATATGGCCATCCAGGGCAACGGCTTTTTCATCTACCGCAACGGCGATGAGCAGTACTACTCCCGCGACGGCGCCACCCAGGTGGATGCCGACGGCTACCTGGTCAATGAATCCAACGGATTCCGGCTCCAGGGCTGGCTGGCCAGCGACAGCGGTTCCGGATTGACGATCGACAGCAGTCAGCCGGTGGGAGATATCCAGCTGCCGCTGAACACCAGCCAGGCGCGAGCCACCACCACGGCGACCATGGGCGGCAACCTCAACTCGGAGGCCGCCATCGGGGAATCCTACGATGTGACCTTCGGCATCTATGACTCCCTGGGCGCCGTCCAGGATGTTACCGTGACCTTTACCCGGACCAGCGACACGGAATGGGATTGGGCCGCCAGCGGTGATTCGGGCACCATCGTGTTTGACAGCGATGGGCAGTACACTTCCGGTTCCGGATCCGTGACCATTCCCGGAAGCAACGGCGCTTCCGCAACCACTTTCAATCTGAATATGGAAAGCGTCACCCAGCTGTCCAAAAGCAGCGATGCTACCGCCCAGTACCAGGACGGACTGGCCGCCGGCGGCTTTACCAGCTTCAAAATCTCCAACCCGAACGGGAAAGTCTACGGCATCTACACCAACGGTGAACAGCAGCTGGTGGGACAGGTCGCCCTGTCTTCTTTCGTCAACCCGGTCGGGCTGAAACGGACCAACCAGAACATGTTCGAGGACGGCTTGAACTCAGGTGAACCCAGCATCGGGATCGCCAACACCGGCGGCCGCGGCAGTGTGAACAGCGGCTACCTGGAGTCTTCCAACGTGGATCTGGCCCGGGAATTCACCAACATGATCGTAGCCCAGCGCGGCTTTCAGGCTTCATCCCGGGTGATCTCGACCTCGGACGAGATGCTCCAGGAGCTGGTCAACATCAAACGCTAAACCGAGGTTAGCCTACTCATCGGGGGAGCCGGGTTGAACACCCGGCTCCCCCGGGAAAGCAGTCTCTATGTCGCTCTCAGGTTCCCTGCCGCTATCTCAGATTCCTCCCCAGGATCTCAACACCCTCAACCTGCAGAATCAGGAGAGGATCTCAGCCGAGGTGCTTCAGGTAGCAGGAGAACGGGTTTACCTCTCCATCGATGGAGTCCGGGTCGTGGCCCGGCTGACCTCCTCCGACCAGGCTGCCCGGCTGATGGAAAAACGTCGGGCAAACTTCGTTGTCAAGGATTCTTCCCCCAAAGAAATCCTGCTCCAGCTGGTCGGCGGGGAGAATTCCGAGCAGGATCCAGCAGCATCCCCGATCAACCTGATCCCTGAACTGCTGATCCGGGAAGGGTTAGCTCAGGACTCCCTTAACACCCAGCTGGCCCAGGCCCTGCTCAATCACGGGCTGCCGGTCCAGGCAGAGCTGATCCGCTCGCTGAGAGAGTTTTTAAACGGCCACCACCTCACCGGGGAACAGCAGGTGGCGGCGGCTGTCGCTCTGCTCTCTCAAGGCCTCCAGCTGTCACCCGGGATCTTCGCGCTGCTGATGGAAGATCTACCTCACCTGGGTTCGCTGCTCAAGCGCTATCTTAAGGATCAGAAAATACCTTTGTCCGAGCAGCCAGCGGATCCCAAACTCCCCCGTCAAAGCAGGACTGGGAGCGGTTTGGAGCAGTTAGTCGTCAGAGCCGAAAGCACAGCCGAAGCAAACGTCCGCGAATTGAGACGGGCTCTGCCGCTGTTGATCAAATCCCTGGAATCGGATCTGCTGGAAAAGATCCAAGGAAACCCAAGCCCAGTCAGCAGGGAGAAAACCAGCCGGCAGGACCACCCATCTCTCCTCAATTTGCTCCCCGAACCATCCCGCCGTTCCGGGCAGGGCCGGGGTCAGATCCTGGAACAGCTCCTGGGCCGCCTGCGGCTGACTCACTTTGCCAACAGCCAGGCGGACGAAAACCCGGGCACCGCCCGCTGGCTGCACATCGAGCTCCCCATTCATTTTCCGGGAAACCTGGAGGGTTCTGATTTAAAAACTGCCTATCTCAAGATCAACTCCCCTTACCAGGAATCCAGTACCCGCGATCATCCGCAGCAGTTGAATCTGCAGTTCACCATCCGGCTTGATCGAGGCGATCTGATTTCGGCGGACCTGAACCTTTTCAAGAAAAATATCCGGGGGTCGATCCAGGCTTCATCCCCTCAACTCCGCAAAATTGCCGAGGCTGAACTGGACAAACTGAAGCAGCAGCTCTCTGCCGGCGGCTACCGCATTCTGGGCTTCCAGTGCTCGTTAAATGAAAGTCTGACTTTCCCGGATCACCCCCTGGTCTCAGACCAGGATCGGGCAGAGTCCTCCCGCAGGCATTCCTACCAGAAGATCAATGTCGAGGCCTGAAGCGATGGATAAAAAGAAAGCTCAACCACCCCAAGCCATAGCGCTGCAGTATGACCCTGAACGGGATCATGCTCCCCGGGTGACCGCTGCCGGTCAGGGTGAGCTCGCAGAGCGAATTCTCGCCACAGCAAGGCAGAGCAAGATCCCGATCCATCAGGATCCTTTCCTGGCCAGCGCGCTGGCCGAAGTCAGCATCAGCAGCTACATCCCGCCGGCATGTTATGCCCTGGTTGCAGAAATCCTGGCCTATGTGTACCGGATCCAGGCGCAGAGAGGCCCCCAGCCATGACTCAAACCCTGCCCATTCCCACCCTCATCCAGGCTCATCTCCATTCCTCGGGCGAGATAGAGTGTTTGAACACCTACCGGGGAATGCCGATCTGTTATCCCGGAAACATCACAGGGCTGACAGAGTCATCGCTCCAGATCCGGGTCCATAAACACCAGGCTGTCTGTCTGGAGCTACACCGGCAGACATACCTGAAGCTCGACGGCCCGGTGATTGCTGCCCAAGTCCATGAGGGCGATATCAAAACACAAACCTTCCTCCTGGACCAGTTTCAATTCGCCAACCCCCTGATCGGTAATAGGGGGCTGATCCGGGTAAACCCCCGCTCCCCTCTGCCGGTGGTCCTGACCAACCCGGAAACCAAAAAATATATTGCCTCCGAGTTAATCGATATCTCGCTGAACGGGCTGGGAGTCTACGGGCTGTCTGTCACCCTGGCTGATATTCAGAGCTTTGCAGAAGGAACCCTGATTCAGGCCCGGCTGATCCTGCCGGGAGACGAATACGGTCATGAACCGCATCATGATCTTGAAATCAAGGGCGAGGTCATCAACATGATGCCCAACCAGGAAGAAGGCCGCTTCCGGCTGGGCATTCAAATCAAGCCTGAAATAAAAAATCAAGCCATCATTGCAGCTTACGTCTCTCAGCGTCAGATGGAAATTATCAACGAAATCCGCAGATTGTATCAGACCCTGGTGAAACTTTCCTGATTCTCTCTCCCCCAGGGATCATTCACCCCGCTGAAACTGGATCGGAGCTCGGTTGAGTTTCTTCTTCGGTTCCTTCTTCCACCAGCAGCTGCCTGAGCTGCTCAAAGGATGCCGGCTCTTCACCCGAGGCCAGCTGACGGGCAAGCTTCAGCTGCTCCTGGAAGGCCCGCCACAATTCACCCCGCAGTACTCGAATTTCCTCCGGTGCTTCAATACCCAGTTTTACACTGTTCCCCTCTACCTCCAGGACGGTAAGTTCGATCGCCTCGCCTATCCTGATGGTCTCGTTTTTCTTCCTGGAAAGTACTAACATAAAGATTTATCCGGGGTTCACTAGCCTGGTCACTTCATAAGGTCAAAGAGGTTCATGGTCGCCATGGTGCGGTGGCCGACCTCCAGGGTGGTCTGGTAGACGGTTTCTTGATGCCGCAGTTGGGAAATCACTTCCACCAGGTCTACATCTTCCTCCCGGGACAGCAGTTTCTCAAGCGCAGACTGGGTTTCTTCCAGGAAGGTACTGCTTTCCTCAAGCCGATTGATCAGCATCCCCGTATCCGCTTCCTGATCATTAATCGTTTCCTGAGCCGTTTGCAAGTCCGCGACCGCAGCCTGGATGGCGGTCGTGTCATCGGCCTGCAGGGCATCCCGAGCTGAAATTAAAGCTTCAAAAAAGGGCCTGAACACCTGATCGGCATCAAAATTCAACGTCATGCGCTGGTCAGGACCGATCTGGCGCTGCAGGCTTCCGGTGTCCCCGGCATAGGTTACCGTGTCCGGGGTACCGCTGACCAATTCAAAAGGCTTGGTGTTGACCTGGAAGCCTGAAAACAGATAATCATCCACATACCTGGTATTGGCCGCTTCGATGGCCTCATGGAGGAAAGTATCAATCTCCCGAGCCACCGCGGACCGGGCCTCGCTGTTGGTTTCGGAGACCCCGCTCAGAGCCTTGTTGAGAGCTTTCATCGCTAAATCGTTGATCTCATTCAGCGCATTCTGAGAGGCTGTCAGCCATTCTTCCGCCGAGTGGATGGACTCCAGATAAGTTTGATTGGTGTTCAAGCTGGACCGCAGGGCCAGGGCTGATCGGGAAGCCCGCGGATTGTCCGAACACTGGGTAAATTTCTTTCCGGAGCTGGCCTGTTTCTGCAGTTCACTTAACTTTTCCAGGCTTTCACTCATGGAGCGAATCGCATTGTTGATGATCATCCGGTGAGTTACGCGCATAAGTTCTCCTAACGTCCTACCAGACCCATACCATTAATAATTCTGTCCAGCATTTCATCCACGGCAGTGGCCATCCGGGCCGCCGCCTCAAAAGCTCGCTGGGATTTGATCAGATTGGCCGCTTCCTGATCCAGCGAAACACTGGATACGCGGTCCCGCTGGGACTGCAGCGATTGGATGACCAGGTCGATATTCTGGGATTCTGAACCCGCTTCCTGAATTTGTCTCGCCAATCCAGCCACCTGGTCCGCATAATATGAAGTAAAAGTGGCCGAACCGGCACTGAGCAGTTCCTGATGGCGGAGATCGGCGATCTGTCCGGCCAGCGAACTGTCCCCGGGCGAGCTCGCTGCTGAGGCTGCCGCGATCGACCGGGGATCGCTGATATCAGCGCTGAGTCCGATCGAGAGCGCGTCCGTACCCGCGAAGAAATCCAACCCGGTGCTGTTGTCCAGCCCGTACCCGCCCTGGTGAAGCGCGTTCACCTCAGATATCAGGGTGGCGGCCACTTCATCCAGGCCGGCGATCATTGCAGGAACGCTGTGATCGCGATCATCCAGGTAAGCGGTTAATGACCCTTCCACAGCTCGAAAGTCGGCTCCATCTTCCCAGACCACATCCACCAGATTGCTGTTTCCTGGATCCGGAGCTGTCTCCAGCTTGAAGGTCTCCGTCCCAAAAACCAGACTGTGGCCGCCCATGGAAACCATGATCTGCCCGCTGTCCTGGTTGCCGATCCGGATATCACTGTACTCCGCAAGCCGATCCAGCAGGCGGTCCCGTTCATCCAGCAGATCGTTCGGCTGGAGTTCCATCCCGGTGATGTTGGCGACCTCCCCGTTCAAGCGGGCCAGCTGATCAGCGATCTCGTTGATTTCATCGACATCCTGAATAATTTCCTGATCCAGGTCCTTTCGAATCCCCAGCAGGTCGCTCGCCCGGCGGTTCAGGCCGACGGCCAACGAGGAAGCCTTCTGCTGTAAATTTGACCGTAAAGCCAGGTTGGTGGGATCATCAATCACGCCCTGCCAGCCGGCCCAAAAAGCATCCAGCTTGTTGATCAACCCCTGGGAGGTATTTTCTGCCAGAAGCGATTCGACATGGGAGAGCGTTTGTTGGGTAGTTTCCCAGCGCTTTCCGAGGGCAGTCTGAGTTCGAAAACGGCCGTCATAAAATGTGAGGTTGAACCGCTTGACCATCTCCGCGCTCACGCCCTGGCCGATCTGGCCTGCCGAGATCTCATGATAAAGTGTTGGCGCCGGGGAGGCCGGACGGGTTCCCAGCTTGACTTCCTGCCGGTGATAACCCGGCGTATTGGCATTGGCTACATTATGCTCGATCACCTGGATGGATTTCTGGTGAGCGAGCATGGACTGCAGCACATTGTTGAGGCTGGACAGTAAGGAAGACATAATCGTCAGGTCCTTTGGTCGACATCCCAGACCAGGGCCGGCTCCATCGCTCGGGCTCCACCCGGAGGTTGATACACACCCGGTTTCTGAAATAAATCCAGCAGGTAAGCCTGGACAGCATCGACCCTTTTCAGCCCGTTCAGGGCCAGGGCCTGATTGCCGTGGTTGAACTCCCGAACCTGCTCGATCACGGTTCCGATCCCGGCATACAGATGCTCTAACCTTTTAGAAACCGGCTGATCGACATGGCGGATCAGCTCGGAGAGCGCAGTGGGATCTTCCAGACCCACAAATTGGTCGGCCAGCTTCCCGATCACCAGACGGCGCTGTTCTTCAATCTGATTGAGCTGATCCAGCAGGATCTCTTTTTCCTCAACCATTCGGGACAGGTTTTCTACATCACCTGCCATCAGCATATGTCTTTCCTGCTTGACCAGCTCCTGCAGCGCCCGGCAGGTGCGGAACTCCCGGACCAGGGTGCCTTCCAGCTCGGTTAACAATTCGGTTTCGCTTTCATGAAAATGAGTGTCTGTGTCAGCCATACTACCTCTTCAACTGCTTGTTTTATTTTTTACCTGATATCAATCGATCCACAATCTCATCCACCTGCACCTGATAGGAACCGTTTTGAATTTCCGTCCGGAGCCGTTCCACCAGGTCCGTCCGGATCTCCGGGTTGTCCTCCAGGACCGGGTGAATCCGGGCCATAATTCTGGCCAATTCGGACACCTCGGCCTGATCCTGTTCAGCAACCTGCTTTTTCTCAACAGCACCCTGCTTGAGCTCCTGATCGTTCTCAACCGACCGGGCTGAATTGGACCGGGAGTGACCTGCGGGGTTCAATTCTGTATAATCAATGTTCATTGTCTACCTGCCTCCTGGCCATAAAAGACACTCGTTTCTCAGGTAAAGTATCGGTCAAACCCGAGAAATCTTTAGGCCCTCCGAACGTTGATAATTTGAGACATCATCCGGTCAGTTTGCTGAAAAGACCGCAGTGACATTTCAAAACTGCGCTGCATGGTAATCAGGGAACTCATCTCTTCCGCGATATCGACATTGGCCTCCTCGACTGAACCCCCGATCAATTGACCGTAAGGACCGACATTGGGAGAGCCCAGCTGCGCTTCGCCAGAAACTTCGCTTTCCAGGTACAGATTCCTTCCGTGGGCTATCAATCCCTGCGGATTGGGAAAAACCGCCAGCTGAATGGTGCCGGCCTGGGACCAGATCTCAGCCTGTTTGACCATCACCGTGCCGTCCGGGTTGATATGTACATCCTCTGCATCGGCCGGAATCGTTCCCTGCCATTCCAAGCGGTTCCCATCGCTGGTGACAATCTGCTGCTCCGAGTTGAGGAAAAACTGCCCATCCCGGGTATACCCGGTTCTGCCGTCCGGCAGCTGGATCACATAATAACCCTCTCCAAAGATCGCCGCATCCAGCCCATTTCCGGTTTCCCGCAGCCGTCCCTGCGAGTGCAGTCTCTGGGTGGATCGAATCTGAGAGCCGCCGTGAAGCTGATGGGTCAGCATCTCTTGAAAATTGCTCCGGCTGCCCTTGAAACCCACAGTGTTAAGGTTGGCCAGGTTGTGGCTGACTGCATCCAATCCCTGCAGCAGGGAGAGCATCCCGCCCCGATTAATGTGAAAAATCTGATGAAGAGATCCCATCTTGTGCTCCTATCCTAAAACCGGCCCAGGGAACTGATCGCCTTGCCGAGGAGTTCATCCTGGCTCTGGACCATTTTCTGAGCAGCTTCATACGTCCGGGCCACTTTGGCCATTTCGGTCATCACCTCAGCCGGATCAATGTTGGACATCTCCAGATAACCCTGCTGGATGGAACCCGGTTCCTGATCACTCAAGCCCCCGGAAGCCTCAAACAGGTTGGCCTGATCACGGACCAAGCTTTCTTCGGGGTCTTCAAACACAGCCAGCTCGAGCACAGCCTGGGAAGCCCCATCCACGAAGATCTCTCCCCGGTGATCAACCCGGATCTCCCCTTCTTCCAGGGTGATCCGCTGATTGTTTTGATCCAGCAGGTAATGCCCATCGACCGTAACCACCTCCCCCTCGGCGTTGACCATAAAGCGCCCGTCGCGGGTAAAACGCTCACCGGCAGGGGTTTCCACCCGGAAAAACCCTTCCCCTTCAACAGCCAAATCCAGCGGTTGGCCGGTTGATTTCAACGTTCCCTGCGAAAAGTCGGTCAGCTCCAGGGTGGTTTCCACACCCAATCCCAGCTCGCCGAGCAGCTCCAACCTGCTGGAACTTTGAGCGGCAGCCTGGGGCTGCACTGCGGACACCCGCAGGTACTCTTCCAGGCTGGTCAGCACACCTTTGAACCCGGGCGTGTTCAGATTGGCGATATTATGGGAGAGGTATTTTTGTTGATTGAGCCTGGCGATCATGGCCGAGGCCGCTGCATAAAAACCCTTGATCATCGCTTATCTCCTTCCCAACCTGATCACCATGTCCACTTCTTCCCGGGTCATCCCCATCTGTCGGGCGATTTCCAGTGGATCCATCCCGCCTGAGGCCATTGATTGAATGACCCCATTCCGATCCTGATCATATGCGGAGGAAGATGAAGTGCTTTGCTGCTGCTTGATATCCAGCATGCGCTGGAAATCCCCTCCCCGCAGGGTGGAAGAACCCACACGTTGCGGACCGTTCTCACCCTGGTCGGTGACAATCCTGCGGAGCTTGTTTTCCACCGGCGCAATCTGTTCTGCTTGATTGGTTTTTCCCTGATTTACGGCAGACTGCCTGGCCAGGGAAATCATCCGCAGGGTTTGATTCAACATCTCCGATGAAACCTTAGACATGTTCAACGACCTCCCGAGAAGCTGCTTCTGTTTGGGTGTCCTCATCCAGATACTCTTCCAGAACTGCCCGCAAACTCAACAGCGAGCGGGCGTGCAGCTGACAAACCCGGGACTCAGAGATCCCCAGCACTTCACCAATTTCACGCATGGTCAGTTCCTCGTAATAATATAGCGAGAGCAGGAGCTGCTCTCTTTCCTCCAGGCTGAGCACAGCGGATTTCAACCAGCCGTGAAGTGCTTTTTCCCGGTACACCTGCGAAGGGGTCCTCTGGGAGTCATCCGCCAGGGAGTCTTCGACCAGGCTGTTCTCACCTTCCAGCCAGGGAACCAGGGAATCCAGCGAAACAACCACATGGCTGGCATGGGTGAGAGCCTGCTGGACCTGCTCGACCTCAAGGCCTAAATATCCGGCGATTTCCTGTTCTGTCGGACTCCGCTTCAACCGCTGATGCAAGGTCCTTACCGCCTCCTGGACCTGCTTGGTCAGCTGCCGGGCCTGTCTGGGCAGCCAGTCCCGATTCCGGAGGTGGTCCAGGATCTTACCGCGGATTTTCGGCACAGCGTACGTGGAAAATTTTGTGCCGTATCTGAGGTCATAATGGTCCACAGCTTCAATCAATCCCACCACGCCCTGGCTGATCAAATCATCCCGATCCATCTCTGAACTGGCGGTAAAACCTAAGCGCCCGATCACATAATACACCAGAGGCAGAAAGCTTAACACCGCTTCCTCCCGCAGGACTGGATCCCGCGTTTCAGCGAATTTTTTGATCAGGTTTTCGTCCGTTTGTTTGCTGCTCATTACCCTATCTCAACCATTGAATGGGTTACTGCGTGATCTCGGAAGACTGATCCCGCTCCCGCTGGCGGTAATAGGCTTCCAGCAGGTTCTTGTTCAAAGTCCAATTGGTCAGCCAGGCTAAAGCGCCCAGACAGAGGATCACAATCCCGGTCCGGAAAGTGATCATCAGCAGTTCCAGTCCGTTCAACCAGGACAGGAATACCGTCCCCACCGCAGCGATCATAATCATCAGCTTCCAGCAAGCCAGGCTGAGGTTCAGGAAGCCAGGAACGGCCTCCTGGGGTTTAACCCGGTTACCCTGGGCCTGGGTTTCTTTTTCCTCGCGCTGTGGATCCTGTTCAGTCATTCGCTAACTCCTTCCTGATCAATCAACTTCCGCCAGCACCAGCCGGGATAATTCTTTCGGATCTGGAATAACCAGGGGGTCGGCCGTCCGGGGGCTGTTCGAGAGGTACGGGAGCGGAAGCCTGCTGCCCCAGCCGGCCGAAAACACATTCCCGAACGTTCCGGTTTGATCCAGTTTGGTAGGTATGAGACCGGTCAAAGCCAGCGGTTCAAAAGCTTCCAGCATCTGCTGGATATCGACCAGCTTCGAGGTCACCGGGAGCGCCAGATACGTTTCCCGAAAGGAAATCTCTTCCAGGTAAGAACGGACCTGGTCCACCTGATCCACCCGGCGGGGGTTGCAGTCGAACAAATCTGCCAAAACCAGGTAATCACCCCGCAGATCCTCTACCGCCGCACCGAATTCTTCCGGAGAATATACTTTGACGAAGGGAATCTCCAAACTGTCCGTGTAAGCCTGGGCTTCCGCGATGGCCCCACCCCGGATGGTATCGGCCGTTACCCAGGCCGGTCGGATACCCTTCTCCAGGGTATACTGAGCTGCCAATTTGGCAGTCAGGCTGGTTTTTCCTGCTCCACCGGGACCAATCACACAAATCACACCGCACTTTCCAAATTGAACTTCCGGCATGATTTCAATTTCCGCTTCCAATAGTTCCTGCAAAAAATGCTTCACCCGTTTCCGATCACCCAGAAACTGCGGGGGGAGTACCTGATGGGCGGTCTGGACCAGCTGATCGACCAGCGGCCTGGCAACCCCTTCGGAAATCAATCTGCGCTGCAGCTCTTTCAGCGGCAGAGCCGGATCAGCTGCCTCCCGGGATTCCGCTGCGGCCTCCCATTTTTCCGCCATCTTGTTAAGCGGCGTGCCAAAATGCGCTCCGGTCGGCAGGCCGTTAGGCAGTATTTGGGCTTCTGCAGCCTGCCGATCATCCAGCTTCTCAGGTTCTCGTTTCGGCTCTGAAACGGTGATTTCTTGCTCCAGGGCCGGTTCTGTCTGCCCGTCCGCTGCCAGCACTTCGACGCCGGGTTTCTTCCAGACTTTCCAGATCGACTCATCAAATACCTCCCGGACCGAAAGCACCAGGGCATCCGGACCGAGCTGGCGCTGGATTTCTTCCAGGGCTGCCATCATATCCGGGGCGCGAAAGGTCTTGGTCTGAGCGTTCATTGCAGATCCTCTCCGCTGAGCTGAGGTACATCAACCATGCTGTAGGATTTGACTTTAGTTGATTGGCTGACTTCGGGATAAGCCAGGACGACCAGGTTGGTCAGCGAACGCTGGACTAACCGGTAAAATGCCAGCCGGATCTCTCTGGAGCATAACAGCACAGGCTGATGGCCTTCCTGGGCCAGCTTTTCCATTTCCTGGCCGGTCCTGGCAATGATTTCCTGGGCCAGGCTGGCATCCATCTGAAAATTAAAGCCGCCCTCTCCCGCACTCAGTGAATTCCTGAGAAACGCCTCGAGATGCGGTGAGAGGGTGAACACATGCAGGAAGCCCGCTTCATCCCGGTAGCGGTTGGAAATCGCCCGGGACATCGACTGCCGGACAGCTTCGGAGAGGATATCCGGATCGCGGGTCGCTGACGCGTTCGAAGCCAGCTCTTCCAGGATTCCTCCCAAGTCTCGAATTGGGATCCGTTCCTGAAGTAAAATGCGCAGCACCTCCTGGATTTCGCCCAGGCCGAGCAGTTCCGGGATCACACCTTCCACCACCGCCGGCGTCTGCAGTTTCAGCTGGTCAATCATTTCCTGGACCATTTGCCTGCTGAGCAGGTCAGGTGCATGGCCCCGGACCACTTCCGCCAGGTGGGTGCTCAGCACCGAGAGCGGGTTGACCACTGTGTAACCCATCAATTCCGCCTGATCCTTCTGGGATTCACCGATCCAGGTAGCCGGCAGTCCGAAGGAAGGTTCCGTGGTGGGAATGCCCTGCAGCTTATCCCGCTCCTGGTTAGAAAAATCTGCCCCCGATCCGGGGATAGCCAGCAGCCTTCCCACCATCAATTCGCCTTGTGCGACCTCTTCGCCGCGAATCTTAATCCGGTAGGCCTGCGGGGGAATGTTCAAATTATCGTGCACCCGGACCACGGGAAGCACCAGGCCGAGGTCGCTCATCACCTGCCGGCGCAGATACGTGATTCGATCCAGCAAATTATCGTTCTGGTTGTCCACCAGGGGAATCAGGCCGTACCCGACTTCAACTTCCATCGGGTCGACCACGATCATTTCCAGCATATCCTGCGGGGTCTCCGGCGCAGTCGGGACCTGGGGAGGCTCCTGCTCCACCACCATGTCCTGCTGCTCCTCCTGCCAGAGAAGATAGGATACTCCGCCCAGCGCTGCCCCGATCAGCAGGAAAGGCAGCTTCGGCAGGCCC
>Ga0207797_1001040_pt1 | contig 20655 bp, 25 predicted proteins | sample PRCRCaboRojoPR_6_FD_187275 | JGI IMG/M metagenome (GOLD analysis project Ga0207797, IMG submission 187275) | Marine sediment microbial community from Cabo Rojo, Puerto Rico - PR CR 10% Liquid 1 (SPAdes) | ecosystem: Environmental > Aquatic > Marine > Coastal > Sediment | place: Cabo Rojo, Puerto...
CGCCTGCTCTATGCATTCAATTTCCCACGGTGTTTTTTCCCGCCCATGCGTCCAGACTATGTTTAGTACACCGGGCTCTATTAAAGCGTTTCCCATAAAGCATTGTCTGAGTTGTAGATGTACATACTACTGCCGTAGTGCACAGTCCAGTCGGGAGTGCCACCCGTCGGGTCTTTGTCAAAATACGGAGACCCGGCGCCACTTGAGTCTAAAACAGTGACTTCTATGATCTGCCCGTCGATCGGATTTGTGAATCGGTAGTATTCGTCTGAAGCGCCTGACACTTCAATCGTGAAATAGCAACCATCAGCGACGCTCTGTTCCGTGGGGCTGCCGGATGTCCCCCCGGCGCCGACCGCTGTTTTGTCTTGCAGAACTATACGATCTCCAAGCATGATGGCACCGTCAAACAATGCGTCTTGATTACTATCAATAGTTATCGCTGTCGTCGGAGAGTTACTTCCAGAAGCAGTGGTGCGCAAATGTATTTTTCCGGGAGTGCTGTTTTCTGAATTAGAACCATCCGACGTAACCCTAATTTGAGCAGCAATAGAATCGAAGTCATTGCCGTCATCGACTCTAAACAATAATTGACCAAGCTCATCACTTGTACCGTCTACCCCGCTACCACCTATAGTCGTAGATCGTGATTTTAGAAATTCAATACCTGGAGCATATTCATCGTCAGAAAATCTTCCGATTGTCATTCTTGAATCATAATCCACAGTCCCCATGACTTGTAGTGAATTACTTTGAGCTGTCGAAATTCCAGCGGTATGTCCTATCACTAAACGATGTGAGTCTGTTATGAATTCGCTTCCATCAACTGTCAGGTTTCCGCTATTTCCCAATGTCACAAGCGCATCCTCCCCGCTCTCGGTGATGAGTTGAGAATGTCCATGCCGTGACACCGCGCAATGCGCCGCGCCTTTGTTGGGGAGCTTGTCGGCAAAATCTTTAAAGAGATCGATTTCCCTCTCGCTCCAGGCAGTGTCCTCCCGGATGCTATTTAGTGTGTACCCGTGATAAATTTGCGACATTTCAAACCTCGTTGAGTATGCGTTTTACCATTGTATTGTTTTCACTGATCACATTGACAATCGCGTCTTGACCCCTGCGAGTTGCCATGAATCTATCGAAGAGATTTTCATCTATGTAATTCGCAATATTTACTTCTTGATGGCTCTCACTGCCGGGAACTCTTTCTCTACCCGACACCAAACCGCCTTCGGCAAAACTGAGAGACGGTGTTCGAGCCGACAGCATTGGAATCCCCTGAAAAATATTTCGTGGAATCTGCCTCCGGCGAAGAGCCTCAAATACATGCTTGCCGTAGTAGTTGACGGATTGAGACGGCTCGATAAATTCATTGTCTTCCGCTTCAACAGGGATGCCGCCCTGGGAGTGCTTCCTCCCCTTGAGGAGCCCGCCTTCCGCCATCTTCGGTGGTTCTTGAGAAATTACTTGTGCTGTCTTCGCCGCCCCAAGAGCGGCTACTATAGGAGTGAGGGCCACCGCCGCCGGGTAAGGGAGTTCGCGATGTAGACGCATAATAGCAGCAGCGGTGTTGACTGCTATTTCAGCGACAGCAGCAGCCTTCATTAAGTTGAATAATTCGATTGATTTTCTTCCACTCAACTCGTAGAGAGTTGAAAATAGTTCCGCCATGTGGGATGTGCCCACTTGCATTGCACGAAATGTTTCTGTTATTGATTGTTGCTCAATTGCCGTGCGACGGTCCGCGTATTTCTTTTGTATTTTTGTTCGTTCGACTTGGTATCGCTCTTCTTCCTCTACTGCACTCTCATGTGCAGCAACCAAGATTTCAACGTTCTGCTCATGTTTTTGTTTTGCTCTTTCAAGTTCCGCCTGCTCAGCCTGACCCGTCATCTCCATGAGTTCAAGCCGTGATCGGCCAACCAATTCATTCGCTCGCTTTTTCGCAGCAATCCAATCGTCCATCGCCTTTTTTTCGACGCTATCCTCATATTTTATTCTTTTGTTCGTTTCTGCGAGAACCTTGTCCATGTAATCTTGATAAGCGGCATATCCCTTCTCGAACCTTTCCTTTGTCTTATCTGCCCCGGTCCCAGTCGTCGCTCCCGGCATTGGCTCGGGAGGAGGAGGAGCTTCAGTACCGCCACCTCCACCACTTGGAGCTAATTCTTGCATAGCTGCAAGAACATATTGCTCTTGCCGACGAAGAGAAATTAAATGTTGAGTTACTTTTTGTAAATCTTCATCAGTCAAACCCTGTTCTCTTCGTTTTTGGATATTTTCTTCAACTCTTGAAATTTCCTTTAGTAAAGCGGATCTTTCATTAAATAACTGGTTCAAATCCTTTTCTTTTTCAAGTTGATTCACAAGTGTCCGTAATCTCAGTTCTGCAATCGGAATGCCTCCTGCAAGTGATCCTAATCTTTCCCAGGCATCCATCCATGCATAAATAGCTTTCCGTGATGCATCAATCGTCGCCGTCACTGTTGGGGCGAATGTATCAGCAAGAGCTATTTTTAATTCACTTATCGCATTCCCCAACATTTTCATTTTATTAATCGGCGAATCCTCCATAATTTCATAAGCATCCTCAAACGACCCGGATAATTCACCTATTGACTCCATACTCTCATTCAACGTGTCAATATTCTGCGAGAGTGCGAGCACGCCCTGAGCGGCACGGAGGTCGGGAATCAACATCTTCATCTGATCGATGTTGATTCCCCTCCGATTGATTTCCCGCAGTGTTGGAATGAGACCTTTCCATTCAATGCCAAGCTTCTTCGCTCCCTCAGCAGCAGCACCCGTAGGAGCACGAAGTTTCATTATCGAATTGCGGAGATACGTCGTCGCCTCTGCCGTATTGATTCCGGATTTGGTCATCGTCGCAATCGCAGCGGCGACTTCTTCGAACGATACACCGGCGGACCTAGCAATTGGCAAAACTTGACCAATACTCCCGGCAAGCTCCGGAAACGTAGTGACACCCATTCTCACGGTCTGAAATAGTGTGTCGTAGACACTGCTCAATTCATCCATGCTCATGCCGTAAGCATTGACGACGGCAATACCGGCGCGGGCAGCAGTTTTTGTGTCCGTCACTCCGGCGACAGCGGCTTTACCGGAAAGCTCAAGAATTTTTGCGGAATCTTTGACGGCAACTCCGGCGGATACGATGTCGTAAAGGGCTGCCGAAAGCTCCCGGGCGCTTTGGGGAACTTCCCTGGTGACGGCAAGCACCGATTTTTTGTAAGCGTCAAAATTGCCCTTACCCATACCGATAAGGGTGTTGACCTCGCGCATCTTGTGTTCGAACTGAGCAAACTCACGCCCGACGTTCTGGACGGCACGTACTACAGCGTACGTCGCTCCGGCGACAGCGAGCCAGCTTGCCTTGACGGTCGCAAGGCCCTGCTTGACGGATCGTGTGTGGGATTTTGTAGTGGATTCTACCTGCCCGAGTGACCGCTTCAGATCGCGTATGTCACCCTCAATCGATATGACCCACTTTGACAGTTCTTCATTACCGGCCATTATTTACCGCCCAAAAGCCCTTGGAGTTTGCGAACATCCTGCTTGTTCGCCTTTCCCCCACTCGTCGATGTATCACTCACACGACTTGACTTCTTGAAAAACTCATTTACTTGCTTCGGATCACCGCGCATAGCACTTGTCCAGAGTTTTAAATGATCCTTGTCGTTTTCCTGACAGGCATCCCAATACGCTGTTATTTTGTCAATGCTGTACCGATGGATAACATCCATTTCGTTGTGTCCATGCGAAACGAGAAAAGCAACGGCCCGAATCAGCCACTTGTCATTTCCTTGACGAATGCGCTGATCGGGCCGGACAAGTTTTTTAGATACGACAAGTTTTGCTTGACAATCCCCATGACAAGAATAATCGCGGTATCGATGTCGATCTTTCTTGCTTCTTCCACGCTGGTTCTTGTACTGATTGCAACAAGCTCCGGCAGTTGATCCGTGATGCAAGGAATGATCTCAATGATCTTGTCTTTAAAATTGTCAAGAGTAACTCCATTCTCTTTCAGTTTCATGCCAATGATCTGAAAACAGGGAGTGAGTCTTGACAAGTCTCCAAGTGTCCACTTGTGGAGTTTGTAGCCTGCAACGTCAAACTCATCAATGAGCACATCCGAACTTGACTTTTTCTCTTCACTCATTTTATCACATCTCCTTTTTACGATCCAGCGGACTCGTTCGTGGTCTTGTCGAGCAGGTATCCCCACGGTTCATCCGAATGGTTCGCGACATCCTTCTGCGCGTTACCCTCAAACTCAATCGTTTGCCAGTCTTCGGTAATGAAATTGATGTCACCCGTCGCGTTGATCCGCACACGCCACAAGACAAGCTCCAGCTTGTTGCCGACAGCGGGATCACCCACAAAACGGAGCTTCCCGACGACAGGTGTCCGCTTGACTGGAACGACCTTCGGGTATTGAAGAGCATTGTGGTCATAATCGACGTGGAGCGTCTCACCATCGCTGATCGATCCCGTCGAAAGTGCCTTGACCCATCCCATCTCGTAGTTGACCGTGTAATCGGTGTCCTCCGTGTACGTGGTCGCACCGGTTGTGTCGGTCACCACCACATTGTCAACACTTCGATGTTGGAGTTCCGAATACTTATCGTGTCGCGCCGTGATGACAACATCGGTTTGCGATCCTGAAGCCTGCGTGAGATACTCCACATCATCACCCAGAAGCGCCAAGAGCATGTTGTCGATGTTGATCTCGTCAAGCGTGAACTTCGGCTGAACGCGAACCATCGTTTCAACGGACTTGTCCATCTCTCTGATCCCGCTCCGACTCTCGAAGTGCTCCAGGGATTCCGTTGTGATCGTGACTGCAAAGTTCGGCGCGTTGCCGAGATCGAGGTTTCCGGTCTGGTTGCCGTCGGCATCCTCCCGGTCGAAGTAGACAACTCCCTTGCCGAGGGTATAGTTGTCAGTGTTTGGAGCAGTTGACATACTCAACCTCCCTTATGTGATTGTTTTGGTGAATGGTCTGCCGTAAGCATATTCATACATGACATTGTAAATGAGAGTGATTACACCGTATCCCCCTTCCTCGTCGTCACCCTCAACGTAAAATTTCTCCGAACTTTGCTCCAATGCGGATATATGAGCATCTCTGAGTTCTTCATTGTTGTAGAGATTTGACTTGATCGTTCCACGAAGATTCTCCAGATACCGTGAATAATCTTTTCCTTCGTACCATATTTCCATGTGTAAAGGGAATGTTCCTCTTTCAATACGATTGCGAACGGTATTTGTTTCCTGCTCGTCGAACATAAAAAGCGACTTGATCGGTGTTCTTAACGAGTCGCGCCGAATCGGTGTTGGTGGATTCACGTTGACTTCGTTCAGGTCCGTAATGTCTTCAAGCACACCTTCTATTGTATCAAGCACCTGGAGCTTAATTGTGTCAGCCACCTGTCAACTCCTTTTGCAAATCCTTCTTCATTCTCGGTTTTACGTAATCGAAAATATCCTTCGGATGTACTCGCGTCTTGACTTTCACTTCACGTTTGAGAACGAAAAGGGGTGTGATTCCTCCACGCTTCGTCGCTTGACCAAAGATAATCAAGTTCCCTGCACCCGATCTTTGAATAAATGTATTTGCAAATCTTCCCGACCGTGCCGACCCCCTCACAACCCCCCGCGCGGTCATCGAATCCTCCAACGGTATTGTCAAATACTGTTTACTCTTTGGACGAACTGTTGTCACCTTCCCCTTCGGCCCGAAGTGCGTTGCGGCATATTGTGTCCCGAGTTGAATCCCGCCGCTGACCTTATCACGATACACCCGTGGTTTCTTTCCACGAATCGACGAATGCAAACGACCGCTTCGCACCTGGAGCTTGTTTGCATGTGAATGTCCCGAGTATTGTGTGAAATACTTCTGCCGAATATGTGTCGCACCGAGAATTGAGTTTTTTGATATGACAATCTTCAACTTGTCAATGGCCCCTTTACCGGCGGCCTTGAGCTTGTCATATAACTCTTTGTCGCGTATTTTATAGTTCATCCAGGTCTTCCACCCCGTAAACATCGTTTGTTGTCAGGACATTGGAATCGCCACTATCCTGCATTATCGTCCCCGCTTCGAGAAGACTTTTTGCTCTCGATGAGTCGATCACGATTTTTTCTCCGTCGCTTGCTCTTGTCACTTCGATGAGCATCTCCGAACCTCGCTTTGTTCGAGTAGCTTTTTTTCATGTTTTCGCCATCCTCAATGCTGATAAAGGATTCACTCCCCACTCACCATTTTCTTTTACCAATCTTGCCGTCATCCGCTTTCTCATTTTCTTTTTGTTGAAAACGAATTCTATCAGTGCCTTGACATCATAGAAAATATCAGGAAGATCATCTTCTCTTTCAACAGGATCAATGCAAATCAATTTGTTTATTCGATACAATCCAAAGTAATTGAACATTACGTCCTGCGGAGCATCATGGTTGTTAAAGAAACTTTCTTGACAACATCCAGCCATTGCATGAAAATCCCGCTGCTGCCATGCATACACAAACTCCGCATACTTTCTTTCCGGGGAGCCTTCCGAATACCGCTCCGGTTTGATCTTGTTGAATATCACCATCCGAGATTCACCTTTCTGATGCGATCCAATGCCGCCCGAACATCAGGCAGCCACTCATCAATTTCAAATTTGCTCACGGACCCGTCCGGAGCACTCCGGCTCGACAAGCCGAGATCATGCCGACGTGTAAACTCATAGGCAACCTGCTTCTTCAATTTGTCAAGCGCCGACGGAGGGAAATTAACAATTGCCGTTCCATCCACATATTCTCTTGCGCACCCCTCCACATGATCGATAACGGACTGAATTTTCGTATCCTCGGTGGAATCTTTCTTGTCAAGGTACACTTCCCTCACATCCGCCGGACTGATCGTTGACATATCACACACCTTCCTCAAAAGCTCGTTGGAATCGTTTCACCCGCTCCAGGGAACGCGGTCCGTGGAGATGGATGTACGCCGGTTGTATTTTACGAATCTCAGCACTTGACATATTTGGTCGAACCATGTCAGGGCTGACAAAATGCAGCATCGGATTATTCAACATTTTGCAATGTATCTTTTTTCTTCTGCGAATATGATTTATCAAGTCTTGACTACCACCATGCACACCTACACATTTCGCTGAAAAGTTTTTCACGAATATCTTCATGAATGGGGAGTGCCTGTTCCACATTGTAAACCCGCTGCCGGGCTGGAATGCTCCTGTACATTGCATTCGTTTGTCTTTTCGGGTAACCATGAACATGTTGTACTTCCTATCGCACAACTTCAGTAATTTTTCTACGTGATCGAGTATGTTTCCCGAGAAATAACTGTCAACATCAATACTCAATATCCATTCACGATCAGGAAACCTATTCCCGACGGCGAGCTGCTTGACTATCGGTTTCAGCGATGAATACATTTTGTTGTGTTTTTCGTTGGTCCCTTCAAATGTGTACTTCGCGAACCCGCGAAATCCAACGAGTTTTTTTGCCTTCTCGATGTATTTATGAATTGCAATCATGTTGAAGTTTTCGTACTCATCACAAATCGGTCGAAGCTGCTCCCGGGTCTTTGGATCTACGAGCACAATCAGTGGATGGTCAGGGTGATGCTTCAAAAAACTACGCACGGAGATTTCTGCAAGATCGCCGTACCGCTTCCCACACGCTATCGTAATTGGGATAATCATTTTCTATTCTCTTTCTTGTAAAGATCATTGCTCTTCTTGATGAATTCCGCAAAGAGCGTCTTGTGTGTTTTGTCAAGCAGACTGATATTTTGCATGAGACAATGCCCACCGATCACTCCGGGAGTGATGGTTGAAAAATCAAAATCACTTGTCTTGAGATTCTTGAAAAGTGCCAAGACCTCATACTCAAGACCATGCTGGTCCCCTATACGCTTAATCTCCTGAGCATACGCAATAAGCAAAGCATAAAGGGACGTGGCAAATATCTTGACAAGCTCGCCGCTGATCAACTTCGGCAAGATGACAAGTTTCTCTTCCGCAAATCCGATTTCCTTCAAATGATTAATTGCTGAAGTTGCTGCAATATCTGAATCAGCAGCAACGAATTTCTGATGCTGGAGCATGTCGGCGAGCATCTTTCCGCCTTGGTGCTTGCCGTGGACTTGAGAATGAACGATGTGATCCACACCGACAAAATCAGCAAGCTCATTCATGGTCCCCGGAGCCGTCGTGGAGTGTACTATGACAAGCTCTGGGTTCGTTTTTACTACGTAATCTTTGACAACGTCAATGAAGTTGGGCATGTTTCCGGGAAGACAAACGTGCATCACCGACGATATACCTATTCTGTCGTAATCAACAACAGTGTCCTCGTTAATGCAGATCACATCTTCATACGCTGTTGAGCACAATCGCGCGATAGGTCTGCCGATCTCACCGCACCCGATAACCACAATCGTCGTGCCACGATTTCTCAATGATGTCATCTCATTGCCTCCATGATCTTTTGAGAAACTTCATCCGGAGTAAGTTCCCGGAGACATGATAATTTCAAACATCCCTCCATTTTCCAAGGATTTTTCTTCTTGTTTATCTTAAACGACCTTTTGAACTGACAAGGCTGACAGTCAAGATTCTTACTGATTCCGTGAGCATTCCGCATCAACGGCATGTTTTTCACGGGATCGGAACAACCAAGAATTATAAACGTCGGCACCTTTAGCGCAGCCGCATAATGTGAAATGCCACCTTCGTTTCCAATAAACATTTTCGCATTCTTTATCAAACCACCGGTTTCAAGGAGACTAATTCTTCTTCGGTAATCAGTTGCGTTTGTATAGTCAGGGCTTTTGTCAACTCCCACAACTGCAATTGATTTTCCCGTCGAATGAAATATGTCAATCAAATTCTGGTAGTATTGATACGGCCATTTTTTACACGGCCAGTTTCCTTTACATTCCGGCCAGATAATCACATCGTATTCCTCATTCATTGGCGCGTACCCAATCCTCGGGATTCCCACATCCGCCGGAATTGGTTCTTTGTTGTCAACAAACCACGCCTTCCATTCCGGGAATGATCGCCGCTCGGCGTGACGGAAAATTTTCTGATCTCCTGGGATTGCCTTATAACTTTTGTAAATCCTGTTGAATATTGCAGTTGAGCGTACAATATGCATGACTTCCTTTGTGCCGTTGATCCCGCGAATATACGCATTGACTCTTGCGTAACGCATCTTCATAGCAAATGCAAAGGGCAACGTCTGGATGATGTTTCCAATACCGCCGAAGATCGGAATGCATACTGTCTTATTGATCATTCTTCCATCACCGCCTTTTGAAACTCGTACATGTTTGGATGACTGATCAATTTCTTGAACTTCTTGTCATTTTTGAATTTTTTATATCTGTTCAATACATCCAATTGACTACCTCTAATTTTTGTTCCAGAGAAACTACTCCCCTTCCCATGCTTTGACACAAAATCAACATCCGGAGAAGGATCACAACCGAATGAATGAGCTATTCTTTCTCTGTAATTCCCATCGCGAAACCACTTGACAAAATTTATTTTGATCGTTTCTTTATCGAGTATGTTCAGTCTTTTTTGAAGATATACTTCTCTCATCATTATTTCATAAATATTGATTCTCGGTGGTATTTGTATTTGGAGTTGATCTTGTTTCCAGCATCGAAACATATTTATTCGTTTTCGAACATCTTTTGCTTTCAATGAACTGGCAATCCAGTTGAAGGGATCACGATACACAATAATAAGTTTACATGAGTCATTCAAACTAACATTCTGCTTGAATCTCTTAAACAAATTTATTGGGAAATCTTCCATCGATCCGAATGTAACAGTCTTTCCTTCTCCCGGAAACTTCTCCAATGTCCCTTTCAATTGACTGTGATCCGCTCGAAGATCGCAGCAACAGTTATTATAAAAATGGACATTCTGTTTCATCGATTTGAAGAGCCAATAAAGCACGGCATGATACCCGGAACGCATCATTGCTATGACCAGATAATCAAGGTGATTTACTTTTTTCATGATCATCACAATTGCCTCATCAGTTTGAACCAACGGTCTGCAAACTTCTCCGGAGTAAAATCCGAAATTATCGGTTGACAATCTTCAACCATTTTTTCTCCCACCCGTGGGTTATTTATGACGTACTTCATTTTGTCAACCATATCGGCAATATTCTCCTTCTCATGAAACACCACCTTATCACCGTACACTTCGCGGAAGGGCTCAATATCGCTCAACACGACAGGCTTCCCGCAGTACAACGCCTCGATAGGTGTAATCCCCCACCCCTCGAACACGGATGGCGATACCAGCATTTGTGATGATTTCAGAATACTCACCGTCTTCTCTCGTGGAAAATCAAGAAGGAGCCGCACGTTCTTGGGAGCTTTCCGTTGCAACCTGTTGAAAAATCCTTTATTCCGTCCGATCAAAACAAACGGATGGTCTATTTGTTTCGCTGCTTTCATGGTCATGCCGAATTTCTTGTTGAAGAAAAATCGACTGATCTGAACAATATGATCTCTCCGGTCTTCAGCAGGCACCTTGTCAATCCCGTGTGTGTCAATGTAGAAGTACATCTGCTCCGAGTTGATTCCATACGATGCGAGCACCTTTTGTGTGTACTTACTTGCGCTTATGACAAGATCGCACTGTTTTAGTTCCTTGATATATTTCTTGAGTCGTTCATCTCGAAAGAGATTTCCCTTGACATTTTTAGGTCCTCGAATCCACTCCCGCCAATTGTGACAGACATCCCACACCCAGCAGACAACAGGCTTACCGAATTTCTTTTTGATTTCCAGCGCCTTTGTCAGTCGAGACACATTTCCGCAATAGATTATGTCAACGCCATGATGCATCCCGTGTGTGATTGTACACCGATCCTTGACATACTCCTCAAATAGAGCCATGAACGGATTCGGTGAAATGTGAAGAATCGCTGGCTTTTCATTCTTCCTCCAATTCGTTTTTTTCAATTCATGCACCCCGTGATCTGCAATCTTTTCCGCACTGAAAAACTTCTGCGCGTTCTCTCTGATTCTCCCCTGAATGATTGTTTCTAAATACTGAATTGGTTGCCGTACGCCGGTATTGCACCAAACCTTCGCTTCACGAATCTTTTTTGTGCTTTTCTGTAATTCGTGTCCGCCCAGGGCTTTCATACCTTTCCGGATTGTTTTTTTGAAAAAATCAATGCTCCAGATTGAAGGACCGTGACTGATTACATACGAATTGCTCGTGTGGTATTCCTTCAATTCTTTATCCTTGACATAAACACCCGTCCGTTCAATCCTTCTTGTCCGCCCTTTCATGTTCTCACGAATGTCGTACATCTTGAGTATGTCAAGATTTTGTTCCTTGAATGCCTCGTAAAGTTCACCAATCCACTCCGCATCAACCGGCTCCGTCAAGAAATAATCTTCATGCAGATAAATAATGTCTGTATATCCCATCATCTGCAATCGCTTGAAACAATGATCCAACTGCTCAAACCACCCCGCACCACCACGAATAACGGTGATGTTTTTGTGCGCACGGAACGTCTTCTCTTCCGTCAAGAAAATTGCTGGAATCTCGTCCGTCCAGTTCTTGACAAAATTCTCATGCCATTCATCCCACATCCAACTCGACTGATCTCCTGAGTGTACAACAGCGATGAGCTTCCTATCCATCGTGATGCTCCTTCCGCATGAGGTAGTCCGTCAACTTTTGCAGTCCGCTATCAATATTGATTGACGGACTCCAATCGTATTTCGTTTCCGCTTTCGTGTTGTCACTGATAAATACTTGCTGGTCTCCCGGACGTTTCTCTGAAAATGAAATCAAATCCCTTGCCTCGTACTTGTCAACCAGACCGAGAAGAGAGATTGCGTTTCTCACGCCGCCGCCCACATTGTAAACATCTCCGAGCTTCTCCCGACAATCCGCAATTTTTTCATACAAATCGACAAGATCGCTTATGTAAAGAATGTCCCGTATCTGATTCCCGTCACCATAAATGGTTACTTGCTCATCTTTCAAAAACTGCTTGACGAAGTGGGCCACCCACCCTTGATCTTCTGTTCCGTTTTGATGCTCGCCGTAGATGCAGCTCTGCCGAAGAACAACGGTATCCAAACCGTAGATTCTGGAAAAGTCATGGATGTATTGATCCGCCGCACCCTTTGAGCAACCGTATGGTGAATGAAAGTCGAGCGGTGTATTCTCCGCATACCCATTCTCCGGAAGCTTCGAGGATTCCAGGGAGCCGTATACTTTGTTCGTACTTGCGTAGATAAGGCGGCACGATTCAACAAGCATTGCACATCGCAGGATATTGAACGACCCAATTGTGTTTGATGCAAAATCTTCTTCAAAATCTTCTACAGATTTTGTCACCGCTGTCTGCGCAGCAAGATGAAAAATCACATCCGGGTTGTAATCGACAATGATATTCTCCGAACGGTGATAATCCGCAACATCCGCGATATGAATATACACTCCCTTGTCTCGAAGGAGCGGAATATTCTCAATAGAACCTTTTTTGTGCACATTGTCAAGAACAAGAACATCGTCTCCTCGATCGATAAATCGAAGAGCTGTATTTACTCCAATAAACCCAAGCCCACCTGTGATCAGAACGCGCATGATTTAAAATCCTTTACGATTTGTTGAACTCTGTCAATATACTTATGCTTGCTTTGGACAAGCTCAAAGCCCTTTTCCGCGATCCGCTCCCGAATATCGGGAGCACTCAAATAGTAGAATATCTTGTTTACACAATCCTGCGCATCGGTATACACCACAAAGTTATCACCGGCACCAAGCCAATCTACAGCACCGTCCTGGTAGCTTGTTAATAGAAATCCACCGGACCCCATAATCTTGAGGTCACGAACGGAAATCGTATTCCTCTTTCCGGTTTGGTTGTTGCCGAGATTGATTCTTGTCAAGTAATACGTCTTTGTCGCTCCGTGCAAGAAAGCTTTCTTCATGTAGATACAGAGAAATTTCTTGATGTGCTTGACAAGATCGCTCCGTCCTCGATTGTTCTGATGATATTTCGTCAAGTGGCAAAGAAAAGAAATATCGTGCTGATAGTTCCTTTCCAACTTCGGTTTGTACGTAAAGTCCGGGTCGATGGCTTGCGGGAGCCATTTCGTGTGAATGCCTTCAGCACTGAACATCTCAACGTCCGATTCCCCTACAGTATAAAGCACATCACACAACTTGAAAAGCTTTACCACATTCTCACCGCCATATACTTTACTAAACAATTCAACACTGTTGTGAGTGTCGGTATTCCAGCATGCGATCTTGATGTTTTTCAAAGTCTCTTTGCATTTGACAATACCGTCGAGAAGCTTTGCCGTCCTGGAGCACAAAATGAGATCGGGCTTTACGTCCTTCGCCGTACCGAAGAGCTTTCCCGGTTCCGTCTTGGCATCAACAACGGCGACAGTATGACCAAGGGCGCGGAAAGCTTTTTTGATCGCGAATCCCGTTCGTTTGTCTTTCTGTGGAAATGCGAGAACGATTTTCATGGAAAATACCTGCACATGTTATCATTTATGATTGCCTGCTCCACGGCCTGGTTGTACACCGTGAACGTGCATCGTGGGCATTTGTCAACATTGATCCGAGACAATACTTTTTTGTGGTGGTCGGTATTCCATATCCGTCGAAGTTCAGACGGTTCCGGGAAGTGTTTGCACAATTTCAAGTCCGGCCTTCCACGCATATCAAAGCAAGTATGTATCCATCCGTCCGCTCCGAATGTCGGCAGCAGTGGGATAGCCCAACATTTTTTGAAATTCTTTTTCGGTGTCAAATCATAATTGAACTTGTGATTGATACCATAGACGTGGAATCGTTCCGTTTCGACATCAGCCGAAGTTACGGATTCAAACTGGTCTCTTATCATAACCACATCATGCGCCGAAAATGCCGCGTCACTTTTTTCCGTTTTTGTGATGTTGACAAGCCCGACCGGCCTCGCGTGGAAATCATGCACTCCGAGTCTTCTCGCAATCAAGACGGCTGTGTAAATCTCATGCACATTCCAGGGATGGATTAGATACTTGAATGCGATTCGACAATTCGATTTTGCCTTGTCAACTTCATGCACCAGACTTTGAATATTTTCGATGACCTTGTCATAGAGTCCCTTCTCCTTGACGCCCTTCAACTTGTTGTACGTCGTTGGTGTAGCTGCATCGACGGACACCCCAACCCATCGACACGTCCGGGCAATTATTTTGATTTTCTCTTCGCCAAGCAGTGTCCCGTTCGTAATCAGACCGGCCTCAAGACTGTGATCATGCATCCGCTCCAAGAGGGCCATTGTCCCTTGATTCAACAGCGGCTCTCCGCCCCCGGCGACACATGCAGAGTATGGGCCGTGCTTTTCTTCGTCCCTCCACTCAGCCATGAAATCAGCTATTCGCAGCAGGTGTCCTTCAGGAAGGCACTTCATTTCTGAGTGTGCGTTCATCGCATCAAAAGCATTGCAATATACACAATCCAAATTGCAAGCATTGACGGGATCAATATCGACCGTCACCGGCGGAAGATACTGACCGCGAGCACATGCTTCCAGGTGTTCTTTCCAAAGAAGAACTTTCATTGAGTTGAACGGGTTGAACGGGTTACTCCACTCACGCATGAGATTCCTCCAATTCACGGAGATATTGATTTACCGCCTCGCGGGATGTCCCACAACGTCTTTTTTCAAAAGAAGGTTGTGCATAAATCAACGATGAATAGTCTTGCTTGTGTCTCTCACAATCGACGTATCGATGTAACTCACCACGGCAACATATACTGACAAGTTCCTCGACACTGATTGTATCCGCCGGAGTGAGAATGACTCCCGATCTCCACTCTTTTGTCGACAGAAAATAATCGATAGCTTTTTTAATCTCATCCGTATGTGCAATTTGAAGAATTGACTTCTGCGAGATACGAAGCTCATTCCGATGCACCAAATCAAAGACAACGCCTTTTTGCAATCCCGGCCCGACCATTGCAGGCAGGCGGAGGATCATCCCCTTGAATGCCTTTTGACAAGCGTTGTAAGCATCTTCCGCCAAAGACTTGATTGCTCCGTAATTCGTGACACTGTTTTCAGCATCGATGCTTGACAAAAGAACAAACCTTTCAAATGAGAAGTTGTGCATATAATGATACAATTTGAATACCGATTCGTAAAAACAAGTTACCGGGCATTCTCCAGCATAGTATTTCCTGGAAGTGCCCGATGCGTATATCACAAGGTCAAAATGCTCCTTGACGACATCCGACCCGACGGACACTTGATGTTCATCGTCTCGAAGATACAACGCAGCAAGAGCCTTTGCAATAAACCCTCTGCCTATAATATGGATTTTCATATTCAACGTTCCATTACATGAATGATCATTGAACGTTCAACAGTCCTGCCGAACCCGACATTCGTCGTGATACGGTTCGTTACCGTATATCTTTGATTATTGCTCCCCCCGGAAATCCATATCGTTGTTCTTCTGTTGTTCGACGAAATGGAATCACTTTCATTAGTCAATCCGGTGGGAAGAATCCAAGTGCTCGTCACAATGGTATCGATACCAAGATATTCATCCCCCCAGTCGAACGTGTAATCAACGGTTGATTGCGGGTCTTTATAGAATGTCTTCATCGTATGTCTACCTCTCTTGTTTCCTTCTCAATAATGTATTCTCTTGACTCCGGCGGAATCTTGTATACACGGGATTCGGCTTCAATGGTATACGTCCGCTCGACAGGCGCTGCATGAAATGTCATTGCTGTAAACGTGTGCGACCCGGCGGTATACTCAATGGATGTCGCGGTATGCGATATGTCAACACCGGTTGATGCCGTGATTGTATGACTTCCCGGTGTAAATTCTACCGAACCGGATGAGTGATCGTAATTCGCTCCCGTACTGAACGTGTGCACTCCGGGATTATACTCAATAGAAGTCGTCGTGTGATTGTAATTCGCTCCCGTACTGTATATATGAGTTCCGGGCGTATACTCAATTGATGTGGTGGTGTGTGAGTAGTTCGCTCCCGTAGAAATTGTGTGACTGCCTGGAGTGTACTCAATTGATGTCGTCGTGTGTTCGTAGTTGGCACCGGCGGAAATCGTGTGGCTTCCGGGAGTGAATTCAATGACTGAAGCGGTATGCGCTATGTCAACGCCACCACCGGCGGTGATTGAATGGCTTCCCGGAGTGTATTCTATCGATGTAGTTGTGTGACTATAATTCGCTCCTGTAGAAATCGTGTGAGAGCCGGGAGTATACTCTATCGATGTCGTGGTATGGCTGTACAACGCTCCCGAACTATATGAGTGTGTACCCGGAGTATACTCGATGGAAGTTGTCGTATGCGAATAATTCACCCCGGTGCTGTAGGTATGTGAACCGGGCGTGTACTCTATCGACGTAGTCGTGTGACTGTATGATGCGCCGGCGGAAATCGTATGAGAGCCGGGCGTGTACTCTATAGACGTAGTCGTGTGATTGTAGTTGGCACCCGTACTGTATGTATGAGTCCCGGGTGTGAACTCCACTGATGAAGCTGTATGAGAATAATTGACCCCTGTGCTGAACGTATGTGATCCGGGTGTGTACTCAATTGATGTGGTGGTGTGGGAATAACTTGCTCCGGCAGAGTATGTATGACTGCCGGGAGTATATTCGATAGTTGTAGCAGTATGTGATATGTCAACGCCACTACCAGCAATCTCATCCGCACCAATATCACACGTAGACCCCGACCGACTGCCACCGTCAATGTCGGTGGACGGCACATCTGAATCCGTGCCCGGACCAACACCAGCATCCTCGATGTTGCCGCCCGTCAGGGCAGTGTAATCGCCATTGGCGGGATCGTTGAACTCATTGTCCCAATCGCTGCCGGAGGGGCCTACAGAGTTGGTGCCGTCGCCGTCGTCGGAGGCGTTGTAGTCCAGCGTTGCACTGCCGGTATCTTCAAAATCATCATCGGTATCGAATACTGCACAGTTTTTGATTGTGACGGTGTTGCCGCCACAATCAACACCGGCAGTCGTATATGCCTGGTGAGCAAAAACACAGTTATAAACCGTAGCAGAACTGATGTCCGCGAGCCACAGAAGCCATCCATCACAAAATTCCACAATGCAATTTTTTATTACTACGACCAGATCGCTGTCACCGCAATATATTCCCCTACATATTGAATCTGCATTCTCTCCTCTGATCCGCAATCCGTCCAACGTGACTGCACCATCCCCGGCCGTCGCCACGTTCAAATGCAATACATTATCACCTGTCGATGATGAATAAACAAAGCGCATCTGTATTTTTTCTATTGTCTCATAACCATCCGATGTTGAGAAATTAAAAACATCCTCATCAGTCGCTTCGAGACGATAGCGGTCTGTTTTCCACCCATCCTTAACTGCCTCATTGCCTTCGTATGCCGTGATTTTGTAGTTGTAATCTGCGTTCGAGTTCCAATCAAAAGCCCCAATAGCAACAGCAGTCGTGTCCGCAGAATCACTACTGGCTCCGCACTGTATCTCGTAAGTATCCTGCGCAGCTACCAGGTCCTTCGCCTCAGCGGCAAGCCCGGCATTCAGGGACAAATACCCGTCCGCCTGCGAAGTGCCGTCCTCAGCTCCGCCGGATGCGTCCGTGTTTACATGGCGTACTACATCGGCCATTCTACTGACTCACTTTGTCAATCAGGTAGCTGTTGAGTGTTGCGGCATCAGTGACCATTTCTCCACCGTGCTCATTGACGATATGGTCTACCGCCGCCTCGCTGATCCTCCAGCGATACCGCTGTACCATCCGTCGTGATTTCTCCTGGATATCATCCTCAAATGACTGCCGCACCAGACTCCGCGCAGCATCAAACGTAACCACCTTGTCCGCATGGCTCACCAGATCAACGCCGAGATTCATCAGCCGCCGCTCGACTGCTGTCGGGTTTTTGTCAAGCGCCGACCAGTCAGCCTCGACCCGATGCACTCCAGTGCCCTGATCGTACGACACCTCGTTGAAAATCACTTGCGGAAGCCATGTGTTGTCCGGCTGCGCATCCCAGAAATTGTTGCTCTGAATGGCGTTGTATATGGTGATGTCAAACACTACCTCATTCTGGCCGTACGAATGGACAGTCCCATTCCAGTTTTGGATGAACGTCTCTACCTGATCCTTGGTGATGCCTCCGTGTGTGGCGCTTGCATTCTGGGTGATACTGTACATCCGCAACCGCCACCCGTCGATTGCAGGGTTGTTGTTGACAACCTCATAATCAACCTCAATTTTCCACGGCTTGCCCTTCGGAAGCCAATCCGCCATCAGATCGGGAATTTCAACATTCACAAATGGTGTGTTGAGCCCTGATTTCTTGGTGCCGCTGGCCCGTATCTCAATCAAATCCCCCTTCGGCGCCGCCCGGTCGGATTCTTTCATGAAAATTGCTTGCACAAGTCAAGCTCCTTTCATTGGTAAATCAACTGTGCAGAGCATAAGACACCCCACACAGTTGATCTCAATTGTTATGCCTGAGCCATTGTGAAAAGACCATTCGCATCGATTGTAATCTTGAAGTCGGTCCCGTCCCCGGCGGTTTTGTTTTCGCCAAGATCGAAGATGTAGATGATCGGATCATTAGCTGCTGTATCATCCCACAACACGGCATATCGCGCCGGACCGATACTTCCGCCCGAAGCTGTAACTGACCAGTCATTCATATCCACTTTTGCATTGTCATCACCGTCTTCATCAGTTACAGTCAGCGTAGCCGTATGTGTTCCCTGTGTGTACCCATTGGCTGTGCTGATCATACTGTCATACGGATCGCTACCTGTCTCAAAAGTATCATCATCCGCATTCGGCGAATATGTGTCATCAATCAAGTCCACATACAGCGTGTCATTCTCCAGATCAATCGCACCTTCAGCCATCAATGCCATTACATTGTGAGGAATAATATCGGCCATAACAAGCCCCTTTCAGTTAAATGAGTTTCTTGACTTTTGCCATCACATCACCAACCGTCAAGTTCTTCAAGCACTTCACATCTTCACACCGCTTGAAGTTCCTTCCGCTTTGGCACGGTTGACAAGGCAAACCCGCGCGAATGATATGCGCATTCCTGCTTAACGGCCCGTTCTTCGATACTAATGAGCCGCCGAAGATCACCAGCATTTTCACTTGTAAAGCATCCCCGATGTGCATGTTTCCCGTGTCCGTCGTAATAAAAAGATCGGCCTGGGAAATCACCTTCGCCGTCTGAGTGATACTCAATTTCCCGACAAAGTCGCTCCCCGTCTTGACATCTTTCAACTCCTTTCCGAAACCGATTCGATAGATATTTGCATCGTAATATTTCACCAGGACAACCGCAAGCTCCGGATAGTGCGGCCATTTCTTGCGAAGCTTCTGCTCCTTATCGAATGACCCGTCACATAGAACAATCTTCGGTCCTTTCCGTTTCTGCTCCAGAATCGGGCCGGGCGCTGTCGGTACATCCTGCCGGGGAATATCTCCGTGGATGCCAAGGCGATTCACGGCATTGACATAGTATTCAGATTCATGCTTCAAAGTCCCGTTCCAGTTGAATCTTGCATTTGTCACGTCTTTCCCGCGTGAACGGAAAATAGGCAGTGCTGCTGAGTTCTCCCCGTGGTGTGTCCAGAACCATCGCCGATACTTTCTGAACTTGTCTTTCGGGAATCGTATAATATTCTGAATATATTTCCAATTCTGCATCAGGTCTTCAAATGCTTGCCGCCTGGAGTCGCGCCATTCATCGACTATGCATACGTCAACCTTGCCGGAGCGGTCCGCCATTGCAAGCATTTGAAGCGCCGGTGTCATCATGACAAAGTTTCCTATTCCATTTTTGAAATAGAAAATCGTTTCGGTTTCCTGTTCAGTCTTCATCGCCGCCGATGTCGTCGGGGATGGAAAGAACCGACCTGACAAAGCCCAGCAGAGGCTGCACCAAAGCGTCATCGATTTTGCTTGGAGATTCCTCAATCTTCTTTTCCACTTTGTCAAGCATGTCATCGACAACTTCTCTTGCCTTGTCGGGCGGTAGCTTCTTCAAAATCTCTCCGACAGCATTCAGAGCTAGATTTAGCAGACGTTTCTTCATATCATACTCCTTTCTACCGCACGCCAGAATGCATACGGTGCTTGTGATAATTCTTCCCTGATTTTATCCGGATCACTCCCCCAACTCCAGGAAGCATGTCCGACGTTCTCATTGACAATCGGTTCACACCCACAAAGTATCGCCTCGAAGTACACCCGCTCCCCGGGCCACCGGCTGTCGGGGACGTGAAGCATGAATTCACATCTGTTATACATCTCAACCATCTTGCGTGTGTTAAGCCGATGCAAATGCTCCACGCGACGGGCCTTCAGTGATCCGCCCTTCCCAACGACGTAATATTTCTTGTCGTTGTTTGTTGCCGCGTACTTATTCGCAGCGTCCGTGCATTTTCTCAATGTCGGCACCAGGATGCTTCCTTGCTCCCGGGGAATAGTCTCATCGCGGAAATACTGATCCGGGTCTATGGCAAGCGGCAACGTCACGGAATGCCCTTCTATTTGTGATCC
>Ga0207797_1001041_pt1 | contig 20630 bp, 16 predicted proteins | sample PRCRCaboRojoPR_6_FD_187275 | JGI IMG/M metagenome (GOLD analysis project Ga0207797, IMG submission 187275) | Marine sediment microbial community from Cabo Rojo, Puerto Rico - PR CR 10% Liquid 1 (SPAdes) | ecosystem: Environmental > Aquatic > Marine > Coastal > Sediment | place: Cabo Rojo, Puerto...
ACCGTCGCGCCCCGTCACGGAGACGGGTACGTGGCAATCGGTGTCCGTGGAGCTCCTCGAGCCGCTCAGTGACCATCAGCGAGAGCCAGTCCGCGCCGAGGGAGAGGTTCTGATTCCGCCGGTGAGCGCCGACTTCGGTGTCATAAGCGATATCGACGATACGGTCATCCAGTCCGATGTCAGCAATCTGGTCAGAATGGCCCGCACCGTCTTGTTGAGCAACGCACGGACGCGACTGCCACTGCCGGGTGTGGGGGCTTTCTATCGGGCGCTCCATGCCGGGCCCGATGGCGAGTCGATGTCGCCTATGTTCTACGTCTCGAACGGCCTTTGGAATCTGTACGACCTTCTGGAGGACTTCTTCACCTTGAACGGCATCCCCGGTGGCCCCATTCTCATCCTCCGCAACTGGGGCGTCTACCGCGACGAGTTGCTGCCCACACGGCAGCGGGAGCACAAACTGGGAATCATATCCCAGATCGTCGATCTCTACCGCGATATGTCCTTCATCCTGATTGGAGACAGCAGCGAGGCCGATCCGGAGATCTATTCCGAGCTGGTCCGCGACTACGGCGACCGGGTTCTGGCGGTCTATATTCGGAACGTGGGCCGAGATCTGGAGCGTCCGGCCTCGGTCCGCGCCCTGGCTGATGAGATCGCGGCGGCCGGAAGTGAGCTGGTGCTGGCCGACGACAGCCTGACCATGGCCCGGCATGCGATCCGGCGCGGCTGGATCTCCGCGGAGGCCCTGGATGAGATCCGGACTGAGCAGAGAAGGGATGAGGCGAGGTGGGGGATTAGGGGAGACCCACGAAATTCCAACTCTTGACAACCTAACCCAAAGGGAGTCCCAACCTAGCCCAGCGGTAGGATGGCGGTTTTTCTGTTAGACTAAGGGCAGTGCAGAGATCGCTTCGCGCGCGTCTCGTGCGCAGTGTGTGATGCGGAGGTTGATGGAGTTTGCGTTCCCAGACTACGACGAAGGGAGGGCTATCTATGTTGCGACGAGCAGAGAAGCTATATGGGTTCACAATCAAGGCGGCTGACGGCGATGCCGGGAATGTGCACAATCTCTACTTCGACGACCAGACGTGGATCGTTCGTTACGTCGTTGTCGACACGGGAGGTTGGCTTGGCGGTCGGCGCGTTCTGCTGTCGCCAGTGGCGATCCGGGCCACGGAATGGGAGGACGGGCAGCTCCAGGTGGCGCTCACGAAATCGCAGGTCGAGCATAGCCCCCACATCGATCTCGACAAGCCGGTCTCCAGGCAGCAGATCGTTGAGCTTCACGAGTACTATGGTTGGCCTGCCTACTGGGGAGGCAGCGCGATGGTCGGTACGGCGACCCCCGGCGTCTATCCCATGATCATGGCCGGCGTGGATCAGGTGGAGGAGGAGATGAGGGAGGAGGGGCCCAGGGAGAAGCATCGTGGCGACCCTCACTTGCGCAGCGCCAGGGCGGTGGCCGGTTACGACATCGATGCTCTCGATGGTGAGATCGGCCATCTGGAGGACTACTTGGTGGATGACAAGGATTGGGTCATCCGATACCTGATCGTGGATACCCGAGACTGGCTCCCCGGACGCGACGTCTTGATCTCGCCGAACTGGATTGAGTACGTCGAATGGGCCGAGACAGCGGTTCAAGTTGCTCTGACGCAGGCTCAGGTCGAGTCCAGCCCGGAGTATGACCCCGAGGAGCCGCCTGACCGTGATTATGAGGCGCTTCTCCACGCGCACTACGGCTATCCGGGTTATTGGGGCGAGTAGAAGGTAGCAGGCGGTGCTGGAAGGCTGTACAACGGATGATGGCGATGAAAGAGAAAGGCTCCGTTCAGGTGGGGACGTCTGGATGGCACTACGACCACTGGGAGGGGCCCTTCTACCCTGAGGGTCTGCGTAAGCCGGACTGGCTCCCGTTCTACGGCCGCCATTTGCGCACCGTGGAGGTGAACAACACGTTCTACCAGCTGCCGGAGGCGCAGACGGTGGCGTCTTGGCGCGAGACCGCCGACGAGGGCTTCGTCTTCGCGGTGAAGGCCAGCCGGTATATCACGCATATGAAGAAGCTGAAGGACCCCGAGGACGCGGTCGACACGTTTCTCAGCCGGATAGAGGCTCTAGGTCAACACCTGGGACCAATCCTTTTCCAGCTCCCTCCCAACTGGCACTTCGACGGTCGGCGGCTGACGTCCTTTCTGGAGGTACTGCCTGATGATCATCGTTACACCTTTGAGCTGCGGGATCCGGACTGGCTCAACGAGGAGGCGTACGAGACTCTGGCGGAGCACGGGGCAGCGTTGTGCATCTACGACTTCCACGGCCGTCAGTCCCCCAAGGAGGTGACGGCGGACTTCGTCTACGTGCGGCTTCACGGCCCTTACGATGCCTATCAGGGGAAGTATGACACGCAGACTCTGGCCGGGTGGGCCGGTGCTTTCTCCACGTGGCGCGACCAGGGGCGGGACGTCTACTGTTACTTCGACAATGACGAGGCTGGCTACGCCGTGCAGAACGCAATGGAGTTACAAGCGATGGTGGAGGATGCGTAAGCGCAGGCGTTGAGTAGACAGCGATTTGAGTAAGGAGAGAGGTATGCCAGACATAAAGACAGAGCTTGATTTCGAGTTCTACAGCGAGGATTTGCCGAATCCGGATCTGGAGGATGAGTTGTGGGCGGAGGCATGGAACCGTGTTCAAGCGCTGGCCGAGGGCCACGACGACATGATCGGTGCATCGGCGGCCGTCGAGAGGGTTGAGCATCGGGAGACGCCGCACGTCTACCAGGCTCGCATTGTCGGCTACATCAAGCCGGAGAACATCGTGACCAAGGAGAAGGCCGACAATCCGATGGCCGCTCTCCAGCAGGCGCTCGACGCGCTGGAGCGGCAGGTGCGCAAGACGAGGGAGAAGCGGAGCGAGCCCTGGGAGAAGCCCTAGGATAGATAAGGATTTAGAGGTAAGGAGGTTGCGATGGCTAAGACTTACACGTATACAGCGAGAAGCGCCGAGAATCCAGAACGGGTCGTGACGTTTACCCTGCGCGATTCTCGGATGTCTGTAGGCGTCGGGGCGCCGCTGGAGCAAGTGGAACGCGCCATTCAGCTCGGGCGTGGCGAGGAAGAGCCGGAAGAGGAGCAGGTCGAAGGCGAGGTTGAGGTCGCGGTCGAGGAGACGGAGGAGCCGAAGCTCTGGCTCCGGCCGGTGGCTGTCTCGCTGGTCGAGCGGGGCACGGGGCCGGTTCACGTCGACGACGTGGTCGCCAAGCTGACGGGTGAGTGGCTGACGGTCAAGTCCTGGATTCGAACGGGCGGCCTGCGCCTGATCCCTATCACGCTGATAGACGGCCGGGTTGACAATCCCGTCGCCGCTGAGGACTTCGTGAAAGAGATCGAGGAGCGCAAGTCGGTCACTGGATTCAACCTGTTCGGCCTTTTCGACTACTGGGCCACGTGGATCGTGACTGCTCTTCTGGCTCTGGCCATGTTCCAGAAATGGCGCCGCAAAGGGAGCGAGAAGCAAGAGGGTTAAGACGTGGCGGCCAGTAATTCATCGTGGAGAAGCCGAAATCACGATCCCTGGTGAGCATGTCGCCATGTAGGCGAACGGGAGTGTAGCGGATAAATGAACGCGAAAGGTCAAGATCAGCCCCAATCAGAGCGCCGGGGACCGCCTTCCGACGGGTCTGCCAGTGGCGCTGAGGAGGTCATTCAGCAGCCTTGGGCCCGCCCCGCCGACGAGGTCGTCGAGAGGATGGACGTCTCCATCGACGATGGGCTCTCGTCGGACGAGGTGCGGCGAAGGCGGGAGGAATACGGGAGGAATCGCCTGCGAACTGCGGAGAGGAGGAGTGCCTGGGATATCCTGATTGAGCAGTTCAAGAGTGTCATCGTGGCGCTGCTCGGGGCGGCGGCGATCGTCTCCTTCGCCTTCGGGGAGGTCGTGGAGGGCGTGGCCATCGGTGTGGTGATCCTGATCAACGCGGCGATTGGCTTCTTCACCGAGCTTCGCGCTGTGCGATCGATGGAGGCGCTGCAGGAATTGAGCCAGGTCAACGCCAAGGTCCGCCGCGACGGACAGGCCCAGGAGGTCCCCGCTGAGGAGATCGTCCCGGGCGACATCGTTCTAATGGATGGCGGCGCCGTGGTGACAGCCGACCTGCGCCTCTTTGAGGCGTCCAAGCTGCAGGCGAACGAGTCGGCCCTGACGGGGGAGTCTGTGCCGGTGGGCAAGCAGACCGAGCCCGTCGACGCGGAGACGACGCTGGCCGAGAGGGCCAGTATGCTCTTCAAGGGCACCGCTGTGACCCGGGGGGCGGGACAAGGCGTCGTCGTCGCCACTGGCATGGACACCGAGCTGGGTCACATCTCCTCCCTCGTGGAGGAGGCCGAGGAGGAGATCACGCCTCTGGAGAGGCGGCTCAGCCAACTGGGCCACCGCCTGATCTACGTCACGCTCGGTGTCGCGGCGTTGGTGACGGTCTCGGGGGTGTTGAGAGGGCGCGACCTGTTCCTCATGATCCGTTCGGGCATCGCCCTGGCGGTGGCAAGCGTCCCCGAGGGCTTGCCCATCGTGGCCACTGTCGCGTTGGCGCGAGGTATGTGGCGCATGGCGCGCCGCAATGCCATCGTCAACCGCCTCTCGGCGGTGGAGACGCTGGGCTCTACGAACGTGATCCTCACCGACAAGACGGGCACGCTGACGGAGAACCGGATGACGGTCACACAGTTGGTGTTGCCCTCCGCGGCGGATACGTCGTCGCAGGTTGAGGTGAGCGGAGAGGGGCTGGAGATAGAGGGAACATTCAGTCGTGACGGGAGCGCCATCGACCCCGATGACCATGAGCTCCTGCGACAGTCGCTGAAGGTTGGCGTGCTCTGCAACAACGCGGCTCTGCAGCGGGATTCGGACGAGGGCGGGGTCTCGTCGGTGGGCGAGCCGACGGAGGTGGCGCTCCTGGTGGCCGGTGCCAAGGCCGGCATGGAGCGGGACCAGCTCACGGAGGAGATGCCGGAGGTGCGGGAGGTGGCCTTCGACCCTGAGGTCAAAATGATGGCCACGTTCCACCGGCGCTCGGACGGTGATGACGGCGTTTTCGTGGCCGTCAAGGGCGCTTTGGAGCCGGTCATCGACGCCTCCACCCACGTGCTCAGCGAGGAGGGGCGGCGAGAGCTGACGGACGAGGAGCGCCAGCGGTGGATCGAGAGGAATCAGGAGATGGCCGAGCGGGGCCTGCGGATCATCGCGACGGCCAGCAAGATCAGCGACTCCTCCGACGAGGAACCGTATCAGGGGTTGACGTTCCTCGGGCTCGAGGCGTTGTTGGACCCCCCGCGCAGTGACGTGCGGGATTCGATCGAGCAGTCGCAGCAAGCGGGGGTGAGGGTGATCATGGTCACCGGCGATCAGCCGGCCACCGCTCGCAACGTGGCGCACGCCGTGGGTCTGGTGAAGGAGAGCGACGCCGCGGTGATCCACGGTGGTGACGTCGACGATCTTAAGGCTTTGAGTGACGAGGAGCGGGAACGCGCCCTTCAGGCGCCGATCTTCGCGCGGGTCAGTCCGGAGCAGAAGCTGGATCTGATCGCCCTCCACCAGGATAGCGGCGCCATCGTGGCTATGACTGGGGACGGCGTGAACGACGCGCCGGCCTTGAAGAAGGCGGACATTGGCGTGGCGATGGGAGAGCGGGGCACCCAGGTGGCGAAAGAGGCTGCTGACATGGTGCTGAAGGATGATCGCTTCTCGACCATCGTCGCTGCCATTCAGCAGGGACGGACCATCTTCAACAACATCCGCAAGTTCGTTCTCTACCTGCTCTCGTGCAACGTGGCCGAGATCATCGTGGTGGGTTTGGCCTCGCTGGTGAACGCGCCGCTGCCCATTCTGCCGCTGCAGATCCTGTTCCTCAACCTGGTCACCGACGTCTTTCCGGCCTTGGCCTTGGGCGTAGGCCGGGGCGATCCCCACGTTATGGAGCGCCCCCCGCGCGATCCCGATGAGCGCGTCCTGATGCGCCAGCATTGGATGGGTATCATCGGTTACAGCTCGGTGATCAGCGTGGCGGTGCTGGGCGCGCTGGCGATCGCGGTGCTCTGGTTGGACATGAGCGAGGCTCGCGCGGTGACGATCTCATTCCTGACCCTGGCCTTCGCGCAGTTGTGGCACGTGTTCAACATGCGCGACCACGACACCGGTGTCATCAACAACGACGTCGTCGAGAACCCCTGGGTCTGGGGCGCTCTGGGCCTGTGCACCGTTCTGTTGCTGCTGGCGGTTTACGTGCCCGGCTTCGCCAATCTGCTGAAGGTGGAGAACCCGGGTCTCGAGGGCTGGGTCTTGATTCTGGGGATGAGCCTGGCCCCCTGGTTCGCAGGGTTGATCATCAAGGCGATCGACGGGATGCAGATAACGACGTAAGAGGATGATTCATTGATATCTAGTGGACCCTATGCTGCTTGGCTGGATCGTGGGTGTTGCTCTGCCGCCGCTTCGCTTACGACGGTCAACCGGTCTGGATCGCCAGGTCCGGACCGGGCAGGCTGGGTCTCTGGAGACTGAGAGATAGAGAGGAGGCGAGATACGTTGCTATTATCCCAATCCGAGCTTAGAGAGTTGACACAGACGTACAATGAGTGGCACGTTTCGATCTACATGCCGACCCGCAAGGCGGGGGACGATGTGTTGGAGAACTCGGTGCGCTTCAAGAACCTTCTCAACCGGGCGGAGGAGCAGCTCGTCGAGGGGGGGATGCGGCGGTCCGAGGCGGAGGCGTTGTTGAGCCCGGTGCGGTCGCTGGTGGAGGACGAGTTGTTCTGGCAGCGCCAGAGCGATGGGTTGGCAGTCTTTCTGGCGGAGGGGCTGGCGCGGAAGTACCGGCTGCCCCTGGACTTCGATGAGCTGGTGGTGACCGGCGATCGCTTCCACGTCAAACCGCTGTTGTCGGTGCTGAGCAGCAACGGGCGCTTCTACGTGCTGGCCTTGAGCCAGCACGAGACCCGACTGCTCCAAGGGACGCGCCATCGGATCGGCGAGATCAGCCTGGATGACCGGGCTCAGGTGCCCGAGACGACCGTCGAGATCCTGAAGTGGGAGGATCCGGAGATGCGGTTGGAGCACCACACCGCCACCGAGTCCACGCTCCACCACGGCGTGCAAGCCGTCTTCCACGGCCACGGGGTGGCCAGTCAGGACGATCCCAAGGAGAGAATCCTGCGCTTCTTCCATCGGCTCGACGCGGGCATCAGCGATCTGCTGGCCGACGACGACGCCCCGCTCGTCTTGGTGGGAGATGACGTCCTGCTGCCCCTCTATCGAGAGACGAACAGCTACCCCCAGCTGGTGGATGAGGGGATACCCGAGCAACCAGGCCAGTTGGACCCCGCCGAGTTGCACCGGCGCGTCTGGCCGATCGTTCGTCCCCTGTTCTCTCAAGCGCAGGAGGAAGCCGAGTCTGCGTATCGGCACTTATCGGGCACGGATGACGACCGCGTCTCGAACGACGTTGCGGAGGTCGTGCAGGCCGCCACGTTTGGGCGGGTCGAGGGGCTCTTCGTCGCTCGTGGGGAGCAGCAGTGGGGCATAGTCGACGAGGAGAGCGGCGCCATCGACGTGCACGAGGAGCAGCAGCCCGGCGACCGCGATCTTCTCGACGCGGCCGCGGTACAGACGATGCTCCACGAGGGGTGGGTGTTTGTTGTGGACGCTGATGACGTGCCGGGCGGGGGCGCCCTGGCGGCCGTCTTCCGCTGGTGACGGACAGGGGCTGATCGGGCGTGTCCAGTCCCGGAGATTCAGCAGGGCACGCTTTCGTCGTCCTGAACCCTGTGGCGGTGAGCAGCAGGGGGCGAACGGAGCGTCACCTGCTGCGCCACTTCGCCGCCAGGGGATGGACGTCGGAGGTCTACGACACCACAGGTGACGAGCGGGTTGCCGCCGTCGTCCGGGCGGCGCGGGATCGAATCGATGGTCGGCAGGTGGATCTCTTCGTCGCAGCCGGCGGTGATGGGACCGTGTCTGGCGTAGCGGGAGGGGTTGCGCGTGGCGAGGTGCCTATGGGCATCATTCCCCTGGGTACGGGCAACACCTTTGCACGAGAGCTGGGCGTGCCCATGGGGCTGGAGCCGGCGCTGGAGGTGCTCACCGGGCATCACGAGGTGATGGCAATCGATGCTATGAAGGTTGGCGATCGCTTCTTCGTGCTGAACGTGAGCATCGGCATCAGTGGGATGATGATGCGCGACACCGAACGGGCGGACAAACGTCGCTTCGGACGGGTGGCCTACGTCTGGACCGGGCTGCGGAAGCTGTTCGGTTATCAACCCCGTCGGTTCACGCTGACGATCGATCAAAGGACCCGCCGGGTTCGGGCCTCGGACGTAGCCATCGTCAACAGCGGCGCGCTCGGCGACCCAGCACTCCGTTGGAGTCCGCAGGTCGAGCTGGACGACGGGAGGCTCGACGTCTGCGTGATGCGGGCCCGGTCGATGGTGGACTATCTAGGCCTGGCCGCGGCGGTGGTCCTCCGGCGACATAAGGAGGCGCCGGGCATACGCCACTACATCGCGGAGCGAAAGGTCACCGTTGACGCGAGATCGGATCTGCCGGTGCAGGGCGATGGCGATTTCATCGGCATGCCTCCCATCGATGTGGAGGTGGCTCCTGGCGCCGTTCGAGTTGTCGTGCCCCCAGGTGGCTTCCAGGGACAGGACGAGCTGATAGCCCGTCTTTCACCTTAGATCTGAACGCTCCAGACGGTGGGGCGCTCTTCGCCCGTGCCCAAGGTGGCCGGCACTGAGGAGCGCGGCTTCGTAGTTCAAGGCGGTATTGGAGAGCGTCGCATTCAGCATCTCCACGTCCCCATCGAAGTGTCGGTCACTTGCCGGTCATCTACTCGCCCATGATCTGGAGCACCAGTCGGCGGGAACGCGGACGAGTGTCGAAGTCGAGGAAGACGATCTGCTGCCAGGTTCCCAGCGTCAGTTCGCCGTCGACGAAGGGGACGGTCAGGGACGGCCCGATCATGGCGCTCCGGACGTGAGAGTGCCCGTTGTCGTCGCCCCAGCGCAGGTGGTGGCGATAGTCGCGGTCCGGGGGCGTGATCTCGTCGAGGACCCGCTCCAGATCGTGGAGGGCGCCGCTCTCATACTCGATGGTCGATAGCCCCCCGGTCGATCCGGGACAGAAGACGGTGACCGTTCCGTCCCGCAGACCGCTTTCCTTCACGGCACCGCCCACGCGCGACGTGATGTCGAGGATGTCGGAGTGACCTTCCGTCTCCAGATGAAGCTCGTGCGTGATGACCATAACGTTCTCCTTTGAGTCTCTCGTTACTTCGTCGACTCGACGCGCTTCCACAAGGTGTCCAGAGGGCGCTGCAGAAGCCGGACCTTGATCAGCACGAGGATCCACAGGTGGAGACGCGCGGCGAAGAGCAGCAGGGTCCATAGGAACTCACGCGGGTTCCGTGGGTAGGCGAGGGCCATCCGCGCGCCAGTCTTGAGCTCCAGCCAGGCGGAGCGCATGCGGACCGGTGACTCGCGCACGTACTCCTGGGCGTAGCCTCCAGCCGAGCGAACCTTCTGGCGCAGCCAGTCGCCGTACGTGGTCGGATACCGGACGTAGACGCGAGCCTTGGGCGCGTAGCGGATGCGGGACCCCTGCTGAGCGATGCGGTGTGAGATCACGGCGTCCTCGGCCAGGGCGTCCTCCGGCACCCGTTCCAGGAGCGAAGCGCGAAAGGCGAAGAGGTAGCCGGAGCAGAGAAGAAATTGTCCGCGGCGGTCGCGTGCCAGCCGCATACGATGGATAGCATCGGTGAGCAGGTGGGACCAGTAGCCCATCTGGGTCTCTCGCGGGTTCACGCTGATGGGGTGCCCGGTCACGGCGCCAACCTGGGGATCCGCGAAGGGCGCCAGCAGCGGCTCCAAGGCTCCTTCATCGACGAGCACGTCGCCGTCACTGAGGACGATGATCTCACCCTCTGCCGCCTCCAGCCCGGCGTTCACGGCTGTCGGCTTCCCTCGCTGGGGATCGGCGACGTGGCGCACGGGCGCGTGGGCCTCGGGGGGATGGCCAGCGTAGCTGTCCACCACGGCGATGGTCTCCGGATCTGGGCAGACAACGATCAGTTCCGATCGGTCGGGCAGCTGACCGAGAAAGGCCTCGATCGCCTGCCCGACGGTCCCCGCCTCACGGAAGGCCGTGATGATGACGCTCAGTTGGGGCTGCATAGGTGACTGTTGGAGCCTATACGGTCAGCGTCTCCCTGGCGGTCAGATCCCAGAGATCGAGCCCGTTCTCGGCGTCGTGGCGGCGGCGAACAGTCCCTGGTGCCGTCTCGACGATAATCTCCAGGGCGGGGGCGGCAGTCGCCTCCATCAGGCGACCTCCCATAGTGCTATAGTCAGAACGTGCGACGGTGACGTGGGCGCGGACGCTGGGCTCCCCATCTTCGTCTTGGGCGACATCGCCGCTGAGCGCCAGAACCTCGACGTGTTCCTCCAGCTCCCGGAGTCGGAAGGATGACGTCTCTGCGTCGTAATGGCCCAGGAGGACGCGCTCCAGAGCTCCGCTGGCGCGGAGGGCGCCGAAACCGACGCGGTAGGTGTCGGCGAACTGTCTCAGGCGGCTGATGACCTCCTCACCGTGCTCGAGACGTATCAGGTAGATGTCTCCTAAACGCTTGACCTGCAAAACTGTCCTCCTCTCGTTCCGGATGGCCTCGGGACAGGATACTCGGCACGGCCATCTACAACATAATAGCATGGACTGAGAGGTTTGGCAATTGGATTTGTGCCGTCAGCCCTGCGTTCATTCTAGGGTCTTCCGCAACCGCCGGGTGGCGATGCCGTAGAGAGCTAGACCCAGCAGGGTCAGCGCCAACAGCTCCGGGCCCAGATCCGTCACGCCGCTCCCCTTGAGCATGATCTTGCGCACGATGGCCGTGAAGTGGGTCAGGGGGGCCAGCTGGGCCGCCAGTCGAGCCGGCCGGGGCATGTTCTCCACGGGGAGGATTTGCCCCGAGAGGATCCTCTCCAGCAGCGATAAGAAGATGGCTGCCAGAAGTGCCTGCCCCTGGGTCTGAGCGATGACGGAGATGATCAGCCCCAGGCCCATGGCGACGAAGATGTAGAGGACGGTCAACCCCATCAAGAGCGTCACCGACCCCCGCATAGGCACGGCGTAGTGGAAGACACAGAGGGCCAACATCTCCAGAAAACCGACGTAGGTGATGAGCATGGCCAGGACCCCCTTGCTGATGATCAACTCGAAGGGCTGCATAGGGGTGACGAAGAGCTGTTCGAGGGTGCCGGTCTCCCGTTCCCGGACGATCACGGCGGCGGTCAGGAAGATAGCCAGCATCGCTACGGTGGTCGCCATCGCGCCCGGAAGCCGAAAGGTCTCCTTCCGCATCTCCTCGTTGAACCAGACGCGAGAGCGAGGCTCGACGGTCGTGCTGATGGTGAGGGCGGGTCCGGCCGGTCCATTCGACAGCCGTCGAGCGTAGAGCGGCGCGACCCTCTCGAGATAGGTGCTCGCCCTGGAGGCCGCGAGCGGTTCCGAACCGTCCAGGAGCATCTGCACCGTGGCCCCTTCCGCTCGGGCCAGGCGGTTCCCGAAGTCGGTGGGGATGATGAGACCTGCCCTGACATCTCCCCGCTCTATGAGACGTTCCACGTGCGCCACGCTCTCGGCGTGGACCTCCAGCTCGAAGAGGTCGGAGGCGTTCAACATCTCGACCAGATGCCGGCTGCTCGAACTGCGATCGTCGTCATAGACGGTCATAGGCAGCTCCATCGTCCGGGTGGCGCTCAGTCGAGCGAGCCCCTGGAGCTGGATCACGGGGATGAGGAGGGCGAAGACGAGTAGCGTCTTGTAGCGCCAGAACTGGAGGGCCTCCTTCCAGACCATATTCCCCGTTCGAGCCAGCATGGTGGCAAGCCTCGGGCTCCAGCGGTGTTTCACGTCAGCTTCTTCTCCAGGCGCCAGAGGGTCAGACCGTAGAACACCACGCCAGCGGTGAGCAGATAGAGGCCGTGGTTGATAAGATCTCGCAGGTGCAATCCCTTAAGGAAGATCCCCCGAGTGATGATGATGTAGTGCGTGGCCGGCCATATCAAAGCCCGGATCTGAGCGTCGCGCGGCGTGGCAAAGAGGGGGCTGGTGAGGCCAGACTGGGTGATGGGGAAGATGAAGAGCAGGCTGCCGACGATCAAGGCGGCCATCTGATTACGCAGCACGCTGGAGAGCAACATGCTGATGCCCAGGTTCGCCATCAGGAAGACGCTGGAGAGCACGATCAGATCGATCCAGCGACCTCTGAACGGCACCTCGAACAACAACACGCCGATGAGGGCCAGGAGCAGCACGTCCATTAGTCCGATAAGCAGGTAGGGAACGGTCTTGCCAATCAGGAGCTGATGACGTCGAATAGGGCTGGTCATCAACTGCTCCATGCTGCCTTGCTCCTTCTCTCGCACCAGGGAGAGGATGGCGAAGAGCGGGGGAAAGATCAAGACGAAGGCCATCAGCCCGGGGAGGATGGTGTTCAGCGCCCTGAGCTCGCCGTTGTAGAGGGGGCGAACTCGGAACGCAAAGGCTGATTCGCTCCTCGACGCCGCACCGGATCGGGCCACTGCCTCCTGCCGCAGTCTGACCGAGACGTCCGACGATACTGCCTCGGCGTTGCTCTGGATCTCCCGGGCGACGGTGGGGTCGGTGCCGTCGACGATAATCTGCACGGCGACGCTCTCGCCCGCCAGGACGGCCTGAGCGAAGCCAGAGGGCACGATGATGGCACCCCGAGCGCGGCCGGATGTGACCGCCTGGCGGGCCTCTTCGGCGCTGGAGAGCCGCTGCTCGACGGCGAAGAAGGGGTCGACGTCGAAGCGCTGCAGGTAGGCTCGTGACGTGGGACTGTGATCGCCGTCCACGATCGCGATGGGGATGTGCTCGATGTCGGCGGAGATGGCGTAGGAGAGCAGTGCCATGAGGAGGACCGTGCCCAGGGTGGCGCCGACCAGCGCGTAGGGGTCACGCAGCACGTGCCAGAACTCCTTCCGGATGACGGCGAGGAGTCTACGCATCGCCCCTCGCCTTCCCCTCGTCGTTCGGCTGCAGGCCGTCGAGCAAGAAGCTGCTGAGCGCCTCCACCAGCTGATCGCTGCCCCAGGTCGACTTCAAGACTGGATCATCCAGGAAGAGCAGCTCGAGCAGCCCCAAGTTGGTGGCGAGGAAATAACGCGCGAAGAGGGGGACGTCGACAGGGCGAATGTCCCCCTTTTCGATGCGCGCTCGCAGGTGGAGCTCCAACAGCTCGAGGGTGGGGGCCAGGAGCTGCTGATAGTATCGCTGGGCGAAGTCGCGGTCGATCAGAATCTCGGAGACCACAGCTCGGAGCATTGGACCGTTCTCCGCCACGAACGCCTGACGGACGCGGAGCACGTTTTCCAGGAAGTCGCGCATGTCGGTGGAGAGCGTCTGCTCCACGGCGTCGGGTGCTCCTTCGCCGACTGCGTCTGGCCGGTCGACGGCGTGGAGCCCGGTCACGTGGTGCTCCCCTGCGGTCAACTGGGTCATAATGTGGATCAGCAGATCCTCCTTGCTGTCGAAGTAGTTGTAGATGGTGCCTTCGGAGACATCGGCGGCCTGGGCGATCTCCCTGGTGGTTGCGGCGTGGAAGCCCTTGCGGGCGAACACATGGGCGGCGCCGTCGAGGATCTGGGCCATGCGGCGTTGGCGTCTCTCTTGATGGGACAAGGTATCCCTCCCTGGAGGAGCGATCGGCGTATGTGATATGAGTGAGCGCTCACTCATATCTGCAGCCCCGGTATCTTATCCCAATCTCTCGTCTTTGTCAACCAACGCCACGATCTCTCGCGCCACGACGTTGATCGCTTTGCCGCGTCTCTGCAGCTGTCCCTCGACCACCACAAAGGGCGCGTGTAGGGCCACCCGATTCTCCTCATACACCGTCGGATGGACTACCACGTTGATCAGCCCTCCTTCGTCCTCCAGCGCCAGGAAGGCCACGCCTTTGGCCGTCGGGGGGCGCTGGCGCGAGACGATCACCCCGCCCACGCGTACGCGGCTGCCATCCTCCACGCCTGGCAGCTTCTCGCTCGGGGTCACGTCCATCGCCTCCAGCTTATCGCTCACCAGAGACGTCAGATGGTCTCCGGCGCTCATCCCTGTCTGTGCTATCTCGGTCCATAATCTCCCTCGCGGCGAGAGAAAGGCGAAACGTGGGTGCTCCTGGGGGGAGATGGGGAGCTTCGCTGGGCCTTCAGCAGCCTGCAGGGCCATCTTCAACTCCCATAACAACTGCCGCCTTGGCACGCCCCAGCCGTCAAAAGCACCGGCCCAGATCAGGGCCTCCACGGCTTTTCTGCCCAGCTTCGTGCGTCGGCAGAAGTCGGCCAGCGAGCGGAAAGGACCGAAACGCCGTGCTTCCACCACGCCCTGCCCGCCGACCTCTCCCAGTCCAGTGACCACGCCCAGCCCCAGCCGCAGCGCCTGGCCCTCCACGGTGGCCCGCAAATCTGAGGCCTCTACGTCTACGGGGCGAACCTCCACGCCACAGCGTCGGGCCTCGGAGACGATAACGTGTGCTGGATAGAACCCCATGGGTTGATGGCGCAGCAGCGCGGCAAAGAAGGCCAACGGGTGGTAGCACCGCAGCCAAGCCGACTGATACGTCAGCACCGCGAAAGCCGCCGCGTGGCTCTTGGGGAACGAGTAGCCCCCGAAAGCCTGAAGTTGTTTGAAGACGTCTGCTGCCGCTTCTGCGTCCACGTTCTGCTCTCGGGCCCCATGGAGGAAGCGCTCCTTGAAGCCTGTGATCTTCTGCTTAGCGCGCTTATGCGAAAGGGCACGCCGCAGGAGCTCCGCCTCTCCTGGCGTGAACCCGGCCAGATCGTTTGCCACTTTCAGCACTTGTTCCTGGAAGATGATCACGCCCAGCGTCTCCCGGAGGGCATCCTCCAGGAGTGGATGTGGGTAGCTGACTGGCTCTCGCCCCTCGCGGCGGCGCAGGTAAGGACGGACCATCTGCGCTTGGAGCGGTCCGGGTCGGATGAGAGAGATCTGGACCACCAGGTCGTCGAAGGAGCGGGGCTGGAAGCGCGGGATCAAGTTGGCCTGGGCCCTCGATTCCACCTGGAAGACGCCGATCGTCTCGCCTCTGCAGAGCATATCGTAGACGTGGTGATCGTCTTGTGAGAGCGACGTCAGGTCTGGACGCTGCTCCGTCTGGCCCTCGATGATGGTCAAGGCGTCATCAATGACCGATAGCATTTTCAGGCCCAACAAGTCGATCTTGATTATGCCCGCGCCCGCCAGCCCCTCCTTGTCCCACTGGGTGACCACCCGGTCCTCCATCGTCGCCGGTTCCAGCGGGACCGTCTCGCATAGCGGCGCTCCCGAGAGAACTATGCCGCCGTTGTGGATCCCCAGGTGACGCGGAATGCCGTCCAGTTGGGGCACCAGGCGCAGGAGATGCCCGAATGCCCCCGGTGACCGCGTCGACCCGGGTGACTGCGTCGACCTGGGTGACTGCGTCGACCCGTCTACCAGCTGTTCAGCATTGCAGGCCTCCAGCATCGCTCTTGACGCCTCCACGCTGTGCGCGTCCCATACGTCGAGGGACTTGGCCAGCCGCTCCACCAGTGTGGGTGGGAACCCGAGGACGCGCGCCACGTCCCGGACTGCCGATCTGGCGCGGAAGGTGACGAAAGTACAGGCCATCGCTGCGTGCTCCCGGCCGTAGCGCTCATAGACGTATTGGATCACCTCCTCACGCCGGTCGGCGGCTATGTCGAGGTCAATATCCGGGGGCGATCCACGCTCCAACGAGAGGAAGCGCTCGAAGACCAGGTCACACGCCACTGGATCGATAGGGCTGATAGCGAGGAGATAGGCCACCAGCGAGTTGGCCGCGCTGCCCCTGCCCTGACAGCGGATCCCTGCATGTTGGGCAAAGCGGACGATGTCCCAGACGATGAGAAAGTAGTTCTCCAAGCCCATGCTTCGGATCACCGAGAGCTCTCGCTCCAGGAGGGCATAGGGGGGATTGACCGGGTAGCGGCGGTGAAGCTCCCGCTCACACAGCTGCCGCAGACAACCATCGGGCTCACAGGCCTCTTCGATTGGGGCGTCGGGAAGCCTCTGCATCCCGGCAGGCAGATAGTCACAGGCTGAAGCACACCGTTCGGCGATGTCCATTGTGTTCTCCAAGGCGATGGGTATATCGTTGAATCGCCTCGCCATCTCCCTTGGGGAGCGCAGGACATATTCGTCGTTCGGGCGCAGCAGATCGCTGGCGTCCTCCAGGGTGGTCTGTTGACGGATGCAACACAGCACGTCGTGGACCTCTTGCTGACGTGGACGGAGATAGTGAGCGTTGCCGGTGGCCACCACGTCGAGACCGGCCCTATCGGCCAGCGTCGTCAACCGTGCCAGCAGTTGGTTGTCGCCCTTCATGTGGTGGCGCTGGAGCTCGATGAAGAAGCGATTGGGTCCGAAGAGGCGGGCGTAACCTTGGGCTACACCCAACGCTTGTTCGCGTTTTTTGTCCATCAGTAGACGTGGAATCTCCCCCTGACGGCAGCCCGAGAGGGCGATCAGGCCCTCGGCGTGGGCGGCCAGATCGGCCTTGTCAAGCCGGGCGATCCCCTTGCTCTGATGTCGTCGCGCTAGCGTGATCAAGCGGCAGAGGTTGGCGTACCCCTCCGCCGTCTCTACCAAAAGGGTCAGGTGGGAGTCCTCCTCGCACGTCGACCCACGAAGCGTCATCTCGCTGCCCAAGATGGGCTTGAGCCCTGCCTCTTGCGCGGCTTTCGCGAAGCGGACCGCGCCGTAGAGCGCGTCGTGGTCGGTCAGGGCCAACGCGGGGATCTCCAAGGCGGCGGCCCGGGTCACCAACGCCTCCGGTGAGGGGACGCCGTCGAGCAAGCTGTAGCTGGAGTGGGCGTGGAGCTCGGCGTACCCTGGAGCCGGGGGGTGTCGCTTCAGATGTACCGGCGTTCCATATACCATTGGTCATCCTGCACGTCGTGAAAGATAACTTTCATTCGTCCAGATGAGCGGGTCGACTCTGTCACCCGGGTCGACGCTGTCACCCGGGTCGACGCTGTCACCTGGGTCAATCCACACTCAATCTCCAGCCGGAAGTAGTCCCGTTCAATGAGACGCCCCCACCAGCGTCGGCGTTCCCGCCAGTGTTCGTAGATGGAGCGCACTTCCCATAGGCGCTCACGCCAGACCACGCTCCGGGGTGAGCCGTTCGGGCCCGTCATCACCTGCAGCGGGCGTGGTGCTGGCTCGACGACCAGGGAGGCAACGAGGATCGAAAGTTCTCCAAAGCGATCCCAAAGCCGCCGCAGCGTCTCGCGCAGGGCGCGGCCAAACGTGGCACGGGGGGCGGGCCCTGTCGAGCCGAACAACGTGAGCTGAGTAGCGCCGAGGTGGAAGGGACGCAAGGGATAGAGAGTCACCGATAGGCCGGTCACCGGTCCGCCAACGTTCAAGCTTCCTATCATACGGGCTCCCAGGCGGGAGAGGTGATCGGCGTCGGCGGAGGGAGGCTTGACCGGCTTACCAACCTCGTGCTGGTCCCCTTCGCCTTCCTCGACCCTCAACAGCAGACCCTCGGCCTGATAGCCGCGCCGATCGATCTCTTCGGCCAGGTCATCCATTATGCGTTCCACGTGGGCCAGCAGCGGTTTCTTATCGCTGACGGGGTCTCTGAAGCTATGTGACCGGGTGAGCCGAAGCGGAGCAGCTTCGGCCCGGACGGGCCGCGCGTCCTCTCCTCGGGCCAGATCGTACAGAGCGCCGGCGGTGCTGCCAAATTGGCGGCATACGGCCGGGCGCGGTAGATGAGCGAGGGCGCCTAGCGTGCGCACGCCCAGCAAGCGGAGGCGACGTTCCATCTCTGGATCGAGAGGGAGGGTGGATAAATCGAGGGGCGAGAGAAAGGCCGCCTCCTCTCCAGGCGAGACAGTACACACCTCCCCGGGTTTGGCGGCCCGAGCTGCTTGATGAGCCACAAACTTGCCGCTGGCCAAGCCGATTTGAGTATCCAAGGAGAGCGTGTGGCTGACTTCCTCGATCAGCTCTCCCGCGATGTCAGTACTATCCTCGTCCCCTCGCTTAGGGCCCGGGATGTTGGCATAGACGAGGCCCAGCTCGTCGATCTCCACGGTTGGGGTGAAGCGCCTGGGTACGTCGACCAGTTTCTGATGGACTGCATCATAGGCCTCTTCATCGGCCGGTAGGAAACGCGCCTCGGGGCAGAGGGTCTTGGCCCGGGAGAGGCGCATGCCCGGTTCCACCCCAGTGCTGGCAGCTTGCGGACAGCAATCTAACACCGCTCCTTCATCCCAGCGCCGCCCCCCAACGATCAGGGGCGCGTTCGCCAGGGACGGTTCACGCTGCCGCGCCACGCGCACCGGAAGGTGCGGAATCAGCAGACAAGCGACCCACATCGCCCGATTGAGAGCCTTTCCCCCGCGCCTAGAACATATGTTCTATTCTAAGCTCTATTATAGTACCAGGGGCGCGTTTGTCAATCGGGGACGTGCCAGGGCCTTGCCACTCCATCCACCTCGCGTTGAATTCCTGGGAGGTTGTGGTAAAGTAGGATGGCGGTGTACGAGCATAGACACTTACAGCCCTGGCCCACGGCCTCTTGCGGGCCAGCATGGGGCAGCCACCCGGACGGATCAACCATTCAGGAGGCGTTTATGAGGAGCCAAACCGTCAACCGCTGGGCGATGCTTCTGCTGATCCTCGTTATGGTCGGATGCACCCCTCAGGCTAGCGATGGTTCAGATGCTGACCTCGGGCTTGAGCCACTGACGTTCTTCAGCCCGGCAGCGCATGGCATAGCCAAGGTCATCGAAATCGTGGGCATCTGCGTCATCGTGGCGGGTGCTGCGCTGGCCAGCATCGTCTTTCTTCGAGAGTGGATCCGGGGGGATGAAGCGTTCCTCAAGGTGTACCGGAACTACCGCGAGCGGCTGGGCCAGGCTATTCTTCTCGGCCTGGAGTTTCTGGTGGCCGCCGACATCATTGGCACCGTGGCCGTCGATCCCACGTTTCGCAACGTGGGCATTCTAGGTGCCATCGTGGCCATACGGACGTTCCTGAGCTTCGCCCTGGAGGTTGAGATTCAGGGGCGCTGGCCGTGGCAGTTGGTCGAAAGGTCCGTCAACGATCCCGACCTTAGTGGCGGCCACGTCGACGGTGATCGCAATTGAACGTCGGATCGGGGAACACGAACGGCTGCCGATAGCGACGACGCGTCCGGCGTGCTATGGTCGATCGAACCGTTGAATCTCCTGAACCTGTCCAGCGACATTCAGGAAGCAGAGCTTCGGGTGGGGGCGTTCGCCCAACAAGCGCTCAATCGCTGCCAGGTAGCGTTTGACCTGCTCAACATAACCCTCCTCCGCTGCGATTCTCTCCATATCGGAGCGGTCCTCGGCATAGTCGGTCTTGAACTCCACCAGGGTCCAGCCGTGGTCGTCCTCGAACAGGGCGTCGATGACGCCGCTCTCCGCCGCTCCGTCGGCGTCGGCGACGCTGTAGGGCACTTCGTGTAGCAGTCGTCTCGCCGCCGCCATCCGGGCGTGGAGCGCCGTGACCTGGAACCTGTTCATCAACCGCGCCGCGCGTTGGACGCCATCCTTCACCTCCTGCTCATCCGTCACCCCACAGCTGCGCGCCTCGTTCGCAGCCCAGACGTAGAAGTCCACCCCCTGATCGTCGGGGAAGAGCCAGTGAGCCAGGGCGACGTGGACCAGTTGCCCCACCACCCAGGAGGGGGCCCGGGCTTTCCGGGTCTGCGGTATCAGACGCCAGACCCGGCGGGGTGGGTCGCGTTCGGCCTCGCGCACGGCCTCGTCGTCGGTCAGCCGTTGAGCTGCCAGCGGTTGGAGCAGTTCCAGATCGTCCGGCAGGGCCAGCGGATGGTGTGCCTGCCTCTCCACCGTAGCGGTGGGCAGCCTGGCTTCGGGCTCGTAGATGGCGGCACAGACCGGTTGATGAGCCAGGTCGAAGCTGAACCGGTGGACGACATCGCCGGCGGCGTCACACGGTGGCGCGTGCTCGCTCAGTTGAAGCGCGGTGTCCAATCGATCCAGCCAGCCGTAGGTCCCGATGGCACCGCTCTTGTAGGCCCTCAGCGTGCCGCTGATCAGCAGCATATCTCGGGCGCGAGTGGCGGCCACATAGAGCAGGCGGTCCGACTCCGCCCTCTCGCGGTCGCTCTCCCGCTCTTGGGCCAGGCGGTAGGCGGCCGAGGTGACCTTCTCCACCCGGCGTGAGCCGTCGGCGGCGCTGACCAGTCGCTCGTCTGTCAGGGGCGGCACCAGGCCCAGGGTCTCGTCGAGCACGACGCCGCGGCTCCGGGGGGCTCTGCGGGCAGCGTCCCCGATCACTACCACGGGGAACTCGAGTCCCTTCGCCTGATGGACGGTCATAATCTGGACGGCGCCTCTGGCGACGGCCCGCGCCTCGCCCTCGCGCGCAGCCACGTCCCGCAGCTCGGTGACGTACTCGACGAACTCGCCGACCCCCACGATCCCGCTGGCGTGGGCGTCGGCCAGTAGCTTATCGAGGTTGTT
>Ga0207797_1001042_pt1 | contig 20612 bp, 17 predicted proteins | sample PRCRCaboRojoPR_6_FD_187275 | JGI IMG/M metagenome (GOLD analysis project Ga0207797, IMG submission 187275) | Marine sediment microbial community from Cabo Rojo, Puerto Rico - PR CR 10% Liquid 1 (SPAdes) | ecosystem: Environmental > Aquatic > Marine > Coastal > Sediment | place: Cabo Rojo, Puerto...
GCACCGCCGCAATCTGATCCAACTTGGCCTGCCGGGCCGAATCGGTCATCGGAAAGCGGTCCTGCAGGGACTCCACCGAGTGGATGGTGGGGGTGAGCGTGTCGCGCTTCATCGTCTGCCGCACGGCCTGCACGACGGCCGCCGCCGCGTCGGCGCTGTCGGCGAGCACGTACGCGGGCGTCTCGCGCTGCGAGCTCGGGTAGACCGCGCGATACTTGCGGTGCACCTGCATAAAGGCCTCGTAGGTCGGCTCCAGCTCCCCGAAGTCGTACTCGAATGCCACCTCGTCGAGCTGCAGCACGGCCCCGATGGTGACCGCCACGCCGAGCGCGATGACCACGCGCGGCACCGGAAAGCGCCACCCCGCCCTGGGGCCCGGCTCCCCGTCGGCCGGTGCGGGACACGTCTCCAGGGCGAGCAGGCGGGTGTGCTCCAGCGTGGCCAGGAGGGCTGGAAGAAGCACGAGCATGGCGAGCAGTGCGAACAGCGTCCCCACCCCGGCCGTGAACCCGAACTGGCTGAAGCCGCGGAAGTCGGCAATCATGAGCACGAAGAAGGCCGCAGCCGTGGTAACGGCCACCACAGCAATGGCCTGGCCGGTGGTCATGAACGTGCGCTCCAGCGCCTCGGCAACCGGGCGTCCCTCGCCGCGCTCCTCGGCATAGCGCGCGTAGAAGTGGATCCCGAAGTCGATGCCCAGGCCGAACAGGATCAGCCCGAGAGTCGACGTCATGAGGTTGAGACGGCCGTACGCCGCGTACACCACGCCGAACGTCCACGCCAGACTGGCCGCGAGCGGCAGCCCCAGGATCAGTGCGGTGAGGGGCGCACGCAGCAGCTCGGACCGCACCACGCGCCCCGACCACCGCCCGCCGGTGCGCACCTGTATGTGCTTGTAGAAGAAGTAGGCCATGACCAGCAGAAGCAGCGTTGCCACGCCCGAGCCGAACGAGCCCACCACATCGCGCGTGATCGTCTGCACCTCCACGAGCTGCCGCTTCAGGCGGCCGGCGTACTCGACGGTCATGTCGGGGTGGTACGACGACGGCTCCATCCGGCGCACGAGGCGGTCGAGCGCGCCGAACGCGTCCTCGATGAAGCCGATGTTCGTCTGCGCCCCGCTGGGATAGAGGCGAACGACCATGATCGTGGAGTCCGACGACACCGGATACTCCGACCGCACCAGGTCCCGGTACAGCGCCTCCAGCTGCTGCGCCGTCGTGTCCGGCGCGCCCGGCTCGTCGTCGAGCGCCACATAGAACGGATTGGCCTCCAGCTTCGCCGCACGCACCTCGTCGCGCAGGAACTGGGTGAGCGTGCGGAGCTCCTGCGGAGTGGCAAAATACAGGGCGTTTCGTTCGAGAAACCCGACGTCGCGCCGGTAGTCCACGTAGGTAAAGTACGGCTCGTCGCTGCGGTCGGGCTGCAGGCGCAGCGCCCGAGGAATAAGCGCCTCGGCAAACCGCTTGTTGGCCGCAAACGACGGGCTCTGGATGACGACGGCCGCATCGCTCTCGCCGCCCACCTCGTCGCGCAGCTCCTGAAGGGCCTGCACACTGGGATACGCGTCGGGGATCAGGTGCGACAGGTCGGGGTCGATGCGCAGCTGCAGGCCGAACCAGGCACCAAGCCCGACGAGAAGCAGGGCGCCGGTCAGCGTAGTCATGGGACGGCGTGCAATCCCGCGGATGGCGGGTCGCAGCGCTTCGAAGAGGCGTTCCATGGCGACAGGGATACAGCGAAACGGACCCGGCCCGCGAGGGCCTGCGTGCCGGGGTTACGACCGGGCCCGCCACGTCAGGTAGGCCTGGCCCACCACGAGCGGCACGAGGCTGCCCCCTCCGATGAGCCACCATCCGGCACGGCTCGGCGGCGTGAGGCTCAGCACCCCGGCCAGCGTCGGGACGTACACGGCCACGAGCAGCAGCGCGACGCACAGAACCAGCGCGCCCCAGACGAACGGGTTCCGCGAGATTTCGTTGACGGCGATGCCCGAGTCCGGGTCGTGCATATTGAACACATGCAGCAGCCGGCTGATGGAGATCGTAAGGAAGGAGAGGGTGACGGCCTCCTCGACCGACGTCCCGAGCGGACCGAGGGCGACGGCGAACACGCCCAGCATCACCGCGGCAAGCACGAGGCCGTAGCCGCCGATCTGTCCCCAGTGGCGACGCTCCAGCACATCTTCCGCCGGATCGCGCGGCGGGCGCTCCATGACGGCGGCCGGTCCCGGCCCCACGCCGAGCGCCAACGCCGGAAACACGTCGTTGATCATGTTGAGATACAGGATTTGCAGGGGAAGGAGCGGCAGCGGCGCGCCGACGGCGGCGGCCGCCCCCACGGCGAGGATCTCGCCCACGTTGCCCGACAGCAAGTAGACCGTAAACTTGCGAATGTTGTCGAAGATGACGCGCCCCTGTTCCACGGCCGAGACGATGGTCGAGAAGGCGTCGTCCTGCAGAATCATGTCGGCCGCCTCCTGGGCCACGTCGGTGCCCCGCTCGCCCATCGCCACGCCGATGTCGGCGCTGCGCAGGGCCGGCGCATCGTTGACGCCGTCGCCCGTCATGGCGACGATCTCCCCCGCGGCCTGGTGCAGATCGACCAGGTCCAGCTTCTGCTCGGGGCTGACGCGGGCGTAGATGGGAGCGGCAAGCATGCGGTCGAGGTCTGCGTCGTCGGCAGCCTCCGGCGACGGGAGCTCGCTCCCCTGCAGCACCTGGCCGTCGGCGTCGGCCAGGTGCACGGCGTCGGCAATGTAACGGGCCGTGGACGGATGGTCGCCGGTGACCATGATGACGCGAATGCCGGCGGCCTTGCAGCGGTCGATCACTGCCTGCACGTCTTCGCGCGGCGGATCGAGGAGCCCGACGAGGCCGAGCAGAACGAGGTCGTCGTAAGGGGCCGCTTGCGGGTCGGACACCGCTTTGCGAGCAAAGGCGAGCACGCGCAGCCCCTCCTCCGCCATGGCCTCGCTGGCCTGCCCCCAATCGGCGCGGGCGGCGTCCTCTAGAGGGCGCGGACCCTCGTCGGTGTGCACCTGCGTGCAGGCCTCAAGCACGGCTTCCGGCGCCCCCTTAACGGCCACCGCGTGGGCGTCCTCGTGCTCGTGGACCGTGGCCATCATCTTGGTGTCGCGGTCGAAGGCCACCTCGCGGACGCGGGGCGCCTCGGCCTCCAGAGCGTCCTGGGTGACGTCGTACGCCGCGCCGAGGTCCAGCAGGGCCACTTCCAGCGGGTCGCCCTGCATCGCCTGATCGTCGGTGCCCCGCTGCGCATTGTTGCAGCGGACGCCCACCTCCAGCAGCGCACGAAACGCCGGCGACGACGGCGTCGCGCCTTCGTCCGTCAGGTCCACGGCGGCCGACGTGTCGGGGCCGTCGGGGAGCAACAGCCGATGGGCCGTCATCCGGTTCTCGGTGAGCGTTCCCGTCTTGTCCGTGCAGATCACCGTGGTGGATCCGAGCGTTTCGACCGACGACAGATGCCGGACGAGGGCGTTCCGACGCAGCATGCGCCACGCGCCGTACGACAGCGCCACGGTGGCCACGATGGGCAGCCCCTCGGGCACGGCGGCGACGGCGAGGGCAATGCCTGTCTCCAGCATGAGCACGAGCGACCGCCCTCCCAGCACCCCCACGCCCGTGACCACCGCGGCGACGGCAATGGTGAGCCACACGAGACGCCGCCCGAGCCGGTCGATCTTGCGCTCCAGCGGGGTCTCGCCGGCCTCGGCGGTCTCCACCATCTCCGAGATTTCGCCGAGCTCCGTGTCCATTCCGGTAGCCACGACGACCCCCCAGGCGTCGCCCTGCGTAACCGCCGTTCCTTTGTAGGCCATCGACGTGCGGTCGGCCAGCTCGGTCGCGTCTTCGACCGGCTCCGACTGCTTGGCCACCGGCACCGACTCGCCGGTAAGGGCCGACTCGTCGACCTGTAGGTTGTCGACCGTAAGCAGGCGCAGGTCGGCCGGCACGGTGTCGCCGCGTCCCAGATGCACGAGGTCGCCCGGCACGATCTGCTCGTCCTGGAGACGGCGCTCGCGCCCGTCGCGTCGCACCTGGACGGTGACGCCTCCGAGCTCCTGCAGCGCCTCGATGGACCGCACTGCGCTCCACTCGGTGGCAAACCCGATGGCGGTGTTGATCACGATGACGGCGGCAATGGCGGCCGCCTCCACCCCTTGCCCGGACAGAAAGGAGACGACCATCGCGGCCAGCAGAAGCAGCATGACCAGGCTCTTCACCTGGTCCCACAGAATGGCCCAGACGCTGCGGTGCTCGATGTCGCGCAGCTGGTTGGGGCCGACGCGCTCGCGCCGCCGCTCGGCCTCGTCGGTGGGCAGTCCGCCGTCGGGCGTTCCGAGCGCCTCGCGCACGGTGTCGGGCGGGCAGGCCCAGGGCCGATCGGGAGGCGCGGCCGTCGAGGTCGTGTCCATGCTGGAAGGGTCGTTGTGTGGCAACCGAACAGATGACGAAGGAATGCGCTCACGCGGCGGAGGGCGCCACGCCCCGCAGCACCACGAACGAGCCGTCGCCCGTGCCGTCGCGCACCGGCTCGGGGGCCGGTCCCGCGTCGAGCGGTGCAAACAGCGTCTGCCGGGTTTTGATCTGGGTGAATCCCGCGCTGCGCATGGCGCCGACGAGAGCGTCGGCCTGCAGGAAGGTGGCCTCGCGGTAGAACGGATTGTCGTCGTTCTGCTCCCGGTACTGCCGCCCCAGCGGACTGTCGCGGTCGATCATTCCGACGACGAAGACGCCGCTGGGGCGCAGCACGCGACGGGTCTCGGCCAGCGCCAGGTCCAGCCGATCGACGAAGCAGATGGTGGTCACGTTCAGAACAGCGGCGAAGCGGTGGTCGTCGAACGGAAGGGCCTCGGCCGTGCCGTCGCGCACTTCGATGCCGCGCTGACGCGCCCGCTTCCGCATCTCGGCCGACGGGTCCACCCCCACGTCCACGCCGAGCGGCGCGGCAAACCGCCCCGTGCCCACCCCGACGTCCAGGGCCGGATGCGTACCGGGCCAGACGCTACGGATCGCGCGCAGCTCCGATCGATAGGCCGCGTCGTGCGCATCGAACCAGTCGTCGTATCGGTCGGGATGGGCGTCGAAAGGGGCCGTGATGGGCATGGATCGGGAGACGTCGTTCGAGAGGGTCAGTCCACCCAGGCGCGCAGCGCCGGCAGCTGGCGAACGGCGTGGTCGAGGTAGTCCTGGGCCTGCGCCATCCACACCGCCGGCTCGGCGCGGGTGTCGTGTGTGGTGAGATGCCGCACGGCCAGACGCGCACGCTGATACGCGTTGCGGCACGCGTAGAAGGTGCGCAGGGCCTCCGGCGGGGCGTCCTCCGTCCCGGCCTGGTACGCGTCGAGCACCACCTGTCCGGCCCAGGGCGCGCCCAGCCGTTCGCACTCCAGCGCCAGGAACGCGAGCTCGTCGACGGGATCCAGCAGGCGCAGGGCCCGCGAGAACTCCAGGCAGTCGATTATGACGGGCGGCGATTCCAGGCACACGTGTTCGGGACGGAGGTCGCCGTGGCCGTCCACGACGTGCCCTTCCTGCACGCGCGCGTCGAACTGCCCGGCCCGGCGGCGCAGGGCGGCGGACAGCGCGTCGGCGACGGCCTCGATCCGATGCCGCGACAGCGGATGCCCGGCCCGGATGAGGGCCATCCGGTTGCGGTACACGTCTTCGCGCAGCCACCGCCGGTAGGTCGCCGTCCGGAGCCGCACCGGTGCGGCGTTGCGGTAGAACCGAGCCAGCAGGGCGCCGACCGGCCGGAGATCCGCGGGCGTTGCAGTGCCGCGGTCCAGAGCCACGTCGAGCAGGCGCTCGTCGGGCAGGCGCCGCATCTGGACGAGCCACTCCACCACGTCGCCTTCGTGCGCGTCCGGCGGTTCGGGGCCGAGCGCCAGATGTCCGGCGGGATCGATGCGGAGCGTGCGAAGGCCGAGGTAAACATCGGGGGCGAGGCGTCGGTTCAGCACAAGCTCTGAGCGGCAGGCCCGGCGTCGTGCCGTGAGGGTCCGAAAGTCCATGCCGCCCAGGCGGACGGGTTTTTTCATTTTATACGCGTGGCGGTTCGTCAGAAACACCCACGCCATGTGCGTTTCGATGGCTTCTACGCGTTCCACCGGCTCGGGATAGCTCTCCGGCGTCTGCAAATGGGCCACCTTCGCCTCGATCCCGATGTCTGTCGAAAGTGCCGGCATGGGCGTTTGGTTGTGAAGCCTGTCGCACGGCGCAGCCGTCGCTCGGCGCGATGCCGGCGCGTCCCCTGTGCCGTTCCCTGGCGGTTGGGCCGGTGGCGGGACGCGCGGGGGTCTTCGCATCACGTCCGCTCCAAGATTGGTTTCGCGTCGTCCCACGACCGCGTGTTCACCACGTCGTCGGCCTCCAGCCAGCCGCGCCGGGCCTGCGCGATTCCGAACCGCAGATACTGAAGCGCGCCGGGCGTGTGGGCGTCGGCGCCGATGGCGATGGGCACTCCCATCTCTTTGGCTGCCTTGCAGTGCACGTCGTGCAGGTCGAGGCGCTCGGGCTGGGCGTTGAGCTCCAGGGCACAGCCGCGCTCGGCGGCCGCCTCCAGAAGGCGGTGCACGTCGACGGCGTAGGGATCGCGCTGTCCCAACCGGCGGCCGGTAGGGTGGGCAAGGATGTGGACGTTCGGGTTGTCCATCGCCCGGAGGATGCGCTCCGTCTGCTCCTCCTCCGAGAGATCCAGCTGGGTGTGAACGGCGGCGATGCAGACGTCCAGCGTTTCGAGCACGTCGTCCGGCAGGTCGAGCGATCCGTCTTCGAGGATGTCGACCTCGATGCCCGTCAGCAGTGTGGGCGCGTCCAGCTCGTCGTCCAGCGCCCGGATCCGGTCGATCTGTGCGCGGAGGGCGTCGGCGTCGAGGCCCTGCACGACCCCAACGAGCGACGAATGATCGGTAATGGCGAGATAATCGAGGCCCTGCTCCGCGGCGGCCCGGGCCATCTCTTCGATGGAGGCCTTGCCGTCCGAGTCGGTCGTATGCGTGTGCAGGTTGCCCCGGAGATCGTCCTCTTCGACGAGGGCGGGAAGGGCATCGTTGGCGGCCGCCTCGACTTCGCCGCGCTGCTCGCGGAGCTCGGGCACAATGAGCGGAAGGTCCAGCGACGCGTACATCTCCTCTTCGGTGGCCCCGCCGACGCGCTCGTCGTCGCTGTCGAACACGCCGTATTCGTTGATCTTGAGCGTGCGGTCGATCGCCCGGTCGCGCAGCACGATGTTGTGCCCCTTCGAGCCGGTAAAGTACAGCAGGGCGGCGCCGTAGCTCGCCTCGGGCACCACGCGGAGGTCGACCTGCATGCCCGAGGCCAGCACCACGCTCGATCGCGTCGATCCCTGCGAAAGCACGTCGTCAACGTCCTCGTAGGCCACGAAGTGCTCCATGATGCCGGCGTCCTCTTCGCCGAGCGCCAGGACGTCGAGGTCGCCCACAGTCTCCTTCCTGCGTCGGAAGCTGCCGGCCGCCTCCACACGCCCGACCGCCTCGTGCTCAGCCAGGTAGTCGGCCAGCGACGTGGCGATGGGCTCGGCGTGAAACCAGAGCGTGCGCGCCTCTTCGCCCTGTTCGATGTGGTCGAGAATGGTCTGCTCCATCTTCTCGCCGAAGCCCGCAACCTCGCGGATGCGTCCGGCGTCGGCGGCCTGCCGGAGGTCGTCGCGCGTTGTGATGCCGAGGGCATCGTGGAGGGCCCGCACGCGCTTCGGCCCGAGTCCCTCGATGTGCATCAGGTCGGCCAGGGCGGCCGGTGTGCGGTTCTGCAGGTCGTCCAGCAGCGGAAGCGCGCCGGTGTCGACGATCGTTTCGATCTTCTCCGCCAGGTCGTCGCCGATGCCCTCCATCTCAGTCAGGTCCGCCCCTTCGTCGACCAAGTCGGCCACCTGGCGGGAGAGCTGGTCGATCGTCTGGGCGGCATCGCGATAGGCGCGGACGCGAAACTCATTGGCGCCCTCGATGGCCAGCAGGTCGGCCACCTGCGTGAAGATGCGCGCCACGTCGGTGTTGTGAACAGGCATAAAACCGCGGTGTCGATGTGCGTCCGATGCGAGCGTCCGTCCCCGGGCGGCCCCTGCGAATGACCGCCTGCCAATCACGACGGGGCCGGCCTGCGTTTCCCCGGTCCTTTCAACGCTGGGTTTTCCAACGGCTGCGCCGGCGAATCTTTCGCGGCGCCTTTCCGATCCGGACCAAACCCGGCGTTGTCCTTCGGAACGTCCCAAGTACGCACGCCAGAGATGTAGAGGGAATCTCCTACTCCGACGTAATGGATTCTTTCACATGAGAATTGAACGTCCGTTGAGATCCTTGATTGGACACGAGTGAATCCTGTGAACCCAAAGACAAATCGGTTCCCGTCTGTCTCATGGCTGATGATCTGACCTTTACGAGCTGCCCGTTCGAGTCCGGCGCCTCCATCCCGACCGAATACACCTGCGAGGGGGAGGACGTCTCGCCGCCGCTGGCCTGGAGCGGCGTCCCCGACGCGGCCGAGAGCGTCGCGCTGATCGTGGACGACCCGGACGCCCCCGGCCAGACGTTTACGCACTGGGTGCTGGTCAACCTGCCGCCCACGCAGACGCAACTGGTGCGCGATGTCGACCTGCAACATCATCTGGGCACCGCCGAGCCTGCTCCGGTGGAGGGTGCCAACGGGTTCGGCGGCACAGGCTACGGCGGTCCCTGCCCGCCGCCCGGCGACGGCCCGCATCGGTACTTCTTCCGCCTGTATGCGCTCGACACGGTGCTCGACGTGGGGCCTGGCGCGTCGAAACAGCAGGTGACGGACGCGATGAACGGGCACGTCCTCGCCGAAACCGACTACATGGGCACCTACGAGCGATAGGTCGCCCCGCATGTCCTCCGTTGCTTCTCGTCCTCCCGCTCCATGCCCGGCGTAGAGCCATGCCTGACGTAGAAACGAAGCCCGCCATTGACGTAGACGCCATCGACTCGGAGGACGAGGCGTCCGCGGCGGCGGAGGCCCTCCGGGCGGCACTCCGCCACCACAACTACCGCTACTACGTGCTGGACGACCCGGTCGTCTCCGACGCCGAGTACGACCGCATGCTGCAGCAGCTCCAGGCGCTCGAAGACGAGTACCCCGACCTGCAGACGCCCGACTCGCCCACGCAGCAGGTGGGCGGCGAGCCGCGCGATGCGCTCGGCACGGTCCGGCATCCCACCCCGATGCGGAGCTTACAGGCCGTCTACGACGCGGACGCCGTTCGCTCGTTCGACGAGACCTGCCGCACGGAGCTGGACACCGATCCAGTGGTGTACGTCGCCGAACCGAAGTTCGACGGGCTGGCCGTCGAACTGATCTACGAAGACGGTCAGCTCGTGCAGGCCTCCACGCGGGGCGACGGGCAGACGGGCGAGGAAATTACCGCCAACGTGAAGACCATCAAGAGCGTGCCGCTCCGTCTTCGCGAGGACGCGCGCCCCGTGCCCGACCGGCTCGTGGTGCGGGGCGAAGCGTACATGCGGAAGGACGCCTTCAACGCGTTCAACCAGGAACGCCTCGACGCCGGCAAGGAGCCGTTTGCCAATCCGCGCAACGCGGCCGCCGGATCGCTCCGGCAGCTCGACCCCACCGTCACCGCTCGGCGTCCGCTGCAGATCTTCTTCTACGAGGTGGCGCCGGGCGCGGACCGCGACTTCGACACCCACAGCGACGCCCTACAGGCCCTTCCCGAGTGGGGCCTCCGGGTCTGCAACACGCACCTCCAGCGGTGCGACGACATCGACGCGGCCATCGACCACCATGCCGCCCTCGCCGACGCTCGCGACGATCTGCCCTACGAGATCGACGGGGTCGTCATCAAGGTCGACGACCTGCGTGCTCACGAGACGCTCGGCGTGCGCGACCGCGACCCGCGATGGGCCGTGGCCTACAAGTTTGAGCCGCGGCGGTCCACCACCTCGATCACCGACATCCACGTGCAGGTGGGCCGCACCGGACGCATCACCCCCGTGGCCGCGCTCGAGCCGGTCCACATCGGCGGGGTCGAGGTGAGCCGCGCCTCGCTCCACAACCAGAACGAGATCGACCGCAAAGACATCCGGATCGGCGACACGGTGCTCGTTGAGCGCGCCGGCGACGTGATTCCGTACGTCGTCAAGGCCATCGCCGACGAGCGGGACGGCTCCGAGGAATCGTATCACCTCCCGGACACCTGCCCCGTCTGTGGCGCCGAGATCGTGCTGAGCGACGACAAGAAGCAGGCCTTCTGCACGGGCGGCATGACGTGCCCGGCGCAGATCCGGGAGCGGCTGACGCACTTCGCCTCGCGGGAGGCGATGGACATCGAGGGTCTCGGCGAGAAGCGCGCCGAGCAGCTCGTCAACGCGGGGTTCGTCGAGCGGATCTCGGACCTCTACGTCCTGGAAAAGGACGACCTGGTGGATCTAGAACGCGTTGCCGAGACATCGGCGCAGAACCTGCTCGACGAGATCGAGGCGAGCCTGGAACGGGACCTCGACCGGTTTATCTACGCCCTGGGCATCCCGCTCGTGGGTGCGGCCACGGCGCGGGCGCTTGCCCAGCAGTACGCCACGCTGGACGCCTTGATGGACGCGTCCGAGACCGCCCTCCGGACCATCGCCGACATCGGTCCCGAGGTGGCCCACAGCATCGTCGCCTACTTCGGCGACGCCGACAATCGGGCGGTGATCGATGCCCTTCGCGAAGCCGGCCTGACGCTCCACAACCCGTATGCCGAGGCCGAGCAGCCTCTGGAGGGGCTCACGGTGGTGTTCACCGGACGCCTCGACCGGTGGACCCGTGATGAGGCCAAGCGCCTCGTGGAACGCCTCGGCGGGCGGGCCGCGTCCAGCGTCAGCGGCGAAACCGACTACGTGGTGGCCGGCCCCGGCGCCGGCCAGAAGCGCGACCAGGCCGACGCACACGACGTGCCGGTGCTCGACGAGGAGGCCTTCCGGGAGCTCCTCGTCGAGCACGGGGCCTCCGTGGAGTAACGTGAAGCAACCACGCCCTCCCCCTCTGGCGGCGGAGCGGTCAGAGGCTCGATCCTGTGGCGTTCAAGCCGTGCGACGGCCCTCCCCGTCTGCGGGAGAGCGTCCAGTCCGTGCATCGGTACCCGGCCTTACGCTTCGGGCCAGAGGGCGCGGACGGCGGACGGCAGCATGTGGCGCACGTCGTCGATCTCTCCGGCACTCACCTTTTCATTGAGCAGCACAAACACCGCCCGGGTGGCGGCTTCTGGGCTGTACCCGTTCACGGCCTCCAACTCGCGGGCGACGCGCTCCAGAAACTCGTCGCGGCTCCGGTAGGTCTCGGGCTTGCCGGAGGGACGGTAGCCCTCGAAGTAGATGCCCCGAACGAGGGTCGGAAACTGCGCCGACAGGTCGAACGCCTCTTCGACCGGAAGGCGGTCCCGCATCGCAAACAGCACCCCGCGGAGGGCGTGGTAGGCCACCTGCTTGTCGCCATGCCCCATCGCCTCGGCGATGTGCTTCAGCCAGGCGCTGGTGGTGTGCACCGTGCGGCGCATTCCAAGGGGAATGTCTTGCTGCGTAATGTCTTGATTGGCCATCACAAAGTTGGAATGTTGTGCTGTATGTGTAGGTGCTGATTTAGACCGCGGACATCTCGGGAGCGGTCGCATCGGTCGGCGTTCATTTCTTCGCTGCGATGCGTTCAATGCGCGCCTGCAGGCGGTTGATGTGAATGGCGAGTGAGAGCAGCCCCGTCCCGGGCACCGGGAACCGCGACGGCCGGCCGTGTGCCCAATCGTTCTTGTAGAACAATCTCCCACACCGCGTGCGCTCCTCCCCGACGTCGTTCCGGCGCAAACGGGCGCTCGTGGCAGAGGCTCGTGGGAAGCAACCCGCTCACCAAGAAACCCACGCGCCTACCGCGGGTGCTGAAGGAATATGTGTCCATCCCGTGCAGGAATTTTTCTGACAAACAGATACGGATGAGCCCCACACAGAGGCCTCCCCTCGTCCGCTATTCTGAGAGATCGAACCGCACGGGTGCGGAGACGGGCAGACGACCCGGAACGGCATCGCCCGTCCTGCACCCGCCGTGTCCTTCGCACACTGTGGCCTGGCCTTCTGCATGGACGCTCCGCCCCGTTCTCCCGCTTCGACGCCGCAGGGAACGATCGTCTCGGTCCGCGGCAGCGTCGTCGACGCCCGGTTTCCCGATCGGCTGCCCGAGGTGCACCACGAGCTGCGGGCGGGAGACGAAGAGCGGGTCGTGGTCGAGGTCGTGGAGCACGTGAACGACCACACCGTGCGCGGCATCGCCCTGTCGCGCACGCAGGGCCTGGCGCGGGGCGATGCGATTCGCTCCACCGGCCATCCCCTTCAGGTGCCGGTGGGCCGCGCCACGCTGGGCCGCGTGTTCAACGTGCGGGGCGAGACGATCGACAAGAAGCCGCCGGTCGAGAACGCGACGCGCCGCTCCATCCACCGGCGGCCGGTGCCCCTCACCGAGCAGGCCACGCAGCGCGAGATCCTGCGCACCGGCATCAAGGCCATCGACCTCTTGGCGCCCATCGAGCGCGGCGGCAAGGCCGGCCTTTTCGGTGGCGCCGGGGTCGGCAAGACCGTGCTGCTCATGGAGATGATTCACAACATGGTGGCCGAGTACGAGGGCGTGAGCCTGTTCTGCGGCATCGGCGAGCGCTGCCGCGAGGCCGAGGAGCTGTACCGGGAGATTCAGGAGGCCGGGGTGCTCGAAGACACGGTGCTCGTCTTCGGCCAGATGAACGAATCGCCGGGCGCGCGCTTCCGCGTGGGCCACGCCGCGCTTACAATGGCCGAGTACTTCCGCGACGACGCGCGGCAGGACGTGCTGCTGCTCATGGACAACATCTTCCGCTTCGTGCAGGCCGGCACCGAGGTGTCGGGGCTGATGGGTCGCTTTCCATCGCGCCTCGGCTACCAGCCTACGCTGGGCACCGAGCTGTCGCGACTCGAGGAGCGCATCGCCAACACGAAGACGGGCTCCATCACGTCGGTGCAGGCCGTATACGTGCCCGCCGACGACTTTACGGATCCCGCCGTGACGCACACCTTCACGCACCTGTCGGCCTCGATCGTACTGTCTCGGGACCGCGCCAGCCAGGGGCTCTACCCAGCCATCAACCCGCTGGAGTCCACTTCGGCCATGCTCAGCCCGCGCGTGGTCGGGGAGCGGCACTACCGGGTGGCACGCGCCGTGCGCGAGACCCTGTCGCAGTACGAGGACCTGAAGGACATCATCGCCATGCTCGGGATGGAAGAGCTGTCGCGCGAGGACCAGCAGACCGTCAACCGGGCGCGGCGCCTGGAGCGCTTCCTCACGCAGCCCTTTGCCGTGACGGAAGCCTTCACGGGCCGGGAAGCGCGGGCGGTGCCGCTGGCGGCCACCCTCCGCGGCTGCGAGCGCATCCTGAACGACGCGTTCAGCGACTACGCGGAGCGCGAACTGTACATGATCGGCCGCATCGAGGACGCCGAGAAGCAACACGATGCTGCATCGCCCCCGGAGGCCTCCCCATGACCGCTCCATGACCGCTCGTGTCTCCATGCAATTACGCATTTTTCTTCCCGAAACGGTCCTCCTAGAGCGCACCGTACAGAAGGTCGTCGCGGAGGGCCAAAGCGGGTCGTTTGGCCTGCTGCCCCGGCACGTGGATTTCGTAGAACCGCTCGTTCCCGGCATCCTCTCGTTCGTGCCCGCCGGCGACGCGGCGCAGGACGAGGTCTTCGTCGCCGTCGACGAGGGTCTGCTCGTTAAGTGCGGGCGCGAGGTGCGCGTTTCGGTCCGCGACGCAGTCGTCGGGCCGGAACTGGGCACGTTGGAGCGCACGGTGCGCGATCGTTTCCAGCAGATCGACGAGCGCGAGCACGCCATGCGCACCGCCCTGGCCAAGCTCGAATCCGAGGTGATCCGCAGCTTTGTCGACACACAATAACCGCCCCAGCGACGAGGTCCCCCCGTGCATTCCAGGCCACGGACCGGCGATCCATCGGAGACGGCCCGACTGGCTTTGCTCTCCGAAGCCCCAAGGGAGAATCCACCGGACGCTCCCTTTTCCGCTGTTTACGGAACCGCTGTTTACGGAACCGGCATAACCGCGAAAATACATGGCTGACGACGCGTCCAGAGACGAGGAGTTTGCGCGAACCATCCGGTCGAAGGAGAAGCGCAAGCAGGAAGCCCGCGAGCAGGACCGTCCCGGCATTCTTTTCGGGATGGGCATGTTCGGACTCGTCGGCTGGTCGGTGGCCATCCCGACGCTTCTGTGCCTGGCCGTCGGCATTTGGGTCGACGCGCGCTACGACACCCGGTTTTCGTGGACGCTGATGCTCCTCGTGATGGGCATCGGCCTGGGGTGTCTGAACGCCTGGTACTGGGTCCGATCTGAAAGTCAGCGAGAGACGTGATGGAGCTGAACGACGCACTGTACATGCTGCTGATAGGCGGGGTCGTCGTCCTCGTCCTGCTACTGCGCCCCGGCCTGGAGCGCCTCGGCGTGCCGCCGCTGGTGGGCTACTTTCTGCTTGGATTCCTGCTCCGCCTCGCCGACGCACGCTGGGCCCTTCTCGGCGCCCCCGGCCATCAGATCTTCGAGTTTCTGGCCCACGTCGGCGTCGTGGTGCTGCTCTTCCGGGTTGGCCTCGAGAGCGACCTGCCGGGCCTTCTGGCGCGCCTGCCGGCAGCCAGCGTCATCTGGGGCGGCAACGTGGTGGTCTCGGGCGGCCTGGGATACGGGGCGGCGGCCTGGGTCCTGGGATGGGCGTTCCTGCCCAGCCTGTTCGTGGCCGTCGCCCTGACGGCCACCAGCGTGGGCATCTCCGTCGCGCTGTGGGAAGAGGCCGACGCCGTGCAGACGGAGAGCGGCGCGCTGATGCTCGATGTGGCCGAGATGGACGACATTTCCGGCGTCCTCCTCATGGGCCTCCTGTTCGCCCTGGCCCCGGTGCTGCACCAGACCCCCGACGCGGCCCTGCTGCCCCTCGCGGCGGAAACACTGGCGTGGTTCGTCTTGAAATTTGCCGCGTTCACGGCCGGCTGCGTGCTGTTCTCCCGCTACGTCGAAGAGCGCCTCACGAGCTACTTCGAGCGCATCCAGAGCTGGTCGGGGACGATTATGGTGGTGCTCGGCTTCGGGATGATCGTGGCGGCCGTGGCCGGGCTCCTGGGCTTCTCGATGGCCATTGGCGCCTTTTTCGCGGGGCTCATCTTCAGCCGCGACCCCGACGCGGTCAAGATGGATGCGTCGTTCGGGGCCATCCATCCGCTGTTCGCGGCCTTCTTCTTCATCGGCGTCGGCCTGCGCGTCGACCCCGCGGCGCTCGGTGGCGTGCTGCTTCCGGCGCTGGTTCTGCTGGGCGCCGCCATCGCGGGCAAGGTGCTGGGCACGCTGCTTCCAGCGCTGGCCCTGACGGGCGGAACGAGCGCGCTGCTCATCGGGCTGAGCCTGGTGCCCCGCGCCGAAATTATGCTCATCATTATGCAGCGCGGACTGGACCTGGGCGCCTGGGCCGTCACGCCGGAGATCTTCGCCCATCTGGTGATCGTTTCCGCCGCCACCACACTGCTGACCCCGTTCGTGGTGCGTCCGCTCCTACATCGCCACCTCGCCCCCACCCCCGCAACCGGATGAATCCGCCATGACCTACGCCCTCACGCTGGTTCTTTCCCTGTTGGGCGGCGGGGCCCTGGGCCTGGCCTACTTCGGCGGCCTCTGGCTCACCGTGCGCCGGATGCACCGCACGCAGCGGCCGAAGCGCCTGTTGCTCGGCAGCTTCTTCGCCCGTGCCGTCCTGGCTCTCGGCGGCTTCTACGCCGTGGTCCGCCTTATGGGCCCCCGCTGGGAGCTGCTGGCGCTGTGCCTGCTCGGCTTCCTGATCGCCCGCACCGCCCTCGTCCGGTCCGTGCGGCCGGCACCGCCGCTTTCCCGCTCGTAACCCGACGTACCATGGACATCAGTCCCGACCAGATCGTCTACGGCGAATGGGGCATCGTGACGCTCAACGCGACGCTCGTCTTCACCTGGGTCGTGATGGGAGTGCTCGGCGTCGGCTCCTGGCTCGTCACGCGCTCCCTGACCACCGGCCCGCAGCCCTCCCGCTGGCAGAACCTGCTCGAAGTGGTGGTCGGCAGCATCCTCGACCAGATCGAGGCCGCCAGCCTGCAGGATCCGCGCCGCTACCTGCCGTTCATCGGCACGCTGTTCCTGTTCATCGTTGCGTGCAACGTGCTGGCCATCGTGCCTGGCTTCGAGGCGCCCACGGCCTCGCTGACGACCCCCGCAGCGCTGGCGCTGTGCGTCTTCGTGGCCGTCCCCGTCTACGGGGTGGCCAATCGCGGCGTGAAGGACTACCTCGCGCACTACATCCGCCCGACGCCGTTCATGCTTCCGTTCAACATCATCGGTGAGGTGTCGCGCACCGTGGCGCTGGCCATCCGCCTGTTCGGCAACATCATGAGCGGCAACCTGATTGTGGCCATCCTGCTGAGCCTGGCGCCGCTCTTCTTCCCCGTCGTGATGCAGGCGTTCGGGCTGCTCATCGGGGTCATCCAGGCCTACGTGTTTGCCGTGCTGGCGCTCGTGTACATCGCCTCGGGCGCACGGGTGCAACAGGAAGAGGACCTCGAATCGCAGGAAGCCCACGCGTAACGAAATGCAACCCTCAAACGATGCACCTCCGGCGCGAGCATGGTGGCGCGTGGGCGTCTCTCAGGCGTCCCCCATGCGTCCGCCCATACGCATTCAGTGAGCCGGAGCGTATCCCGTTCACATACCCCCCTTCCTTCCACAAGCAAACGCACACACTGCCATGGATGACATTAGCCTCATCGGCATGGTGTCCATCATCATTGCCGGACTCACCATTGCGATCGGCTCGATTGGGCCGGCGCTCGGCGAAGGACGCGCCCTCTCCGAAGCCATGAACGCCATGGCGCAGCAGCCCGACGAGGCCGACACCATCACCCGCACGCTGTTCGTCGGGCTGGCCATGGTCGAGTCGACCGCCATCTACTGCTTCGTGGTGGCGCTCATCATCGTGTTTGCCAACCCGTTCTGGGACTACGTCATTCAGCAAGCCGCAGGTTAACCGTGCAGATTGATTGGTTCACATTTGGCGCGCAGATCGTCAACTTCCTGATCCTGATCGGTCTGCTCAAGCGATTTCTCTACGGCCCCATCCTCGACGCGATGGACGAGCGGGAGGCCCGCATCAACGCCCGCCTGCGCGAGGCAAAAGAGAAGCGCGCAGAGGCGGAGCAGGAGGCCGACCGCTACCGCTCGATGCAGGACGACCTGGAGGCGCATCGGGCCGAGAAGCTGGCGGAGGCCGAAGCGGCCGCCAAGGAGCGCCGCCAGACGCTGATCGAGGAGGCCCGCGCGGAGGTCGAATACCTGGAGCAGGAATGGCGGGAGGCCTTGAAGCGCGACCGGGCGTCGTTCCTGGAGGCCCTGTCGGAGCGTGCCGTCGAAGAAACCGTCGCCATCGCCCGGCGCGCCCTCACCGACCTGGCCGACGCCGACCTGGAGGCGCAGTCGCTCGACCTGTTTGTGGAGCGGCTGCGCACCCTCGACGACGCGACCCGGCAGGCCCTCGTCGACGCGCTTCGTGCCGCCGAGGGGACGGCCACCGTCCGGAGCGCCTTCGGGTTGTCGGACGCGCAGCAGGACCGGATCCGGACGGCCCTGCGCGCCCATATCGACCAGGACCTCGACCTGACCGTCGAGACGGACGCGACGCTGGGCTTCGGCGTTGACCTGCGCGTCGAGGACCGCAAGGTGGCCTGGACGCTCGACGGCTACCTGAGCCACCTCGTGGACGGCGTCCGGGAGCGCCTCGACGCCGAAATAGCCCGCGCGGGTGCCACGCCGACCTCCGAGTCGAACGAGGCACCGGCCTCGTCCCCCTCTTCCGAACCCTCCCTCGCCGAAAACGAATGACACCGACCGACCTCTCCGACGTTCGCCCCCGCCTGACCGACGTGCTCGGCGTGGCCTTTGACGCGCTGGCGGCGAGCCGCGAGCGCGACGTGAGCGGTCTGCTCGTGCAGGAGGTCGGCACGGTCACGTACGTTGGCGAGGGCATTGCCCGCGTCAAGGGCCTGCCCAACGTGCAGGCCGAGGAGCTGCTCGCGTTCGAGGGCGGGCAGCGCGGCATGGCGTTCAACCTCGACCCGAACGAGGTGGGCGTCGTGCTGCTGGACGAGGGCCAGCGGCTCGACGCCGGCGACGAGGTCCACCGCACCGGTCGGATTCTGGACGTGCCCGTGGGCGACGCGCTGGTCGGCCGCGTGGTCGACGCGCTGGGCCGTCCGCTCGACGAGTTGGGGTCGATCCGCGCCGCCGAGCGACGCCCCGTCGAGCGCGAGGCCCCGGCCATCATGGACCGCGCCCCCGTCGAGACGCCGCTGCAAACGGGCCTGAAGGTCATCGACGCGCTCATCCCCATCGGACGCGGCCAGCGCGAGCTCATCCTGGGCGACCGCCAGACGGGCAAGACGGCCATCGCTCTCGACACAATCCTCAACCAGCACTCCACCGAAGTCATGTGCGTCTACTGCGCCATCGGCCAGCGCGACGCCGCCGTCGCCTCGGTGATCGCCGACCTGCGCGAGCACGACGCCATGGACTACACCACCGTCGTCCTCGCCAGCGGCGAGGAGCCGCCCGGCCTCCAGTTCGTGGCTCCCTACGCCGCCACGACGATTGCCGAGTCCTTCATGGAGGACGGCCGCGATGTGCTCATCGTGTACGACGACCTGACCCGCCACGCCCGGGCGTACCGCGAGCTGTCGCTCCTCTTGCGCCGCCCGCCCGGCCGCGAGGCGTACCCCGGCGACATCTTCTACATCCACTCGCGGCTGCTGGAGCGATCCACGCACCTGGACGCCGATCACGGCGGCGGCTCGCTCACGGCCCTCCCCATCATCGAGACCGAGGCGCAGAACATCTCGGCCTACATTCCGACGAACCTGATCTCGATCACCGACGGCCAAATCTTCCTCTCGCCCAAGCTGTTTCAGAAGGGGGTCCTGCCCGCCGTCGATGTCGGGCGGTCGGTCTCGCGCGTCGGCGGGAAGGCGCAGAAGCCGGCCTACCGCGAGATGACGGGCGATCTGCGGCTCTCCTACTCCCAGTTTCAGGAGCTGGAGGAGTTTGCGCGATTCGGCACGCGGCTCGACGAGGAGACGCGGCAGACGCTCCGGCACGGGCGACGCGTCCGTGAGGTGCTCAAGCAGCCGCAGTACGCGCCCCGGTCGGTCGCCGAGCAGGTGGCCGTCCTGCTGGCCACCACCGAAGGGCTCTTCGACGACCTGGAGATCGAGCAGGTGGCCGAGGCGCAGGAGCAGGTGCGTACCGCCGTAGAGGACCAGATGCCCGATCTCGCCGCACGCATCCAGTCCGGCGACCCGCTGGACGACCGCACGCGTACCGCCCTCCTCGAGGCGGCCCGCGACGCTGTTTCCGCCCTCGCTTCCGACGCATCCGATGGAAACGACTGAGACGCTCCGCCGACAGATCGACAGCACGAAAACGCTGCACGCCGTCGTGCGCACGATGAAGGTGCTCTCGCTGACGAGCATCCGACAGTGCGAAAACGCCGTCGATGCGCTCAAGGACTACGACCGCACCGTCCGCCGCGGCCTGCAAATTGCCCTGCGCCACCGCCCGCGCGAGATGCCGGGCGGGCGCGCTGCACCGGCCGCCCATGTCGGCGCGATCGTTTTCGGGTCCACATGGGGCATGTGCGGGCGCTTCAACGAGCAGCTCGCAGAGGCCGCCGCCGATCGCCTGTCGGACCTCGACCCGACCCGCGTGACCCTTCTGGCCCTGGGCGAATACGTGGGCGGGGCGCTGGAGACGGCAGGCCATTCCCCCGATGCCCACGACGACGGCCCGGAGTCGGTCGAAGGCATCACCCACCGCGTGCAGGCCCTGCTCGTGCGCATCGAACGGTGGCGCCAGACCGAAGCCATGGACCGCATCCTTCTCGTCTACAACGAACTGACCTCCGGAACCAGCTACGCGGTGCAGACGCAGCCGCTGCTGCCGCTCGACCGCACGTGGCTGGCCCAGATCGAGCAGGCCGACTGGCCGACGCGCATGGTGCCCACCTTCCGCGTAGACTGGGACGCCCTCTTCGCGGCCCTCGTCCGCCAGTACCTCTTTGTATCGCTGTACCGCGCGTTTGCCGAGTCGCTGGCCAGCGAACACAGCAGCCGTCTCGCCGCCATGCAGCGCGCCGAAACGAACGTCGAAGACCGGCTCGACAGCCTCCAGACCCGCTTTCATCGGCAGCGCCAGAACGCCATCACCGAGGAGGTGCTGGACATCACGGCCGGCTTCGAGGCGCTGCACTCCAACCACTCGACGTGACCCCCCGATGACCCGTATTGCTACTCTTACGATGAACCCCGCCATCGACAAGAACACGACCGTCGAGCAGGTGCAGCCCGACGTCAAGCTGCGGTGCGGACCGCCGAGCCGGGAACCCGGGGGCGGCGGCATCAACGTGGCCCGCGTCGTGCAGCGACTCGGCGGGGCACCGACGGCCTACTTCGTGGGCGGCGGCCCGACGGCCGACATCC